>Ga0207030_1117_pt1 | contig 9816 bp, 7 predicted proteins | sample Alteio_BWMinCont_40_FD_153260 | JGI IMG/M metagenome (GOLD analysis project Ga0207030, IMG submission 153260) | Enriched cells from forest soil in Barre Woods Harvard Forest LTER site, Petersham, Massachusetts, United States -... | ecosystem: Environmental > Terrestrial > Soil > Temperate forest >... | reverse complement strand
GAATATTCGCGCTGAATAGTTTTGTCGTATGCTTGACGCATACCTGCTTAATATATATATTACCTCGCTCATTCTGTGTGATATCCAGACCATCCGCTGCGAGGTTATTACTTTGATTCATCATCAATTTGTCGCACAACTTTATCTTAACAATAAAAATCTAGATGCTGCCGGTCTTTGGCAAAAACTATGTGTTGAATATTGTCGGTTGTCACAACATCGCTGGTATGGCATTAGACCCTACCCGCTAGCCGATTTTGCAAGTCAATTTTGTGTTGAGGTAGAAATTGCAGAGATCTCAGAGCAGCAAAAGAAAGTCAATGTGATGGCATTGATGGACAAAATTAATCAGCGGCTACTCAGCATCAAACTTTCAGAAGCAGAATCATTTTTAAAATTGTTACGTTTATTTTTAGGTTGTTATCCCTTCTACATTTCAAAATTTGATAAGTCAATTATCGAAGCTCTTGGAGTCGTGGCTTATCGTTTACCTATTAATGTAGAGCAAGTTGAGGCAATAAAAAACATCAGCGCTAAACTAGCTATGGCAACATCTAATAGATGGAAGATAACAGAGTGTGATCTATTTCAAGCAATGTCAGAAAAAATATTGGACCCTGACCTCTATAGCGACGTTTTCTTAACAAACCAAGTTTTTTGTACACTACCCTATTTAACGAATATTCTGCCTAGCGATCAACACATCAAACAGAAACTAAAGTTAATTAACTTGCATCAAGTAGATTTTTTTAATAGTAACTCTATTTTTGCCATAGAATACATTGGAACTTGGGGGCATAAATTTTCAGATCATGCTAAAGAGCATCTACTCAGCACCCTGCTGGATTATAATAAAAATCTTAGCTATATAGGTCGAGCAACAACGCTGTCAATCAGAACAACTTTATTAGGGAAATATAGCCACATCTTTTCTGAGGTACAAAAAAGAAAAATAATTTTATTTTTATTATCTCAACTACAGTCATTTAGTCATCAACAAATATCGTCTATCCTAAGTTGCTCAATTACATACATTGACACAATCAAGGAAATGAATTTAGAAGATAAGTTTGTTTCATTTGGCATATTAGTCCTTAACTTTCATGATGAAAAAATGGATGCAATGGAACAATTAAGTAAATTTTACAATATTGTGACTGACGATTTAAAAAAAATAATTCTTCGAGCACTTATTTCATTGCTGTCGCATGAAGAGGAACCCACAAGAAATAATGCCGCTTATTATCTCCATGAATTATCTTCTCATATTACTGCGCAAGACACCGATTCAATTATGGATTATCTGATCAGTAGAGTTAAACAAATTTGTGAGAATTTTTATATTTACCCTATGGGATCCGGACAGAATGGAAATGAATGTAATCGTTTTGACTTAGCAGAAAAAATTAAAGATCTGGTTTCTGATGAAAAAAAACAAGAGTTTTGCGACGCAATGTTAGTTGAGTTAAACAAAGCCTACGAAGATTATCAAGATCCCCAACAAGAAAAAGAAGCGGCAATTAAAACAGGTGGGTTGCTCTATAGTTTATTTAAGCTTTATTTTTTAATTCCTGATGCCAGAAAAAATGAAATAGACGAGGCATTATTTTTTCGATTACAAAATCCATATCAAATGCAATATATCTACTTTATCAGTCTCATGTTAGAAGATTTTCATTTGTTAAGTTCAGCAGAGCGTATCGATAAAGGTATGCAGAAACTGTTGGCTTTTGCTTGTCAATTACCCGACAGAAGAAATGGGCTTGATGATTTTCGTATTGATGTTTTCAAAACAATGAATAAATGGTTCCCTTTTGCTTCTTCAGAAATGCAAGATATTGTTACGCGGCATTTTCATAGTGTATTTCGTAGAATGGATATGGGAATACAACCCACTATTCTGAAAAAATGTAACAAATTAGCTCTCCTATACTTCCACAGTCAAGAGTTTGAGGATTTTAAAGTACGAATAGATAGAGGAGAAGGATCAGAGCGCGAGCTTAGATTGATGAATTTTTTTAATGAGTTTAATAAACAAATTAATGATGTGTACCATGAAAAAATTCAACAATTGTCTGTAAATGATGAACATTCGAAAGAGATACTGATAAGCCTATTGCAAGATCTTGAAAAGCTATCGGAAGACAACAAGCAAACGCTTATCAATACTCTTTTAATTAAATTACCCGAAACAGAGTTTATTGAAAATATTTTTCATACGCATTATAACTCTCATTTTATCCCTGAAAGATCGTTGCGGAGCGAAGATCATCAGAGTTTACCTCAGCCTCATCTATCTGATCTTAAGCCATCGATGTCTCAAGAAAACATTACAAAGCTATGCAATATATTATTGTCGCATCTCGCTTCAAACAATCCTAAGGTCTTCCAATACACCTGTTATTTGATCTTCAAATTTTTACCAGAGTATTCCGAAGAAAATAAGGAAAGTATTTATAACATATTATCGAATAAGCTAAATGACAATCATGCAGATATTCGCAACTCAGCTTGCATTCTAACAAGTCATTTGTTAGACGTCATTCCACGCGAACAACATTCTAAGTTCGTAGCAGCTTTGTTAAAAAACATAGAATTACCTGAAAATGCTGATGATCCGACACATATTAAAGAGCGTGTAAAATGTTTAATGTATTCCATGCTAGCAAATGTCGCAGTTCTAGCATCTGCTTCATTGAAAGAAGTTATTCTTAATGAATTGTTTTTACGTTTAGTGAGAAAACCTGATCGTCATATTGCAAGATGCTCTATCCTTCATATCATTCCATCATTATCCGAAGATAGGCTGAATTATTTTATCTATGGATTTATTGCGGAAAAGCTCACTCACCTTCATGAGGCTCCAGAGCTTGATACGTATTTTTTCGATTTATATGCTATCTTGGTTGACGCCACAGAAGATAGATTTGTCGCTTTTGAAATAAAGCAGAAATTGAATGCACATCTTCTGCCGGACTTGGGAAATATGGTTGCGCAATATTCCGGTATTAAATATTCATAGCAATTAAGTCATCAAATAGTTGTCCCCGCACTCATTACGGCGTTGTTGCATAAATCATAAATCCCCTCCACGCTTTTTGTGGAGGAGAGGGGGAAGTTTGATTTATGCAACAACGCCACTCATTACAGGGTAAGCTCAGAGGTATTATTTATCGCCTCTATAAATCTCATCTTTATATGAAACAGGTGAAGCGCTAGGAGTGTCACCTAAGAATAAAAAGCTAACGCCCATGTCAAACATTACATCGTTTTTACCACCAGACATGGTGTAAAGATCTCTGACTTCACCGCGCAGAGCGATTGATTCCGCGAAAAATACTTGTGTCCCTAGTCCTACATTGAGATCCGCTTGATTCGTGGAACTATTACCATTTGGATTTAAATAGAGTACGCCCATCCCAGCTGAGGCATAGGGTTCAAACATGCCATAATGGAAGAATCGATACAGGCCATCCAGTGTAGACAGATTACCCACTACTTGGCCGCCGTCTGAGGTAGAGAAGCGAGTATGAAGCGGTGAGTAAGCTACCTCAATTGCCCATTTAGAATCAAAGTTATATGCAAGTCCCAGTAATGGTATGGCAGCCGTATCTCTTATTTGTCGTTTAGAGGCGAAATCAACATAACCGACTCCGGGTGTAAATGTAATTGCGCCGGGTCGGTTTCCAGCTAGAGCAGCTTGATGCTCACTCATTGCTAACGTACTAGCCAATAAAATAGCGATTGTGCTTTTTTTCATTTTTATTTCCCTAATAAAATGTTTAAGCATCGTGAAGATGAAAAATTGAGGTTAAATAATAATCCTTTCTACTGCATTTTTCCAGCCGTTGTATAGTTGTTTCCTTTCATTCTCTAGCATATGCGGCTGAAAGCTCGCATCACTTTCACAGTGCTCAGCTATATTTTCTAAAGAAGAAAAAACACCTTGTTGCAAGCCAGCAAGAAATGCCGCACCTAGGGCGCTACTTTCGATACATACTGGACGTTGTACGTTTAGATTTAAAATATCTGATAAAAATTGTAATAACCAATTGTTAATTGACATACCACCATCCACACGCAATGTTTCTATCTTTGGTACTCCATCAGACAACATACATTCAAATAAATCTCGCGTTTGATAACAAACTGCCTCTAATGCGGCCCTCACTATCTGTTCGACACCGCTATTTCCTTTCAATCCAAACAAGGCAGCACGTGCATGAGGATTCCAATAGGGAGCACCTAACCCCGTAAATGCAGGTACTAAATACACACCATCGGTGCTAGCAATGCGTTTTGCTAATAATTCACTTTCTGAAGAATGCTTGATTAATTTTAAGGAATCTCGCAACCATTTAATAATCATTCCAGCCGAGAAAATACTACCCTCTAAACCATAAATAGATTTTCCATTTATACGAAACGCAACGGTGCTCAGCAATTTATTTTTGGAAATAACAATTTCGGAACCCGTGTTCAATAGCATAAACGCACCTGTTCCATACGTTGCCTTCACCATTCCTGGAGAAAAGCATCCCTGCCCTACTGTTGCGCCTTGTTGATCACCTATCATGGCGCTTACCTGAAGAGGAACACCTAAAAAACAGGGATCTGTTGTTCCAAAATTTGCGACATTATCCAATACAGAGGGTAATAAATTTTTCGGAATATTTAATGCATTAATAATGTCATCATCCCAACAATTCGCAGCAAGATTATAAAGCAATGTGCGAGATGCATTTGTCGCGTCTGTAAAATGCGATTTTCCAGAAGTGAAACGCCACAATAAAAAAGAATCTACTGTTCCAAATGCTAATTCACCTTGCTCCGCACGAGTGCGAGCGCCAGGTACATGCTGGAGTATCCACAAAATTTTAGTTGCTGAAAAATACGGATCAAACATCAACCCAGTTTTCTGTTGAATAACTGAGTTGAGATCTGTGCGAACAAATTGATCGCATAATTCTGCTGTTCTCCTATCCTGCCATACGATTGCAGGATAAATGGGAATACCTGTTTTTCTGTCCCAAATAATCGTTGTTTCACGCTGATTAGTGATTCCCATCGCTGCAATATTACTAGCTGATAATTGGGATTTTTTGATGACTTGTTGACAGCACTCTAATGAGCTTTTCCATATCTCCTCGGGATCTTGTTCTACCCATCCATCTTGAGGATAAGTTTGATGAATGTCAATTTGATGCATTGCAATAGGTTTAGCATTTTCATTGAAAATAATAGCTCTTGAGCTTGTGGTTCCTTGATCAAGCGAAAGCAAATAAGTCATGGTTATTCCTACATGATACAAATAAAAATAGATGGTATAGTAAATTACACACTCATGTTACGCAATAAGCGCCCACAGTCGTCTTGCATAAGGTTGGGTTAAACATATTGAAAGACAGGATACCTATGGAAAAAAAAGCTGCGGACTTGTTCATTATTGGCGGCGGAATCAATGGTGTCGGTATTGCTGCAGATGCATCTGGCAGAGGTCTTTCTGTTGTTTTATGCGAACAAAACGATCTAGCTTCTGCTACGTCATCAGCAAGCACTAAACTCATTCATGGAGGCTTACGTTATTTAGAAAATTATGAATTTAATTTAGTAAGAAAAGCGCTAACAGAAAGAGAAATTTTATTGAAACTAGCACCCCATCTCATTCATCCCATGGAGTTTGTAACTCCGCACGAAAATCATTTACGTCCAGCATGGCTAATTCAAATGGGATTATTTCTTTATGATCATCTTGCCTCACATCCCTCTATGCCTAATTCAAAAAAAATTAATTTATCTAACGACCGGCGAGGAAACGCACTTCAATCATCTTTCAAAAAAGGCTTTTCATACTTTGATTGTGCGACTGATGATGCACGCCTAGTCGTGTTGAATGCTATTGCAGCAAAAAAAAATGGAGCGATGATTTTAACTCGCAATCGATGCGTTGCTGCAGAATATAATCAAATTTGGAAATTAACACTTCAGAATATTGATTCAGGCGAAACTCGCTTACACTATGCAAAAGTATTGGTGAATGCATCAGGCCCGTGGGTCAGTGATCTCCACAAACAAATACTACCGAGTGAAAAATCATTAGATATTAATTTAGTAAAAGGAAGTCACCTTGTCGTTCCTAAACTATATGATGGTGAATTTGCTTATCTATTGCAAAATAATGATAAACGAGTAGTGTTTGTCATTCCTTATCAACAACATTTTTCGTTGGTTGGCACAACAGATGTAGCAATAGATGGAAACTTAAATCAGTTGACGATTTCTCCCACAGAGCAAATTTATTTATGTGACACAGTTAATAAATACTTTAATAAAAAAATCTCTTCTGCCGATATTGTTTGGTCTTATGCTGGCGTGAGAACATTACAGGCTGATCATTCAAAAACATTATCAAGCAATACACGCGATTATAAAACGGAATTACACTCTAGTCTGCCCTTGCTAACAGTGATTAGTGGTAAGTTAACGACCTATCGATGTCTGGCCGAACATGCAGTGGATAGCCTCAGTGAATTTTTTTCGAAGCTACCGCCGTCTCATACCATTCAGGATATATTGCCTGGCGGTAACATACCTGACGGAAACTTTAAGTATTTTTTTCAGACACTTAAACATCAATATTCTTTTTTGCCTGACGATATGCTGTTACGTTATGCAACAAATTATGGTACTCGTGTAGAATATATTCTAAAAGATGTCTCTTGCTTAGATGATCTGGGTTATCACTTTTCAAATACACTGTACCAAAAAGAAGTTGAATATTTGATTCAGCATGAATGGGCAATGACGTGTGATGATATCCTTTGGCGTCGCACTAAATTAGGTTTATTCTTTTCTTCTGAGGAAGTTAACAGATTGAAAAAATGGTTGTCTCAGTATTTTTTAAAATAAATTCTTGTTATTCTAAAGATTCCTGATTATTCTTCGTTCCGACACATAAATTTACGGAGATTAACATGTTATTTAACCATGCTAAGCTTATTAGTGCTGTGCTTAGTGCTAGCTTATTAAGCGTACCCATGATCGCTAATGCGACATTATCAATAACAAATAATACAAATTTTGATTCTACATCTATTATTAACAATACCTGCTCTACCGCATTGGGCAATAAGAAGGGTGTTACTAAACGTCACTCCTCAAATACAGTTCCTGATTCTGCTATCCTCTTAATTTGTGGACGCACTCCTGACAATTGCGTGGCGGATCTGCGCATGACGGCTGACTGCACAGGTGACTCAATAGCTACACTAGTATTTAGCATCACGTCTGGTATAACAAGCGCTACACTGACGGCGGCAGGGCAAAAGGCTGGATATATATTATCTGCGCAAGGTTTCAGCGTGCAGATGGATGGTGGGCCAAGTTTCAAGGCATAACAAAAAAAACAACGCCACTAAATGTGGCGTTATTTTTTATTTCTACGTAAGAGCTTATACAATATCCCACGTTACTTGAGCACCTAGAATATCAGCATTTGCATTCACTACTCCGTTAGTTGTGACAATTTGCGCGCCAACGGGTTGTGGTGGAGGATTAACAATAGAATTTCCTTGCATAAATAGATGAGTCCAGCCCAAGTCAAAGCCTAATGCTTTTGTTGCTTGAAAATGCCCACCCAACGCAAGTGCATATCGGTTATTATCCGGCACTTGAACATTACGATATTTATTTCCAACTGGAGTTTGATCATACCCTACACCACCGCGGAATGTGAACTTATCGGTTGCAGCATATTCAGTTCCCACTGAGAAATTCCAGGTATTGCGATAGCTAGCAGGAAGAATCACAGTCACTGTATTGCTGGCTGCTAAATTATCCACAGTTGCAACATTTTGTAATCGAAGATTTTGAAAGACACTCCACTGAGTATAAATAGCAGTTCCCATCAACGACCATTTTGGATTTAATTGTGAAAATAAACTGAGCGTAGTACTTGCTGGTAAAGTTATTGCTGCATTTGTGTTTAATGAAACAATAGGCATACCCGCATTAAAGAAATTAGAAACTGGACCGACTGCCTTGCTCGTGCCACGGATATGATGCACAACTTGAGATGCATACGCCAAGCCCACCCGTGTACTTGGAATAAACTGATAAAGAGCACCCATATGGAACCCATAACCAATACTACGACCCTTATTGCTTGAGTCAGTGTCTGAGTTTCCAGGTAACAAACCTAGCGCCCCCACCTCATTGAATTGGGCGCTCAAACGTTGCCAATCAATACCTAAACCCACCGAGAAGTTTTTTGTTAAATTTAAACCTAACGCAGGACTGACATCAATTACTCTGAGTTGAGTCGATGTTGCGGCGTAGCGCAATACTGTATTCCGACCATAATCGGTCTTTAGACCAAACGGCGCAGTTACACTGAATCCAAAGCCCAAGACGTCATTCATCAGTGGCGCAACATAATGTAGATTGGGAACTGGGCTAAAACCACCACCTTGCGACACTGCATTAAGAGGAGCATTGCCCAAGGTATTAACTGAAACTGTACCTTTGTATTTAATATCTGTGATGATAAATACATCCCCTAAAACCATTTGCTGGTTTTTAATCCGAGTAATACCTGCTGGATTATAAAAAGATGTGCTTGCATTATTTGCTTGCGCAGCACGACCGGCATGGTAATCGCCAATACTTGCTCCGTCTTGTTCCCAAAGTTGAAATGAAGATGCCATCGCATTCGATGTCATTCCAAGTATTCCACCAAGACACATTAGCTGTACTAATTGTTTAATAGCAAAGCGCTTTGCCATGAAGATTCTCTCCATCATTTGATTTTATGTGGGCATTAAATAATTCAAAAAGGTATGAATTGTAATATCAGTCAACAATTCCGCTCATGAAACAAGCTAGCTGATTAAGCATACCGTATTTCATTAACAAAACAATATTTTTATCTTGCTAAAGATTCACATAGAATGTGTAAACCTAGATTCGGCAGTTAGAATCTCGTAAAACAGCAAAAGGCAAAGAAGGTAAGGCTTTTTTTCTCATTTTTTTTCGAAAGCGTACCACCCGTACGGTGAGAAAAAAAATGAGAAAAAAAGCCTTAGATTCGCAGCATTTTGCTGTTTTACGAGATTCTAACTGCCGAATCTAGGTTAAACTATCATGTTTTAAGGAAACGCAAAAATGGCCGAAACACCTTCTACAATGCTTCCATTAGGAACTATCGCTCCCAATTTTCATTTGAACGATGTCACTACGAATAAAATTATTTCTCTCCAAGAACTCAAATCACCGAAAGCAACTATCATCATGTTTATTTGTAATCATTGCCCCTACGTTAAGCACATTCAAAAAAAATTAGTTGAAGTCGCAAAAAAATATCAAGCACAAGGTATGCATTTTGTTGCAATCAATTCGAATGATGCAAAAAACTATCTAGCTGACAGTCCAGAAAATATGAAAATTGAAGCTGATAAGCTTGGCTATCCATTTCCCTATCTTTTCGATGAGACACAAGAAGTCGCTAAAGCATATCATGCAGCGTGCACACCGGATTTTTTTGTTTTTGATAACAATCTTAGTTGTATTTATCGAGGACGTTTTGATGGCGCAACACCTGGGAATAATACCCCCGTAACAGGAGTAGAGCTCAGCAATGCGTTAGATTGCATTTTAGCGAATACGGATATTACGACTGACCAAAAACCGAGTTTGGGTTGCAATATTAAATGGAAAAAATAGTCTAAGCGGTGGAAACATTCACGTTTAATCACTCTTAATAAATGCGCATTAATGACTAATTCGCATTTTCATTTTGTTAAAAAAATCGGTAACAAT
>Ga0207030_1115_pt1 | contig 10130 bp, 3 predicted proteins | sample Alteio_BWMinCont_40_FD_153260 | JGI IMG/M metagenome (GOLD analysis project Ga0207030, IMG submission 153260) | Enriched cells from forest soil in Barre Woods Harvard Forest LTER site, Petersham, Massachusetts, United States -... | ecosystem: Environmental > Terrestrial > Soil > Temperate forest >... | reverse complement strand
TGCCCAGTCATAACTCGACTCAATCATCCTGCATGGGAGCAACATCCCAATCTATGCGAAATACCTTTCAATGAGTTATCAACAGGTAATTTAGTTTTTTTCAATTCAAAAACATCCGGCTCTCATTCTTTTGTTTATTTGGAAAATGATATTTGCTTAAGTGCAAATGGTTGGAATCAACCGTTAAGGATCTACACCTTGCAACAAATTCTAGAATCTTATCCGCTAGCCAGTGGCTTGATTTTGAGTGCGACAAATGCCAAGATTTTTAGAAAAAATACAAATTATCATATCTCTGAAAAATTGGCAGACGCGATTGCTGATTTCTATGAGGCACGCACAATGAGCGTATGGTATTTAAATGATAAATCAACCGATTTCAAACTTCTTGAAAATCTTGCGGGCCTTATTTACAAAGAACTTCATATCGAACCAGGTAATAGTAATGAAATATCGAAACTTATTTGGAAAAAAATTACTGATATCTTGCCGTGCTCAATGGTTAGAAGACTAGAGGCTACAGTTTCGACTACGGGTTTGATTGCTCAGCAGTTAGGAATACAGCCAACAACAACATCCCAGCAAAACAAGGAGTCTGATTCAGCTCATTCGGTTACACCCACTGCTAGTGCCCTGCCCTTATCAAAAAGCAAAAAAACTTTCGTGTTTTATGATACTCACACAGTGGCGGAAGAAAGTGGAAAATTGATTACGAAGCGGTTTTAGCGTAACGCCTTCCTTACACTACCTTCAAGCAATTTTAAGAAAATCTTCTATACTCACACTATATTAAAGAAAAATTGCATAAAGCCAAAACGATATGATTATACAAGGAAAAAATGTCAAAAACACTAACGTCACTCCAAGATAAGCTTAAGAATCCTAACATTAGACAGGCGTTTGGACCTATTTTTTTAGCGATTATTGAGCGAAAGGCTACAAATAAGTTACAAGAAAATCCCCATCATACTTTAAGCACCTTATTAGAGGAAATAGGTGATGAGGAAAAAAAAGCAATGCATGTAGCGACTGAAAAATTTTTACAAAAGCAAAAATCAGAATCGAAAAGATCTACGGAGATAGAAGATCTCGATTACGAAGATAAAATGGATATTCATTGTAAAAACGCAGCTATACTTTTTCATATGGCTAATACAGATGCTTGTGATAAAAAAAGAGATGCATGTATATCCGAATTAAAAAATCCTTATTATAAAAAAAGACCTGATCATATAAAGAAAGAGGATTATTTAAAAATTGTAAACGAAATTATAAAACCAACACCTTCTAACATTAAAAATCCGACGGCATCTTATGCTCCCCTGCATCTCACTAAAATATCCAAAACACTTCAAAGCACAAAAGGCATTGTTTCAGAGTTATGGAAAAACACAGCGGATAAGGCGCTTGCACTTCAGCGTGGCACTATCCTTTCTAGAAGTGAGGAAATTCGAAAGAAGGATGCGCGACAAGGAGCAAAAATGCTAACGCCTAGCGAAAGGAAAAAATATGAATGTATTGTATCGGATGGTTTGCTCAAAAAATCAGATGGAATGCGATTAGATACTTCTGGTTATGAAAGCCATTCGGGATCGGGGCTTGCTGCATGCGTTATAAATACTGAAGGTGAAATTTCTTTTTTTGAACATAAGTACGGGTATGATCTTATTTGGCATGCTTCACTCAATGCAGGAAAAGCGGTGCTGTACGCAGGGGATTTTGAAGTACGTGATGGTAAGTTAATCAGCATCAGTCAGTGTAGCGGTCACTATAAACCATCACTTATGAATATGCTAATAGCCTTAGAATTGTTAAAGAAAAAGGGTGTTGATATTAGTAATGTCGAATTATTTTGTATTGATACGATGTCAGGCTTGGATATTGAGGTAAAAGAACTTAAAAGAGAGCATGTACGTGAGACACGTCATATTTATAGGGCTTCTGACTTGCCTACCGTGGCGTATGTTGAAAGCCGTTTATTTCTAAATAGGTTAGAGCAAACCATTCATAATTTATCGGGACCGATTGAAAATACCTCTCCTCCTGCAAAAATATTTATTACAGGTTGTCGAGATTTATATAAAAAAATAGATGATTTGGGATCGTATATTACCTCTAAAGGAAATAGGGTTTTCAAACAATCACTCAATAAATTGGTTGACGCATCTAAAAAAGATGTATTGCAGCGTGCTGCAGCCATTAACAATACCTGTGGAATTTACGGATTAAAAAGAGGTATTGAAAATTTTAATATTTATGATTATACCGATCAAAATGCAATTCAATCATATTTTATTAACTTGAAGACGCTAGATTTTACAATGACTACGATAGGCCTAATAAATAAGATGATGCAAGAGTATGTGGACTATGCAAAAGGAAAATTTAATAAATATACTGAGTCGGGGGTTGCGCGTATAAAATTAGCAAATGATTTCGCAACTGTGTTATCCGCATCACAAAAACAATTTATCGATGCGGATTCTCCGGAAAAGCTAAGCTACGCGCATGGTATGTTAAATTGGTATTTTCAGAAATTTAAATCAGCATGCAAAAATGCGGGTGTAGGCAAAGAAAACGAGAAAAATCTTTCTAACCTTATAAAAAAGCACGAAGATGACTTATTTGCGTTATATAACCCTCCCAGTGATACCCAAGAAAACTTGCCCAGCAAAACGCAGGGGGTTAAGCACTAAAGGCGTGTTGCTCGAATCATAAAATATCAAACTCCTATCTGATTCCTCAAGCGTTCTACATCAAGAAGTAGGTTTCCCACGAATATTTAATGAGCCGTGCTTAGCCACTATATCAAGTGCTGACGGCCCACCAGGAGTCAAAGGACTATTTAATATTTGACTTGACTGTTCACCTACAGAATCATATTTTTTTAAAGGATTTTGCTCTTGTTCAGAAGGCATATTTTGTGGTTTTATAACAGCTTGTTTTAGATCTATGCCGGCATCGCGACATACACGACTCATATAATCACTTATTAGTTTTTTCGCATTTTCTAGTTTATCAGGATTTTTTTCCTGAGATTTAATATATTCTTTCCATTCTTTCACAGACTTGCCAAGTTTATTTATGAAAATTTCTTTAAGACATTTAATTGGATTAATCTCTATTTTTGCATTCTCTAACGCCAATTTTGTTGCTTCATCAACTCCATTTTTTGGATCATGAATGTATTCCACAATAGGCTGTATACTTTTATTAGTTTCATAGTTAGCTAAGTTAGACATTTGATTAGTAAGAGCATCAAAAATTACTGGGTTAGCAGTTAATTGTTCCAAGTTATTTTTTTTTAAATTCACAAGCAATGTAGCTATGACTGGGCACTTATTTTCGTATTGAATGATCAACATATCATACTGAATAATTAAGCTATCAGACTGCCACTTCTCAATTAACATATCGACTGATTCCATTTGATATCGTGCACGAAGCTCAACATATCGTATATTATTATCAGTCCCTGCATCCATCACACCTACCGGCGCGTAGTATTCATTAAACATTCCTCTAAATACGTCTTCAAATGCTAGACCATCTCCTTTGAAATACTCATTCATAGCTTTCTCATAATTCTCAATACTGTAAATAAATTTTGTTTGATCTTTTTTAGTTGGATCGGATATGTTAGCGTAGTCTTTTTTAGCGTTAAATTTATCATAACCATCTACGACTGCTTGTCTTTTAAAAAATTTTATAGCATTAGTAAATGCTTCCCTATTCGTGTATCTCTCCCCAATCTCCAGACAATTTTTTGCATCACGAAATTTTGCATTCAATCTTTTATTAATATGTATTATAAAATCTATAGGTTGCGCATTACACTGCTTTGTTATGATGTGCTCAAGCATCTCCAAGAGTCCTTTAAAGTCGACTTTTTTGTCATCCAACACATCCATCTGACTTTGGTTAAACGAAACTTTATTTATTAAATCATCTATCCGCTTAATAGCATTCAATAAGTCATTTTTTGTTATTAATAACCCAGGAAGATAAGACTGTATCTTCTTAAATTTTTTTTCAAATAACTTATGAACTTGAGTGGTGTCAAACGGCATACCAGCCTCTTCAACCTATGAGTTATATGTTTCAGTATAGTTGAAAAATCAGGTTGTTGCGCAACCACCAATTATTTTTTTAACCTCGTCCTTCTGAAGAAGCAGCGCATAAAGTGAAAACCTGTCAAATGCAAGATAGATTATAGGTTAAATGTTGATTTTTTGATTAAAATAGTTTTAAATGCGCCCAAAAGAGTAATAAATTCTACCGTTATCACAGAGCGCGCTATCGGGCTTGGGTTTTTGCGGGAAAATTTAATGAAAATTATCTTTTAAAATACCCAAACATTTGACAATAAAATAAGCCCAAGGCGTATATGAAAACTAGAATTAAACTTAATAAAGCGATAGATAGCGAAGAATTATCTACAGTTGAGCAGCTGATCACTGCAAATCCGCAAGAACTTGCTTATGCGCTTTACTACGCCTGCAGAAATGGAAAATTCATTGTAGCCAAATATCTCATAAAAGAGAAAAACGCAGATCCTCATGTGAGCTATACTGATGTGTTTGTAAGAGGCTCCATGCTCAAATTTGCCGCTGTAGGTGGAAATCTCAATCTGGTAACGTATTTGGTTGAAACTTGCCATGTGGAGATTGAAGCCATCGATCAACAAGCTGGCATCGATGTCGATGATATTGCACTTTCAGGTGCAGCACGCAATGGGCATGATGCAGTTGTTCAGTATTTTATTTCCAAGGATGTAGATGTCAATCCCCCATCAAGTCAGTTATTTACAGTACTAACTATTGCTGTCTTTTCAAACAAATTATCGACAGTTCAATTATTAGGAGAGGCAGGCGCAGCCATCAATCGTGCTTCATTTCATCATGCATTGAAACAAGGTAATTTAGAGATCGCACGTTATTTTTGCCAAAAAAAGACAAGTATTATTGATGAATATTTTATAGATCCTTGGATGCGGACTGCGGTAAAAGGCGGTAATGTCGATTTGATTAAATACCTTGAAAGAGAACATGGATTAATATTATTAACTGGATGTTTTTCCCGATGGAAAGATCCTGAGTATGAGATTTTAGTTGCCGGAACTGCAAGTGGCAGCGTTGACATGATGCGTTACTTGATCGATGAGCGAAAACTCAATTTAGAGAAATTTAAGCAAAAAGATGAAAAGGAATATGATGCCAATTATGGTTACAGCAGTATTTTAGGTAGAGCTATTGGCTATCATAAATCGATTGCTATTTTGAAATATTTACTTGAAGAAAAGAATTTCATCCCTAGCAATGAAGGCATGAAAAAACTCTTAACTATCGCGGATCATTATACAAATATTGTTACGAAAGCTTATTTACAAAGTCGTTTGGAAGCTGATCTTGAAAAAAAATCTCTTTTGTTACAAATTGTAACGCAAGGATTATCTTCTTTGTCACTTCATCAATTGTTTGAGTTACGGAGAAATAAATTATTAAAAACAGAACGTGAAGATTTTGATGGAGTAATCCAACAAGAAATAGATAAGAGACCATTGCCTGAGTTGATTGATGTATTAAATCAACATCCTGAATTACTAACGTATTTGTTATTCTATTATGCTCAATCCAAATTTGCAGAGGATCCTCAACAATTATTATTTTTATTAAGTCGGTTAGATAAGCCATTGGATGAATATCTTTCCCCAGAGGGTGAAACACTCGCACTTTTTGCGGCATGCTCGTGGGGTAATCGTTATAATACAATTGTAAAAGAGCTTGTCGCTCGTGACACCGATATTGATAAACCAGCAAACGATGGCCGCACTTTGTTATCTCAGTTAAGTTCTAGAGAATATTATAACGAAAATTTTATTCCCGAAGTGTTAAGAGATTCGCAACATTATACGAATACGCTGATTTATGCTTGTAAGCAAAACAAGCGTTATTCGCATTCGTATCTTATTAGGGATTTGTTACAACATACGAAAGGTAAAATTGGAGCTACAAACATAAACCAATTAGTCATGGATGCAATGGCTTCTGGTAATCTATGTACTTTATTAAAATATGTAGATCCTGCTATTTTTCGAGATATGAGAACAATTTTAGGTAATCAAAATGTATTACAAGTTGCTCCTCAGTTGTATGAAAACATACTCTGTGAGGCGCATCTGTTAAGAGACAACATCGATATGATTCATCAAAAGGGCGAATATTATAGAAAAATGGCAGATGATTCACCTCAGCAACTCGACAATGAGAATGAAATTAAGGAAGATGATTTACCTCTGCAACTTGACAATGAGAATGAAATTGCAGAAACAAAAAAAATTGCCATGGATGCAGTGGCCGTTGGTAATCTATGCTCATTACTAGCGAGCGCAGATTATCCTGTTTATAAAAAAATAAAGAAAATTGTGAAGGATCCCGATTTTTTAAAAGCCAATGCTCAGCTGCTGTTGAAAAATATCATTAGTGAAGCACAGAAATTTAGAAAAAGATATCAGGCAGTATACGAATTAGAAATTCCATCTATTGTTTCCCCAGTGCCAACATCGCTGATAGAGCAAGTCATTTCCAAAGCTACCCAAACTTTCGTAAACGGCTCAGTTATCAATATGAATGCCATTCGGGCGGAAATTAAAGATGATATCAAAAAAGAAATTATCAAAACCTATACGCTGAATTATACTCCCGAGCAATTTGACGAAATATTTGAAAAAATATATGCCCATCGCATTCAAGCGGATCGCAGTATCACGAGGATTAGCGAACCCGAAACTTATAGAATCGATATTTCTCGGTTGTATATAAAAACTTATCAAATTAATCTCGATAAAAAATTAGCAAAAAAATTCAAAGCATTGACCCCAGAGATGAAAGAAAAACTGCAAGCAGAATTTTTGGTAGCTAAGCCTGCTCCACAAGATTTAGAGATGGATGAAGATACTCCACGGACTTTCAGAGAAAACTTTGACAAAAAGTATGGACCTGATGCAAACAAAGAATTGTATGCAGAGTTTAAAGAACAATTATCTGAAGATCTGACTAAAGAGCTTGCTGCATACACGTCTGCCAAAGCGGCACAGATCTCAGACAAAGAAGATGAGGAAGATGATTATTCAGTCGAAGAAGATAGTATAGATTTTTTTTATAACCCAATTTTTAGAAAAGATTTTCAGCAGAAATTCAAATATAAAATGAAAGCAGAAATTAAATCCGAGTTGACCAGCAACTTAAGTGGTTCACAACCTAAACGTCCCACACGAGGACCCAATCATCCATATTATGTTTATGAAGATCCTTACTTTCCACGCTATGATGCAAATTGGATAGCGGGTACAAATTTTATTGCGACAGAAGGACCCAGGCAAAGCAGTCTAGCAACTTTCCTCGAAGCTCTTTTATTTTCTGAAAACAGAGAGCAAAAGCCCGCTATCACTAAAATTATTGGATTGGGTACCTGCCTGAAAGAAGGTCGTTTTCATGATTTTAGTAATTATTCTTTTGATGATAGAACCGATCAGGAGAAATCCCAAAAACCGAGTAAAACATTTTTGGTAGAAGATAAGTCTACCCAATTAAAATATCAATGCGACGTTACCAATAAACATGCAAGCTCAGGATACTCTGTCACTCAAGAGAGACATTTCCCAGAAGGCTTTGTTTTATCACACTTAGCAGTTACCGATCTCAGTGAAACACATCAGCGCACTATCAAAGAAATCGATACCATGTTGATTGCAATTCACGATGGTGGCTCACTGAATTTGCAAATTGATAATGACGAAAATCAAAAATTAAAAGAAGTGCTCTGGCAAGTTTCTCAAGAATCAAAAAACAATGCCGTAGCCATACATTGCATGGGTGGCATCGGTCGCACAGGACATATTATTTTAACATTAGAAATTTTGAAAGATTACAAAAGAATTTTCTCAAGTGCAGATCCAGAACTAATTAATAACGAGATCGAATCTATTCTCAATCGGATGCGGCTTAATCGAGTAGCTTTGGTTGAGGGGATAGAACAGTATCTTGATGCCATACGTAATGCACATATTATCTATAGCTATGCTTTTGAAAAAAAATACATGCAGGACCAAGTCAGCCATCAACAAAAAACTGCAGAATGCGACCGCGCCCTACCCTCACACATTGGTCTATTTGGCAGTGCATCACATGTAACAGCTCCTGAAGCTAGTGCATCTACCACGACAGCAAGTGTGGCCATATCACAGGAAACTTCCAGTAGATTGAAAAAATAACATAAATACAACTTGAAGGAGTGCGCCAGACTTTGTTGCATAAATCGTTCTATTACCTCTCCCCTTGTGGGAGAGGTCGACGCGTAGCGGCGGGTGAGGGGTTTCTTATGCCAAAAGCACCCCTCATCCGCCATCCGGACAAACACGTAAACACTCTTAGAAACCTACAAGGAGAGAAGGAAAAATACTTCATTATTCCATCGATAGCAGAATTACTTCATTTATATCTACAATCTTATTGGAGCACTAAGCTCGGTGTTCCAGCGCTCGAGTTACTGCGCTTGTTACATTATTGCGCACTGATTCGATTGATTGCCAGGCCGCAGCATAATCTTTGCTGCGCTGATGTTTTTGCTTGACATAAGAAATCCAGCGCCACCGAGGCCCCGCGCCAGCACACGCCCAGCCACTCAGCGCGTTTCACAAGCCCGCCGCGCCCGGAATAATTATATCCCAACCGAAAGCAACCCGCCGAATCAATAGGAAGAATAGAACCGCCGCCGCAAGTAAATAAGAAAGTCCGCTTTGATTTGTTGCCCGCTAAGACCCTATACGGCCCTTGCGCCCACAACTGTAATTCGCACGCTGTTAAGTCGCGTTGCGCCAGGCCTAAAAGTTTTTGCGCACACAACACATTTTTAGGTGAAGACCAATCATTACCAAATAGTTCAAAATTCTTATCAGATAACTCACAGGTTTCTTTAAATAATTCTGGATTAGAATGATAACCTGTCGTATAAACCTGTTTGGGTTCAAGATAATTTCTAAATTGATACAACGCCTTTAGCACATTAAAATTAATCCATGGACCTGCGATGCTTTTTATGTATTCTTGCAATTGACTCCACGCATCTTCAAAATCATCTTGTGACGCTGTAACAGTTGTATGAGATAACGCTTTGAGTTGTTGAATTTGTTCAGGCGTATAAAACTGGTCTGGTTCGGCAAGTTGTTCTAAAATGATTGGCGCATATAACTCTTTTATTTCTTCCTTGTTAAGATCATCAATGAAATTCGGAACAGGGGGCAATTGGTCCCATGCAATGACTTTTGTTTTGACTTGACCATCCAGTCCTCTGAATTTACAACTTAACCCTTCTCCTGTTTTTTGAAAATAAATAGCCGCAGCAAGTACCTTGTTATCATTATCAGCCCACGAAGCAGGACGAAGATCATATCCATGAAAACTATCTAACGCCATGGTTTGTTGGCAGTCTGCATCGCTGGCTGTGGTTATCACTTTTAGTGTGTTATTAAGCTCGCGAGACTCGTTTGCAACTCTTTCTTTCTCTTTTTCTTCAAATCCTTTAGGGAATTGTCCATAGTATTGTTCTTCTCTTAACTGTTCTCCATCAGCTAATTGACTGAAGTAATCTTTCTCCAACATTTCAGCTAAGCCATCGACAACTTTTATTTTCTTTTCACTTTCCACATCATAGTCTCTGGCACCTAAGAAAATTTGATAGAGGGTGCGATCTTTATGCACGCGTCCCTTATGATCTTTCACTGTGCCAGTTGCGCATAATAATTCGCGTAAATAATCGAGGTTGCGCGGTTTAGATGTGAGTGGAACATCCAAGATTCTTTTGATTTCCTGGACATCCTCTGCTGTTGCACGAACAGCACATTCTAATAATTTTTTTATGGTACGTTTTCTGTCTTCAGGTTTATATAAACCATACATTCTTCTGGATGCTGTTTTCGTAGCAACAAGTGATTTTGTATCATGTTGTGGTGCTATAACATACTGATGAATCACATCCGGGAATTTTTCAATTTGAGACAATTGAATACCGCCAAACCCTAATACCATATTGAGAATATTCTGATAATTAGGCGTCTCAGGCGACATCCATTT
>Ga0207030_1114_pt1 | contig 10158 bp, 6 predicted proteins | sample Alteio_BWMinCont_40_FD_153260 | JGI IMG/M metagenome (GOLD analysis project Ga0207030, IMG submission 153260) | Enriched cells from forest soil in Barre Woods Harvard Forest LTER site, Petersham, Massachusetts, United States -... | ecosystem: Environmental > Terrestrial > Soil > Temperate forest >... | reverse complement strand
GACGCGAGGCCGATCGATTTCAGGCCGATCCGCCCGCATAGATCCAGAACCGTCATGATTTTTTCGTATTGCACCGCGCGGTCGCCCTTCAGCACGATCGGTAGGTCCGGCGTTACCGCCATGGCGTCACGCAATTTGGTTTCCAGCTCGCCAATGCTCACCGGAATGGCGTCCATGAAGATCTGGCCGTTGGTAGACACCGAAATGACCTTGGTTTTCGGCACCGCAAGGGACTGGGTGGAGCTGCCGTGCGGCAAGTCCACTTTCACGCCCTGCACGGAGGCAGTGGTCATGATGATGAAAATCACCAGGAGCACGTACGCGAGGTCCAACATCGGCGTGATGTTGATGTCGTCGTAGGGCTTGTCTTCTTGAACTTGCATCGGTCACCTAAAAACCAAAAGAAGTAAGGCAAGCACTTCTTTTTTGAAAAAAAGAAGCAAAAAACTTTTGCTTATTGGAGTACGAGGCTGCCTCGGTACTCCAACAGATAAAAGTTTTTTGGTTCTTTTTTTCAAAAAAGAACTGCTTCCCTTGCCTTCTCATTCTGCTGCCTTCGCCTGCACGTCCCGCCCCAGATTGCCCTCGGCAATCCGCGTCACGATTTCATCAACGAACACCGACATATCCGCGGTGGTTTCTTTAATCCGGGTCTGAAAGTAATTGTAGCCGAACAGCGATGGGATCGCGACCGCAAGGCCGGCCACGGTTGCCAGCAACGCCGCGGCAATACCAGGGGCGATCGAGTTCACATTCACATCACCGCTGGCGGCAATGGCGGCAAAGGTGATCATCACGCCTACCACGGTGCCAAGCAGGCCGATGAACGGGCCACCGGCGATGGCAATAGTCAGGAACACCATTCGCGCACTGAGTTTCTGCCCTTCGCGGATCATTTGCGCGTCCATCGAGGAGCGGATGGCGGCCAGGCTCTGGGGTGCGATCGAGCCGTCCGGCAGGCACCTTCCGCCCTGCAGGCGATCGTGCACTTCGCGCACGCCGGTGTCGTAGATATTGAACAGGCTGGAACTGCGCAGCGTGCGGCCCTGGTCCACCGGCAGCGGCGGCAGGATTTCATTGCCGTGGCGCTTCATGGTTTCGCGCAAATTCAGGCGGAAGCGCTTGTTGGCGCGGCGCACTTTGCTGATGAAGATGGCGCGGTCGGTCATCACCACCCAGCTGATCAGCATCATGACCATCAGGATGCCGATGACAAACTCGGCGTCCGGCGTAATGGATTTCAGCAGGATGCCGATATAGCCGCTGCCGAAGGCGCTGGTTTGTTCGGGGGTTTCGAACACCAGCAGGTTGGCGTTGGGGCCCTGGCTGTGCAGCGCGATGGCGATTTCGCCATCCGGGCGCACCACCTTGCTGATTTGCAGTTCGTCCAACTCGCCGGTGAAATTGGCGGGGGGTGCCACAACCGGCGCGGCCGGTACTGCACCGGGTGCGGCCGGCGTGGCGGCTGGCGCGGGTCCAGCCACAGGGGCGGCACCGCCGAGGATCGGTGTGCCATCGTTAGCCGACAGGGCGCCGGGTGCTTCGCCGACCTTGTTGGCATCCACATAGATGCGCAGTTTGTCGGGCGCGGCGGTGACAGTGATCAGGTGCCAGGTGTCGCCGGTGATGGCGGCGCCACCCTGTGCGCGCACCGGGGCGCCGGTGGCGGGCGTAGCCTGTACATAGGGCACGCCACCGGACAGGCCGACCTGGAAATCGGCCACGCCGCCGCTGTCGCGCTGATCGAACAGCACGCCGGTTTGGTTCAGCGGCGCCGGCTTGGCCCAGATTTGCCAGGTGAGCGGCTGGGCGGCGGTGAGCTTCAGCGGCTCGCTGGGCGCGAATTTGATTGGCGCGGCACCGGTGAATTTCACGCCGAAGCCGACGATGCCGGCCTCGTCACGCATGCCCGGGGTCAGGCCGTTATTGTTGTAGCCGGTGGCGTCGCGCGGCAGGCCGTTCTGCTCGCCGAAATGCCACACCAGCAACTGGTCGGGGTCGTAGGTGGCCTTGCTGTCGCTGGTATCGGCGGCTTTGTCGTTGCCCCAATACATGAAGAAACTGCTGGCTGTGCCGGGAGCCAGATCGGGCACATCGACCCAGATCAGCGCCACCTGGTCGACCAGGCCGTCGTATTTCTCGACGTGGTAATGCAGCGGGGTTTTGTCGTCGCCAGCAACGAAGCGGATGTCGCTGCCATCCTGCTTGGCGCTATCGAATTTGAAATTGCCCTGGGTGAGGCGGATCAGCACCTGGGTGCGGCCGATGGCCTCGCCGACGTTGGCACCTTTGGGGCCGGCATCGGCGTCGATTTTTACGCGGTATTGCCAGTCGGCGTTCCACCAGTCGGCGGCCGCGGCCGGGCCGGCCAACAGACAAACGGCAACGAGTGCCAATGCGCACGCAACGGACGTGCGCTTCAGGCCGTTAAACAGCCTGTTTATGCCACTCATGCCTTAAAACTCCCCATAAACGCGAAAAAGCACCCGATTGGTGCCGGCTTTGGTGTCAGGGCCACGACTGGTGACCTGGGCGTCCTGCACTGATCCGTTCAGGTAGCCCCACAAATTCACCCTTGTGCCGACACCGAATGAATTCAGGCCGTACGCAAATTGCTGCTCAGGCGTAGGATTCCGCAGTTGGGCAATGCCGGTGTCGCTGAACAGGTGGAAGCGCCAGCTATGCACCGGGCCACCTAGATATTTCTTCAGATCAGGACTGCGGAATTCGGTTTGCAGCGTGGCGCCGTAATCGCCGAGATCCTCGGCTTCCAGGTAGCCGCGAACCGAGTCGGCGCCGCCAAGGCCGAATTGCTCGCTGGAGACCAGCGACTGGTTGGTGACCTGGCCATTCAGGCTGCCCCAGAGCTGCAGGTCGTACGGCAGGTCCTGCTCGCGCGTGACGCCGGCGTGCAGGATCGAGAAGCCCGGCACCGCATCGAAGCGCTTGTTGTCGTAGCCGTAGATGTTGCTGCCGATGTGGTTGAGACCGAGTTCGACGCTGACATTGGCGTCGGTGCTCGATTTGGCCGTGGTCCAGCTCGCCGCGTAGCTGGCGGTGAGCGGGTAGTACGTCACCGGTGCCGAGGTGAAGGTGTTGGTGGTGTTGAAAGTATCCAGTTCGTAGAACCGCTTGTAGTCCCAGCCAGCACTGAAGGAGTGGGTGAAGCTGCTGCCGCCGGCGCTGCTTGTGCTGCCCAGCGGCACCAGCAGGCGGAAACCGGCGGTGGTGCCGCGGCCGACCACGTCTGTGGTGCCGAGGGCCACCACGTTGCTGTTTGAATGCAAGTAGGTCAGCAGGATCGACAGCTTGCTGTCCGGAATGTGGAACAGGTAGCTCGCCGAGTTCACCTCGGAGTCGCGCACATCTTCCGGCGCCACCGAATAGGTGATGGTGGCGGAATCGCCGCGCTGGAAGAAGTTATTGTAGGTGAGCGAGGCGTTCAGGCGCTCCGCGTGGGTGTCGGCGTTGTAGCGGTTATTGAATTCCAGATTGCCGTGCACCGGCAGCTTGTCGTCCACCACCAGGTCAACGTCCACCGTATCCGGCTTGCGGCCGGGTTTCAGCGACGGCGTCACGGTGCGGTCCGGCAACTGGTTCAGGCCCAACAGATCGGCCTGCAACTCATGGATGTTCGGAATTTTGCCAGGGGCGACCGAGGGCGCGCCACTGCGCACCGCGTCGGGCACGAAATATTTGGCGTGGGTGACGCGCAGCCTGCCCACCGGACGTTCGATGACTTTCAGGGCTACCACGCCACCCGGCCGGTCCACCCAGTGTGCGGCGCTGACGGACACGGTGACGTAGCCGGCCTTGGTGTAGGCGTCCTGCAACGCCTTGCGGGCGGCTTCCACGTCGTCGGCGTTCTTGCCTGGACCAAGGAAGGGATAGACAGTTTCCTCAACCTGCTCCTGCGGCAGCACGGTGCTGCCATCCACACGGATTTCGTTGAGGTCGAAGGTCGCGGCTGCCTGCGCACCGGGGCTGAAGGTGGCACCGCTGAGCGCGGCCACGCACAGCGCCATCGCCCAACGCGGGCGCATCGCCTGCGTCGTCCGGGTGCCGACTGGGCCGGCAAAGGGCGCGGAAAACCGCAGAGGCTGCGTCAACATACTACAATCTAGCTGGGTCGGCGCCCTAATGCCACTGCTTTAGTATGATAACCAGATTCCACGTGTGACAGATTGATGACATGTGTTCTCCCCCACGCTGACGTGGTTCACACGAACCTGCCGCGCCGTATGGCGCCAAAGTTGCCCGACGCAAGGCTGCCTGGCGGTTTGGCAAGGACGGTGTGAGCCGGTGCAAGTAATTCGGGGGCTTAGCGGCACCGGCCGGCAAATAATAGACAGCGCCGGTAAAGAATCGACTTGGCGGCGGCCTGTCATTGCAATGTCATACAACTGTCATCGATGTATCAATTACCTGTCACAGTGGTGTCACGGGTTCTGCGTTAGGGAGCCGCAGCCAAGCACAACCGGGCTTGGCACTGCACAGGGGATTCACCATGACTCGCACGCACCTGATGGGCGCCGCATCCGCGGTCGCCCTCGCTTGCATTTCCACCGCCGCGTTTGCCGCCACGCAGAGCACCATTCTCGGCGGCGGCTCGACGCTCGCCGGCTTCGACTATCCGGCCGAGTTCGCCATCTTCAACGGCACCGCGAAGGTAACCGCCACCTGGAGCACCTATTGGCTCAGCGGCTCCGGCACCGGCCAGCAGGCGTTCATCCAAAACGACCTGAGCTGCGACATTAGCCGCGCCAAGACCGGCACCACCACCTGCTCAGGCAGCGGCGGCGCCGGCAACACGGTCGATTACGGCGCTTCCGACGCCACACTGGTTGCGGCCCAGCTCTCCACCTGGGCGACCTCGACCTGGGGCCAATCGTCCGCTGGCGATCTGATCCAGATCCCGTCCATGGGCACCGGCGTTTCCATTCCGCTCAATGAAACGGTTGGCGGCGCCCAGGTGAGCAACGGCCAGGTGACGTTCTCCGACAACGACCTGTGCGGCGTGTTCTCTGGCCTGATCACCGACTTCAACCAGATCACCGACACCGGCGCGGCCCTCGATGCAGGCGCGTTCAAGGTTGCCTATCGTTCCGACGGTTCGGGTACCACCTTCCTGCTGACCCAGCACCTGGCCGCGGTTTGCAAGACCGGCACCGGTGGCAACTCCGCCATCACGTTCTCGGCCACCACCAGCTTCAAGTCGCTGTTCTCCGGCGGAACCCCGCCCAGCCAGTTCGTGGGTGAAAGCGGCTCGCCGGGCGTTGCGAACTACCTCGAAGGCGCGAACTGCCCCGGCGGCACGGCGCTGCCGCAGGCGTTGGGCTACATCTCGCCTGACTACACCACGCTGTACCCGAATTCCTCCGCGACCGTTTGCAGCAACAACATCAAGAGCACGCTCAATATCGCCGCGGTTTACACCGGCGCGCAGAAGTTGCTGCCGACGCTGGCGAACGTCACGAAGGGCCTGGCCAATCCGGGCGCCGGCTCCACCAACCCGACCCCGCCGGCCAACGCAACCGACGCCGCCAACCCGAATAAGTGGGTTCCGGCCATTCCGCTGGTGAAGGCTGGTTACGGCATCGTTGGTTACACAACCTTCGACTTCGCGCAGTGCTATGGTGACCTCAAAGTGGCCACTGCGATCAAGAAGTTCCTGACCTCGCACTACACTGCCACCGGCTACAAGACGATCCAGAACAACAATGGCTTCGTGACCATTACGAATAGCGGTGCCGCGAAATTCTATACCGCGATTTCCGCCGACATCATTAATAACAAGAACGCCTACAACACCAACATCCAGAACGCGACCGCCTGCGCGGGCCACGTTGGCCGCTAAACTCTAGCGATCTTTCTGGACTAACGGAAAGGGCGGTCATTTCGATGACCGCCCTTTTTTGTTGTGCTCGAGCATAACCGGAAAAGGGCTTGGGGAGATGTGCCATCCCCCAAGCACAAATAAGGATCGAGCCATGCAGTGAAATTCGGTGCAAATTTGCGCCGGGGGGTCTGGGGGGGGCGGCTCGGCTCCCCCAGCCTTTCTAGGATTCTGTTTGCGCCGCCGCAGGCGCCGACGTGGCATCCAGTGCTGCGTCGGCCCACGCCTCCAGGCGTTTGCTGGCCTCGCGCAGGTGGGTCAGGCGCGTATCGACACCGCCCAGCGCATCCTGGTAGCCGGCCAGCGAATGGCCCAGGCCGGCCACGCCAATGCCAAGCTCCGTCATGGCAAACCGCCAGTCGCTTAAAGCGCGGCGCTGCTCCAGCAAAGCGCCCTGCAGGCTTTCCATTGCCGCGTGCAACCGTGCATTGGCGTCCCCGGGCGCGGATTGGGCCGTCAAATCGGCTGGCACGCGGCTGGGGAAAGGAATGATCACTGCATCAACCATGGTCGTCGCTCCACTGGAATGCGGTTTACTTGTCATAAAATTGTCCAAAAATAAAGAAGTTTTTTAGAACATGAGATGCGCATGGACGAGGCGCAGCACGAGGACGACCGTCAGAAGCGCCGTGGCGCCTACCGTCAACGCCCAACGCAGCAGCAGATAGCCGCGCGGCATCAGCTCCAGCCGGCCGGCGCGGGTTTCCACAATCGCAGTCGCCAGAAATCCGGCGATCAGAATTCCCAGCCCCACGATTGGATGCGCCAGAAGGCCCAGCACCACACCGGCCCAACCAATCAAGGCTGGCACGGTACCCAGTACCAGCCTTTGACGTTCGCCGGCCTCGCGCTCGCCCTCCAGCACAAAACCCCAGTGTACGCCGCCGATGAACGACAATACCACCGAGCTATAAGTCAGCAGCGCGAGGATCGCGGCCTGGCCGTGCGCAGGGTCGCTATCGATTGCCATCAGCCCAACAATGATGAAGGGCACCAGCCCGGCGGCCCCCAGCAATACTGCCAATATCGGTAACCGGTTCTCAGTCATGCCAAACCCCTCGTGCCGTAGCAGGACCCTAAACGCCCCGCAGCCGCGCCGCGACTGACCGACGTCAAAGATTGATCAAGAAAGTCAGGGTTTGCTGGGCAGTGCTAACCGGGTGAGGGTCCCGTGTGGGGAGCAGGCCTCCGGCGGGCAGGGCTTTGCCCTCTGCACCCCATTGGGGCCAGGGGCCCCAAACCCCCATTTTTAAGGAAGTCAGGGGAAAGGAGGGAGCGGCACCGCACTCTCCCACAGTCCGAGCGGCCCCCTCCTTTCCCCTGACCTTTTCTTACAGAAGGGGGTCTGGGGCCTCAGGCCCCAGCGGGTCCAGGGCAGAGCCCGGCCGCCGGAGGCCTGCTCCCCACACGGAGCAACCCCACCAGGGTTCGCGCTTCCAGCGAACCCGGACTTTCACGATCAATCTCCGGCGGCGAGGAGGGCGCCGGCGCGGGCGGAGGCTTGGCGGGTGGAGGCGGCGTGCGCAGGGAAGGCGGCGACGAGGGCCACGGTGACGGCGGCGAGGTAGGGCAGGGACTGGGTGAGCAGCACCACGCACCAGAGCGTGGCTTCCCAGGTGGCCAAGTGGTGGGCCACGCCGACGCCGATCATGGCGGCCCAGGTGAGGGCCAGGAGGATGAGTTCCTCGCGGGCCATGACGAGGCCTTTGATGAGGGCGGGGGCGCCCTCCATTTTCGGGGTGACCAGGAACGGCGCGCTGCGGATGAACAGGCCTTTCCACACTGCCTTGCCGATGGTGTGGCTGAGCGCCAGGCCACCGACGGCCGCGGCCAGGCGGTCGTTGAAGCCGCACGCTACCTTGGCTTTGTAGAGCGCCAGGATCTGGGCGATCTTGAAGAAGAACAGGCCGATCGAGGGCAGCATGAACAGCACGATCGGGAATTCGTAGAGCTTCGGCGCCACGATGAGGCCGATCGACCAGGCCAGGCCCATGACCAGGAAGGCCAAGCCGAGGGCGTCACCGATCCAGGGCAGCCAGCCGGTAATGAAGTGCCAGCGCTGGCCGAGGGTGAGCTCGCGGTTGAAGGGGTTGAACAGGGCGCTGGCGTGGCCGCGCAGGATCTGCATGGCGCCATAGGCCCAGCGGAAACGCTGCTTGCGGAAGGCGGCGAAGTCGTCCGGCATTACGCCGCGGCCGAAGCTGTGCGGGGAGTAGACCGCTTCCCAACCTTCGCGGAACAGGCGCAGGCCGAGTTCGGCGTCCTCCGTGATGGTCCATTCGGCCCAGTTGCCGCTGGATTCCATGGCGCTGCGGCGGATCAGGCTCATGGTGCCGTGCTGGATGATGGCGTTGCGCTCGTTGCGGGTGACCATGCCGAGCTGGAAGAAGCCAGCATATTCCCAGAACATCAGGCGCTTGAAGAAGCTGTTATCGTTGTCGCGGTAATCCTGCGGGCTTTGCACGATGGCGACGCGCGGGTTGGCGAACTGCGGCACCATGCAGCGCAGCCAGTCGGGGGTGACGATGTAGTCGCTGTCGAGGCTGGCGATGATTTCGGCGTCCGGCGCGGTTTCGCGCATGGCGAAGTTCAGGGCGCCGGCTTTGAAGCCGGGCCATTTGCCGAGGTGGAAGAAGCGGAATTTCGGGCCGAGGCGGCTGCAATGATCGGCAACCGGCTCCCATAGGGCGGGGTCGGTGGTGTTGTTGTCGATGACCAGCACTTCGAAGTCGGCATAGTCTAGGCGCGCCAGGGCATCGAGGGTGAGTTTCACCATGTGCGGCGGCTCGTTGCAGATCGGCAGGTGGATGCTGACCTTGGGCATTGGCGTGCCGGGGGCGGCTGGGACGATGAGGGGGTGGCGCTTTTTCTCCACGCCGAAGACGGTTTCGGCGAGCTCGAAGCTGTCGGCCATGAGCAGGAACAGCAGCAGGGCCTGGCCGGCGGCGAGGGCGCCCCAGATGGTGGCGGCGAACGGGGACAGGTACTTGCCGGCCATGGCCAGCAGTACGAGGGCGAACACGCTGGCAAAACCCTGGGTGAGGCCGGCGACGAGGAACTTGCCGGGCAGGCGAATGTCCGGGCGGCGGCGCAGCAGCGCGCCGGCGGCAATGGCCGCACCCGCGGTGGCGGCGAGCGCCCAGGTCAGCCAGTTCGGGGTTTCCATTACTGGGCCGGTGAGTGCCCATTTAGCGTGGCGGTCGAGGTCGAACATGCCCCAGTAGCCCGCGGCGCGGCCTTCAAAGCTGGTTTTCCAGGGCTGGTCGAACGCTTCCATGACGAAGTAGTCGAGCTTTTCGTTCTGCGCGAGGTTGAAGAAGGTGCGCAGGAAATCCGCCTGGTTGGCGCGGCTGGCGACGGCGCCGCCAAGCTGCACGCCGCTGCTGGGCCAGCCGATTTCGCCGATCACCACGTGCTTGCCGGGGTAGGCGGCTTCCACCTGGTGCAGCTTCATCATCGCGTCGGCGAGCGCTTCCTTTTCCGGGACTTTCTCCCAGTAGGGCAGCAGGTGGACGGTGATGTAGTCCACCGAGGCGGCTAGCTCCGGGTGCTTCAGCCACACATGGTAAGGCTCGGCCGTGGAGACGGGCACATGCACGCCGGCCTTCACTTCGTTGATGTAGTGGATCAGCTGGTCGGTGGTGATGTCGGCGCGCAGCAGCACTTCGTTGCCGACCAGCACACGCTCCACGTTCGGGTTGGCGTTGGTGGTGGCAATCAGGCGCTGCGTTTCGGCCTCGTCATCGGCGAGGTTGCTGTAGATCCGGGCACCCAGCGTTACCTTCAGGTTGTAGGCGGCGGCCTGGCGCGGGATGTCGGCCATCGGGCCGGCCACGGTGTAGACGCGGATGCGGTCGGACTTGGACGCGGCCAGGGCCAGGTCGTGGTTTACCTCGGCGGCCGTGGGATACTGGTTCGCTAGGTTGTTGGCTTCCGGGGTCTCGCCGCGGTGGTAGGGCGAGAACGCGAAACCGCCGATGCGGCCAGTGTAATCGGGCGCGGCGACAGGCTGGTTGAACGCGGTCCAGGCGCCGACGCTGACGGCGGCGGACAATCCGAGGGCCAGCATCGTGCCGGGGTGAAACAGCCGGTGGCGGCTGGTGCCCTGGCGGAGACTGGCGGTGGCGGCAGCGAATGTCGTCATGGACCACTTCCTTGGACGCAAGCATGGGTGCCTGCGCATGGGCCATTAAGTGCTGCACTGCGGCGCACAGCGGGCCTGAATGTGGCGAAATCTGGGCACGTGCGAGCCGTGGGGCGGC
>Ga0207030_1112_pt1 | contig 10281 bp, 7 predicted proteins | sample Alteio_BWMinCont_40_FD_153260 | JGI IMG/M metagenome (GOLD analysis project Ga0207030, IMG submission 153260) | Enriched cells from forest soil in Barre Woods Harvard Forest LTER site, Petersham, Massachusetts, United States -... | ecosystem: Environmental > Terrestrial > Soil > Temperate forest >... | reverse complement strand
TTGAGTCTGGCCAGTGTAGAGTTGACGTGGTCGACCCAAGCGATAGGGGCTGCTGATCATTTCATTCCATTGCGCAACCCATCCGATCGTTCGTGCGAGAGCAAAAATAACAGTGAACATGTTAGTTGGAATACCAATTGCACTTAAGGTGATGCCTGAGTAAAAGTCTACATTGGGATATAGTTTTCTTTCGACAAAATAGGAATCTTCTAGCGCTGCTTTTTCTAACGCCATTGCTAATTTGAAAAATGGATCATTGTGAGCACCAACAGCTTCAAGTACTTCATAACAGGTATCCCGCATGACTTTAGCGCGTGGATCATAGTTTTTATAAACTCGATGTCCAAAACCCATTAATCTAAATTTATCTTTAGGATCTTTTGCTCTTTGTATGTATTCACCAATTCGTGAAACATCGCCAATTTCATGTAGCATGTTAAGTGCAGCTTCATTTGCCCCTCCATGAGCAGGTCCCCATAGTGCAGCTATGCCTGCTGATATACACGCATATGGATTTGCACCTGTAGAACCTGCCAACCGAACGGTGGAGGTTGAAGCATTTTGTTCATGATCAGCATGTAAAATTAAAATTCTGTCGAGTGCGCGAGAGATAATAGGGTCAGGTGTATATTCTTCACAAGGTGTGCCAAACATCATATGCAAAAAGTTTTCCGCATAAGACATGTAATTTTGAGGCGGCATAAATGGTTGGCCAATGGAATATTTGTAACACATAGCCGCAATCGTTGGCATTTTTGCAATTAAACGAAAAGCAGACGTTGCTCTGTGCTCAGGATTCTTAATGTCTAAGGTATCGTGATAAAAAGCTGACAGCGCTCCGACGACACCGACCATGACGGCCATGGGGTGGGCATCTCGGCGAAATCCATTAAAAAAGTTTCGAATTTGTTCGTGAACCATTGTGTGGCGATTAATAATTTTACAAAACTCAACATATTGAGCCTCTGTAGGAAGCTCACCATTTAATAGTAAATAACAAACTTCAAGAAAATTAGATTGGGTTGCGAGTTGATCAATAGTAAAGCCACGATGAAGCAAAATTCCTTTGTCCCCATCAATAAAGGTAATTTGTGATTCGCAGGAAGCCGTTGATTGGAAACCTGGGTCATAGGTGAAGTAACCATTTTTGCCTAAAGCGCTAACATCAATAACATCAGGACCTAATGTTCCTGATAAGACATCTAGCTCAATGGTTTGATCGCCAATGGTTAATTTTGCTTTACGGTCCGCCATATTAGATTCCTTAAATGGATGAGTCCAACTATAAGAACTCAGGCAAACGTTGTCAAACATACAAAAATTCAATTTGTTACAATATTTGATTTGGCTACCATTGCTAGATATAATTATTTTCTCAGTTTTTGTTTTAACGAACTTTTTTTATAAATCAACCCCCATTAAACACACAGGAATGTGCACTGTGAATAAGCAAAGACCTAAAAACTTAAATCTTTTTACTATACGATTTCCTCTTCCTGCTATTGTTTCTATTTTACACCGTATTTCAGGAGTATTTTTATTTTTATTAATACCTTTCATGTTATGGGGCTTAAGTTACTCGTTAGCTTCAGAGAGTGATTTTCAGTTCTTGCAAGACAAACTGTCCTCCCCATGGTTAAAAATAACTATTTTTCTTTTTGCTGCCTCTTTTTTGTATCATTTTACTGCTGGAATTCGACATCTTTTGATGGATGTGAATATTGGTGTTGAATTAAAGAGTGGGCGTTTAACGGCAGTTTTAACTTTAATTATCGCTTTCTTACTTATTGCATTGGTGGGTATATATTTATGGTGAAATCAGTTTTAGGTGTTAATCACCAAGGCTTGAGGGATTGGCTTTTTCAACGAGTTAGTGCCGTTGTTATGCTTATCTATACATTGTGGATGATGATTTTTTTTATAGCGCATAACCAGCTAACATTTATTGATTGGCATATGCTTTTTAGCAACATGTGGATGAAAGTAGCGACTATTTTGTTTATTATCTCACTGTTATTTCATGCGTGGGTTGGAATGTGGACAGTCATCACAGACTATATCAAAATTTTTAGTTTGCGATTATTTATTCAGATCTTTGTATTCTTTGCTTTAATAGCTTGTTTTTTTTGGGCATTAGAGATTTTATGGGGTGTTTAATTTTATGAATTCAGCAACGAATCTGGCTACGCAAACTTTTGATGCTATTATCGTTGGCGGCGGTGGCGCAGGCTTACGTGCATCCATTGAACTTTCGCAATCTGGTTTAAAAGTCGCTGTCATATCCAAAGTATTTCCTACTCGATCTCATACAGTCTCCGCCCAAGGCGGCATTAATGCAGCCCTAGGTAATACAGATGGCAGTGATGATTGGCGTTGGCATATGTATGACACAGTCATGGGATCTGATTTTTTAGGCGATCAAGATGCAATAGAATATATGTGCAAAAATGCTCCTCAGTCTATTTACGAGCTTGAGCACATGGGGCTGCCATTCTCTCGTTTAGATGATGGAAAAATTTATCAACGAGCATTTGGCGGACAAACAAGAGACTTTGGAAAAGAGCTTGTGCACAGAACTTGTTGTGCAGCAGATCGTACGGGGCATGCAATGCTTCATACGATGTATCAAAAAAATATAGAAGTAAAAACAAAATTTTTTAATGAATGGTTTGCTATTGATTTAGTTAAAACAGATGCTGGCATAGCTGGCGTCATTGCTATGAATATTGAAAATGGCGAACTTGTTTTTTTGAAAGCGAAAGCAACGATTCTCGCCACCGGCGGTGCAGGACGAATCTTTCAGTCCACGACGAATGCACATATTAACACTGGCGACGGCTTGGGAATGGTTCTCCGCGCTGGGCTTCCCTTGCAAGATATGGAATTTTGGCAGTTTCATCCGACCGGAATTGCGGGTGCAGGAGTCTTAATTACTGAAGGAAGTCGTGGAGAAGGTGGGTATTTAATTAATAAAGATGGTGAACGGTTCATGGAACGCTATGCCCCACACTTAAAAGATCTTTCTTGTAGAGACGTTGTTGCCCGATCTTCTACCATTGAAATACGCGAAGGACGTGGATGCGGCCCCAAAGGTGATTATGTTTTATTGAAGTTAGATCACTTAGGTGAGGAAATCATTAATAAACGTCTGCCTGGAATTCGTGATCTATCCATCACGTTTGCGGGTGTAGACCCACTAAAAGATCCTATTCCTGTTATTCCAACCTGTCACTATCTCATGGGTGGGATACCTACTAACGTGCATGCACAAGTATTAACGTTGAATAAAAAAGGCGAAGACGAAGTCGTTCAAGGATTGTATGCAGCAGGTGAGTGTGCTTGTGTCTCGGTTCATGGCGCTAATCGACTGGGCGCTAATTCGCTACTCGATTTAGTTGTTTTTGGACGAGCTGCAGGAATACATGTACAGAAGAGCATTCGAGAAGGCTTAGATTTTTGTGAGCCTAGCCGTGCCGATATAGAGTCTGCATTAGCAAGGTATAATCATTGGAATCACAATGAGAAAGGCGAGAGTGTAGATCAAATCAGATCTTCTCTTCAAAAGGTGATGCAAAACGATTTTAGTGTTTTTCGAACTGCTGAGAGCATGCAAGGCGGATTTAAAAAATTGCAAGAACTGCAAGCACGCTTAAAACATGCAGCTATAAAAGACAAGAGTCAATGCTTTAATACAACAAGAGTCGAAGCACTTGAATTAGATAATTTAATGGCTACTGCTCTCGCAACAGCTTATCTTGCAAATGAAAGAACAGAGAGTAGGGGTGCTCATGCTAGATATGATTATCCTGAGCGAGACGACAAGAACTGGTTAAAACACTCAATTTATTTTGCAAATGGCAAAATTGCTTTCCGATCAATCAATATGAAGCCAGTTGAAGTTGAAGCCATTAAACTTCAGGCCAGAGAACAGTAAGGAGATTAATATGCTATTTTCAATCTATCGCTATAATCCTGAGACTGATAGCAAGCCTTTTATGCAAGAGTTTGATGTGGATACAAAAGAACATAATTGCCACATGGTGTTAGATGCGTTGCTTGCTATAAAAAATAGTTATGACGATACGTTGACTTTTCGTCGCTCTTGTCGCGAAGGGGTCTGCGGCTCTGATGGTATGAACATTAATGGCAAGAATGGCTTGGCATGTACTATGCATTTATCATCGTTAAAAGAACCTATTGTTATTAGGCCGTTACCAGGACTGCCTGTTATGCGCGATTTAGTTGTCGATATGACGCAATTTTATGAGCAGTTTGAGAAGGTAAAACCCTACTTACAAAATAGCGCTCCCACTCCCGCGAAAGAGCGATTACAAAGTCCTGAAGAACGTGCTAAACTCGACGGCCTCTACGAGTGCATTTTATGTGCATGCTGTTCAACATCATGCCCATCTTTTTGGTGGAATCCTGATAAATTCATTGGTCCTGCAGGTTTATTACAGGCTTATCGTTTTATAGCTGATAGCCGTGATACTGCGACTCATGAGCGCTTAGCAGACTTGGTCGACCCATTTAGTGTTTTCCGATGTCGCGGGATTATGAATTGTGTAGATGTATGTCCCAAGGGATTGAATCCAACGAAAGCAATTAATCATATCAAGGAACTTATGTTAGAAGATTCTTTATGAGTCAGCATACTGTGTAATTCCTTACACAGATTCAATGTGCTGTTTTTTACTTACTAATCGATGGTTTAATCATGGCAATCAAAGAACAAACAATGCAAGATTTATCGAAAGAATCTTTTCTATCGAGCGGATGCGATGCATATCTAGATCAGTTGTATGAAGAGTACTTACGAAATCCCTCTGACGTTAGCAAAGAGTGGCAAGATTATTTTACTCAATTTAAACAGGGTGCTCAGCCAGAGGTGTCTCACGAAGATGTGCGTCACTACTTTTTGCAAAATGCAAAAAAACCAAACCTCAGAGCAAGCCAATCAGACGTAGATCTAGATCACCTTTTAAAACAAGAAAAAGTCGTTAATCTTATTTTTGCTTATCGTAGTTTAGGACACCTAAAGGCGAACATTGACCCGTTAGGTCTATACAAAGGCGTAAGCAATCCTCAGTTAGAATTATCCTATTATGGGTTTACTGATACTGACTTAAATACCGTTTTCGATGTGGGTTCATCGATGGTTGGCCTACAAAGTTCTTCTGCATCCTTAAAAGAGATTTTTGACGTTCTACGTAAAACATACTGTAGTACGATTGGCATAGAATATATGCACATCAATATCAATGATGAAGTGACGTGGCTTCAGCAGCAAATGGAACAAGGCTGGCTTAATTTCAATCCAAGCGCAGAAGAGAAATTGCATATTCTCGATCGTTTGGTCGCAGCAGATGGCTTAGAAAAATATCTGGGCTTTAAATATGTGGGTCAAAAAAGATTTTCACTTGAAGGTGGTGATAGTTTAATTCCAATGCTTGATACTATGATTAACCGCAGCGCTGATAAAGGTGTCAAGGAAACTGTTATTGGCATGGCTCATAGAGGACGATTAAACGTTTTAGTTAATGTTCTTGGTCAGAGCCCTACCAAATTATTTGCAGCTTTTGAGGGAAAACATGTCGATGAAAAAAACTCAGGTGACGTAAAATATCATATGGGTTATTCGGCTGATGTCAAAACCAAGAAGGGTTCGATTCATTTGGCGCTCTCATTTAATCCCTCTCATCTCGAGATTGTTTCACCGGTTGTGCAAGGTTCAGTACGTTCTAGACAGCGAAGACGGCGAGATACGGAACGCAACCTAGTTATGCCTATTCAAATTCACGGCGATGCAGCATTTGCAGGGCAAGGTGTTGTCGCGGAAACATTCAATATGTCCCAAACGCGGTGGTTTGGCGTGGGTGGCTCGATTCATATTGTTGTTAATAACCAAATTGGTTTTACCATTAGTAACCCAAAAGATTCGCGCTCAAGCTTATATTGCACTGATATTTCTAAAATGGTTCAACCTCCAGTGTTGCATGTCAATGCAAATGATCCTGAGGCAGTGTTGTTCGTCGCGCAATTAGCAGCTGATTATCGATATCGATTTAAAAAAGATATCGTAATTGATTTAGTTTGTTATCGTCGTCATGGACATAATGAAGCCGATGAACCAGCAGCCACTCAGCCTGTCATGTATAAAATTATAAAAAACATGCCGCCACCTTGTTCTATTTATGCAAAGAGACTGATAGCTGAAGGCGTTATCGATGATAAAAAAGAAGCAGAAATAGCTGACAAATATCGACAGGCCTTAGATAAGGGTCAAGATGTCGTTGAAACTGTCCACGATAAAAATGCGTATGAATATTCTGTTTCATGGGAACCCTTTATTGGTAAAGAATGGAATATCGCAACAAATACTGGTTTCTCAAAAGAGCGCTTTGTTGATCTGGCAAAAAAACTTGAAGAACTTCCTCAAGGTTTTGTTTTACAACCACAAGTAAAAAAAATGATGGAAGCTCGTCAAAAAATGACTAGCGGCGAACAACCCATTAATTGGGGATATGCAGAAACTATGGCTTATGCCACATTGTTAGATGAAGGCTATCCTATCCGTTTATGCGGACAAGATGCTTGTCGAGGAACTTTTTCTCATAGACATGCTGTCCTTCACGATCAAAATACCGATGAAGTATATATCCCACTGAGTCACATCAAACCGGATCAAGTACAGATAAATTTGATTGATTCGTTGTTGTCTGAAGAAGCGGTTCTCGCTTTTGAATATGGATTTGCATCCGCTGAGCCAAAAAATTTAGTGATCTGGGAAGCGCAATTTGGTGATTTTGTGAATGGAGCACAAGTCGTTATCGATCAGTTTATCAGCTCTGGAGAGCAAAAATGGAATCGATTATGCGGTCTAACTATGTTTTTACCGCATGGTTATGAAGGCGCAGGACCAGAACACTCTTCAGCACGTCTAGAACGATTTCTACAAATGTGCGCTCAACATAATATGCAGGTATGCGTGCCAACAACTCCCGCACAAGATTTTCATATGTTGCGTAGGCAAATGATACGTCCTTACCGAAAACCATTAATTGTGATGACGCCAAAAAGTTTGTTGAGACATCCTTTGGCAGTTTCCACTTTGAAAGAACTAACGGATGGAGAATTCCAGTTAGTCATTCCAGAGATTGATGATTTGTTTTCTAAGAAAATTGATCGAGTCATTATGTGTGCTGGCAAAGTATATTATGATTTATTAGAAAAAAGACGAGAAGAAAAATTAAATAATGTTGCAATTATTCGTATTGAGCAATTGTATCCTTTTCCTCAAAATAAATTATTAGAAATTTTGAAACCTTATGAGCACGTGAAAGAGTTTGTTTGGTGTCAAGAAGAGCCAAAGAATCAGGGCGCTTGGTATGCGACACAACACTTTCTTCGTGAATGTTTATCCAAAGGGCAAGAGTTGTATTATGCTGGTAGATCATCAGCTGCATCGCCATCAGTAGGATATATGTCTGTTCATCTTAAAGAACAAGCAAAGTTAGTAGTAGATGCACTACAGGGTCATTTCTAATGTTGATTAATTGTATATAAGGAAAATCTCCGATGGCAATAGAAGTAAAAGTTCCTATGTTGCCGGAATCAGTTGCTGATGCAACGATTTCAACTTGGCATAAAAAAGTAGGTGACGTAGTTACACGCGATGAAAATTTAGTAGACCTAGAAACAGATAAGGTCATGCTAGAAGTCCCTGCTCCAGCAGATGGAATATTAAAGGAAATTGTAAAAGCATCAGGAGATACTGTACAAGCGAATCAAATCATCGCGGTTATTGAAGCGGGCGGGGCTCCAAAAGAGACTGGAAAAAAAGAAGAGCCAAAAGAAGCATCAGCTGCGCCTCAAAAAAGTAAAGAGCCTGCATCTAAAAGTGAAAAATCATCAGCGATGCCATTAAGTCCTTCTGTTCGCCGTGTTGCTGCCGAACATGATGTTGATACGACTCAAGTCAAAGGCACAGGCAAAGATGGTCGAATCACAAAAGATAATGTGTTATCTGCAGTGAGCCAAAGTTCTTCAGTCAGTAGTTCACGCCTTGAAAAGCGCGTCCCTATGACAAGAATGCGCGCAAGAATTGCTGAACGTTTGCTGGAAGTGAAACAAAACACTGCCATGCTCACAACGTTCAATGAAGTCAATCTGTCCGAAGTGATTGAATTAAGAAATCGTTACAAAGATAAATTTGAAAAAACTCACAATACTCGATTAGGGTTTATGTCGTTTTTTGTTAAAGCTGCAGTAGAAGCATTAAAACGATTTCCAGCTGTCAATGCTTCGATAGATGGTAATGATATTGTTTATCACGGTTATTTTGATATTGGCGTTGCAGTCTCAACAGATCGAGGACTAGTAGTCCCTGTTCTAAGAAACGCTGATCAGATGAGTATGGCAGAAATCGAGTCTCAAATTGCTGAATACGCAGTGAAGGCTCGTAGTGGAAAATTAACCATGGAAGAAATGCAAGGAGGCACGTTTACTATTACCAACGGAGGTGTGTTTGGCTCGTTACTAGCGACGCCTATTTTAAACTCTCCTCAAAGTGGTATTTTAGGAATGCATAAAATTGATCAGCGTCCTGTTGCGGAAAATGGTCAAGTTGTTATACGTCCTATGATGTATTTAGCGTTGTCATATGATCATAGAATTATTGATGGAAAAGAATCAGTTTCCTTCCTAGTCGCAATTAAAGAACTGTTGGAAGATCCTGCACGTTTATTATTAGAAGTATAATTATTTGGAATCATCAAAATGAATTTACATGAATATCAAGCCAAACAAATATTGGCGGAATACGGATTGCCTGTTTCTATTGGAAGAGCAGTAAAAACCGCAGAAGAAGCCTCCATGGCTGCTGATGCATTAAGTGGAAAAAAATGGGTAGTCAAAGCTCAAGTTCATGCAGGCGGGCGTGGAAAAGCGGGTGGCGTAAAAATTGTTTCTTCTAAAGAAGAATTAGCTGCTGCTGTAAAAGGCATGTTAGGCACTCGGTTAGTGACTTATCAAACGACAGCTGAAGGTCAACCGGTGAACCAAGTCTTAGTTGAAGAACCTTGCGACATCGAGAAAGAGTTATATTTGGGAGCTGTTATTGATCGTGCTAAACAACGTTTAGTGATTATGGCGTCGACTGAAGGTGGCGTTGAAATTGAAAAAGTTGCTGAAAAAAATCCGGAAAAAATTCTTTATGTTGTAGTAGACCCTATGTTAGGCGTTCTACCATTTCAAGCGAGAGAACTCGGATTTTCATTAGGTTTAAAAGGCGATCAAATCAAGCAATTCACAAAATTATTGCTAGGTCTTGGCAAAATGTTTGTTGAGTGCGATTTTAGTTTATTAGAAATTAATCCGCTGGTCATTACCAAGCAAGGTAACTTGCTTTGCTTAGACGGCAAAATTAATATCGATGACAATGCGCTCTATCGTCAGCCTAAATTACTAGCCATGCGTGATACCTCTCAAGAAGATGAACGCGAGAATCGTGCGCGTGATTGGGAATTAAATTATATCGCATTAGATGGTGATATTGGCTGCATGGTTAATGGCGCTGGTTTAGCAATGGCGACAATGGATTTAGTCAAATTAAATGGAGGCAATCCTGCAAACTTCTTAGATGTTGGCGGTGGTGCAACCAAAGAACGTGTCACTGAAGCATTTAAAATTATTTTGTCTGATTCCAAAGTCAAAGCGATCTTAGTCAATATTTTCGGCGGGATAGTCCGCTGTGATTTAATTGCTGATGGAATCATTAGCGCTGTCGCTGAAGTAGGTACTCAACTGCCTGTTGTCGTGCGATTGGAAGGTAATAACGCTGAGCTTGGTGCAAAAAAATTAAGTGAGAGCGGTCTTAATATTATTGCAGCAACAAGTTTTACAGACGCTGCTGTTAAAGTTGTTAAAGCAGTGGGAGCATAAACAAATGAGTATTTTAATTAATAAAAACACGAAAGTCATATGTCAAGGATTCACGGGGAAACAAGGGACTTTCCATTCAGAACAAGCTATTGCTTATGGGACTCAAATGGTTGGCGGTGTCACTCCTGATAAAGGTGGTCAAACACACTTAGGGTTACCTGTTTTTAATACCGTTAAAGAAGCTTATCTGGCTACGAAAGCAGATGCCTCTGTGATTTATGTTCCGGCGCCATTTTGTAAAGATTCGATTGTCGAAGCAATTGATGCAGGAATTAAATTAATTATCTGTATTACTGAAGGCATTCCAACATTAGACATGCTGGAAGTTAAAGCGTATCT
>Ga0207030_1109_pt1 | contig 10575 bp, 9 predicted proteins | sample Alteio_BWMinCont_40_FD_153260 | JGI IMG/M metagenome (GOLD analysis project Ga0207030, IMG submission 153260) | Enriched cells from forest soil in Barre Woods Harvard Forest LTER site, Petersham, Massachusetts, United States -... | ecosystem: Environmental > Terrestrial > Soil > Temperate forest >... | reverse complement strand
CTTCATTGGTGATCGAGAAGGAAGGATTTATAAATTAACGTATTACGCGAGTATACTCGCGCATAACTTAGTTAGGAAAATGTATTAATGAAAAACATGCTCTATGATTTCTTACCAGTCGTTTTCTTTTTTATAGCATTTAAGATTTATGGAATTTATGTTGCAACAGTTGTGGGAATTGTGGCAACTGCGCTGCAGGTATTGATATCCTTGGTGTGGAAAAAAAAGCTAGACAAGCAGCAACTTGTAACACTGATCGTATTTGTTATTTTTGGAAGTATGACTCTTTATTTTCATAATCCCATTTTTGTAAAATGGAAACCGACTATTATTTTTTGGGTTTTTGCTGTTTCGTTTTTAATGAGTCAGCTATTTATGAAAAAAACGCTTATCCAGCGAATGCTAGAACATTTGCTAGATGGGCAGTCTGATCCCATCCCTCGTTATGTATGGGCTAGATTAAATTTAGCATGGACAGGTTTTTTCTTTTTCTTAGGAAGCATCAATTTATATGTAGCGTATTCTTACAGCACTGAAGCCTGGGTTAATTTTAAATTATTTGGCGTTTTAGGTATGCTAATTTTGTTTAGTTTCTTTCAAGCAGCTTGTCTAGCTCGATATATGTCGTCTGATATTAAGAGGTAATATGTTGTGTTTTACTGTGTTCCGACTAGGGGCTGTTGACAATTCTACTATGCTGGTCGAAAAACCGCGATTTCCTGCGCTCCGCTGCGGTGCTCAAAAATCACGTTTTTTCGCCTCAGCCTAGCGAATTGTCAACAGCCCCTAGTTTCTTACTGCGTATAAATTTATGAACTCAGCCCAGCGAATTGATCTTATAAAAGAACGGCTTCAGCATGCCTTCAGTCCAATGCATCTTGAACTCATTGATGACAGTGAAAAACACAGAGGCCATGTTGGCAATCAAGGTGGGGCAGGGCATTACACATTAAAAATAAGTGCCGCCTGTTTTCAAAATATGGCACGACTAGAAGCGCATCGAAAAATTTACGCTGTACTCAGTGATCTTATTCCTAATGAGATTCATGCTTTGCAAATCAAAGTATTTTGAGCGCGATGCCGCATAACATGATCTATCAATACAAGTGCTGCCATGGCTTCGACAATGGGTATTGCGCGCAGACCTACACAAGGGTCATGTCTGCCCGTTGTTGAAATCTCTATCGGTTCACCTAGTACGTTTATTGATCGTGCTGGAATCGGTATGCTGGAAGTGGGTTTGAAGGCAACGCTTGCTGTAATCATTTGGCTAGTTGATATTCCTCCTAAAATGCCTCCTGCATGATTGCTTAAAAATCCTTGTGGAGTTATTTCATCTCGGTGTTCTGAACCTTTTTGGGTAATGCACGCAAATCCAGCGCCGATTTCAACTCCTTTTACCGCATTAATACTCATTAACGCATGGCATAAATCTGCATCTAGTCGATCGAAGACAGGTTCTCCTAATCCTGCGGGCACATTTGAAACCTGAAGGTTAACTCTAGCACCAATAGAGTTTCCTTCACGCCTTAATGCATCTATCAATCGCTCAAGCGCAATAACTTTAGAAGGATCCGGACAGAAGAAAGGATTGTTATTTATTTCTTCTAGATTGATTTTATCAAGGATAATAGAACCCATTTGGGCAAGGTACGCTTGAATAACTATTCCGTATTTTTCATAAAGATATTTTTTAGCAATGGCACCTGCAGCAACTCGCATAACAGTCTCGCGTGCTGATGCTCGTCCACCACCTCGGTAATCTCGGATACCATATTTTTTATGATAGGTAAAATCTGCATGACCGGGACGAAATTGTTCTTTTGTTTTTTCGTAATCACGACTTCGCTGTTCCGTGTTTTCAACGAGCAACCCAATCGGTGTCCCCGTTGTCGTATCTTCAAAAACACCCGATAATATTTTAACTGTATCGAGCTCTTTGCGTTGAGAAGTATATCGCGAAGTGCCAGGACGTCGTCTATCCAACTCTATTTGAATCCACTGCTCAGTAATTTTTAAACCGGGTGGGCAGCCATCAATAATACAACCATAAGCAGGACCGTGACTCTCACCAAAGGTAGTGACTACAAATAATTTCCCAATCGAATTTCCCGACATTATGATGTACTTTTTAGTGCTGACTGAGCTTCTTTCAATTGTTGTGCGGTTAGCAAAAACACGCCGCCGCCACCTCGTTGAAACTCTAACCAAGTGCAAGGAATATCCGGGTAATGTTCAGCTAAAGCATGTTCGCTATTGCCAACTTCAACAATGAGAATGCCATGTGCACTGAGATAGTGAGATGCATCTTGTATTATCTTCAAAACAATATCCAATCCATCTTGTCCTGCTGCTAATCCGAGTTGCGGTTCATGTTTAAATTCGCTAGGCAGTGATTGCATGTCTTCTGCAACGACATAAGGTGGGTTACTGACAATAATGTCATACTTTTTTTGGGGTAACTGTTTAAATAAATCGGAATGATATAATTTAACTTGTTCGTCAGCGTGATGTCGCAGCACATTTATTTTAGCGACCGAGAGTGCGTCTTCAGAAATATCAGAAGCATCGATGAGCGCATCCGGAAAAGCCTTAGAGCAAGCAATCGCAATACATCCGCTTCCTGTGCATAAATCTAAAATCGTTTTTACGTTGTCTTCTTCAATCCAGGGGTGAAAGTTACTTTCGATTAACTCAGCGATAGGCGAGCGTGGAATCAAGACTCTTTCATCTACATAAAAAGATAATCCTGAAAACCAGGCTTCATGTGTTAAATAGGGTAGCGGAATTCGTTCGTTAATTCGTCTATGTATCAGTGCTAATAGGGTATCACGCTCTTCTTCTGTTATATGCGTATCCAATACTGCGGCATAAAGCTCATGGGGAAGATGTAGCGCATGTAGAACTAATGCAGCGGCTTCATCCCAGGCGCTTTCAGTGCCATGACCGTAATAAAGTGCTGATTGGTAGAATTGACTAGTGGCCCACCGAATGATATCGCGTATAGTCTGTAATTCTTTCATCGTTATTCCTCTTTAATGACGAAATAGTATAGTTGGGCATTGTTATATAAATCAAATTTCCCCCTCTCCTCCATGTTTTTTATGGAGGAGAGGGCTGGGAAGAGGAGGTAATCAGGGGGCAAATTTACCATATCATGTAATTTATGCAACAACGCCGTATAGTTGTTTAGATGAATTATTAAAGTGCTCTGTGTATAATCCTAATCTATCCATTTCTAAAAAAGGTTGATATGACGACATCTATAGGCCCCATTATTTTTGACTTAAAAAGTACCGAACTTAGCGCAGAAGAGCGAGAAATGTTACAGCATCCTCTGATTGGTGGCGTTATCTTTTTTACTAGAAATTATGAATCGACTCAGCAAATCGCTCATTTATGCAAAGCTATTCGCTCAGCGAGAAAAAATCCTATCTTGATTACAGTAGATCAAGAGGGTGGAAGAGTGCAGCGTTTTCGCGAGGGATTTACTCGATTACCACCCATGAAAAAAATAGGAGATCTGTATTCAAGATCAGCTGACAAGGCTACACAGTTAGCTACGTTAACCGGTTGGCTTTTAGCTTTTGAGTTATTAAGTGTTGGAATTGATTTAAGTTTTGCTCCCGTATTGGATCTGCAGAAAAATAAGAATGATGCGATTGGTGATAGAGCGTTTCATCCTGATCCTTCAATAGTGAGTCAGTTAGCATTGGCACTCATAGCCGGCTTAAAAAGTGCTGGGATGTCCTCAGTAGGTAAGCATTTTCCCGGCCACGGTTCAGTAGTACAAGATTCTCATTTTAAGCTCCCAATCGACAACCGAAGCATGCCTGAAATCGAGAATGATGATTTATTGCCCTTTAAAACACTTCTCCAATCTCGTGCACTTCAGGGGATTATGGCTGCACATATACTTTTTCCAGAGATAGATAATCAACCGGTCGGGTTCTCTCAATATTGGTTGAAAACAGTCCTAAGGGAGCAGCTGAACTATTCTGGGATGATATTTAGCGATGATTTAAGTATGAAAGGTGCGAGTTGTGCAGGTGAATTTCCGCAAAGAGCCCAGGCCGCTTTAAATGCGGGTTGCGATATGATTCTCATCTGTAATGAAAGAGAAAGTGTTATAAAAACACTGGATAACCTGCCTTATCATACAATCGATCTACAAAAATTTAGCGCCTTGCAAGGTAGGTTTAGTCACGTCATAACAGATTTTAAAATATCGTCAGAATGGACAGCTAAAAAGAAAGCATTTGAAATACTAGCACATCAGGCTGATTTAATTTTTGAATAAATATCTAATACTATGAGATAATCTCCGAGCTAAGTCAAAACAATTGAATGATGGTGGCGATGATGACCCAAACAAAAGATAGAATGCAGAATATTTTTGAAAGTGCTGAATGTCTCTATAGTTATGCAGAGATTGAAAAATCATTAGATCAAATGGCTAAAGAGATCACTCAAGAAATACGAGGTACTCATCCTATTATATTATGCGTCATGATAGGAGCGCTGATTCCGACAGGACATTTAGTAACGCGATTACATTTTCCCTTGCAACTGGATTACATACACGTTACCCGATACAGAGGGACAACTCGTGGTGGAGATTTACATTGGCTAGTTGAGCCTAGAAATGATTTGAAAGATAGAACAGTGCTGATTGTTGATGATGTCATGGATGGTGGCTTGACACTCAGTGCGATCATCGATTACTGCAAGCAAGCAGGTGCTAAGGCTGTGTACACGGCAGTGATGGTGAACAAACAACGTAAGCGTGAAAAAGGTGTAGACTTCGAGCCTGACTTTAGTGGTCTTAAAACAGAAGACAAATTTCTTGTTGGCTTTGGCTTAGATTACGAAGAATATTTACGAAATGCCCCTGGGATATATGCGGTTTCTGAAGAGCATCAATGAAGATGTGTAACTACTTCAGTCTGTTCTTCACCAGGCTCTGTCATTGCGAGCCTGCGTAGCGCTTAGGCGTGGCAATCCTCACCTCTGGATTGCCACGGCCAAACGCTACGCGGCCTCGCAACGACGGAGCCTGGTGATAGTTACGAAGCTGTCACTAATGGAGATAAGTAGATGATACGATATAATTATTTTCAAGCATTGGTAATGTCATTTTACTCTAAAGATTTATATCGGGATGTGAAAGAAAATTGGGGCGGTCATGCAATTTTATATTTACTTCTATTGCTAGCGATTACATGGCTTCCTATTACATATTTCATGCAAAAAGGGATTAATGATCATTTTCCAGGGGTACTCGATGTCGTTTTTGGTCAAATGCCAGAGGTCAATATAAAAAATGGTATTGTGCAAACACCAGAAAATAGACCTTATTTTTTTACAGACCCAGATAACAAACAAATATTCGGAATTATAGATACGAGTGGTAAATTTAACACGATAGATAAGTCAAAAGCCGTTATATTAGTAACAAAAAATCAATTTATTACGTCGAATAATCATAATGAAGTTAAAACGTATAATATAAGTCCCTCATTGAACTTACACATCGTACCTGATGTTTATAAAAAAACACTTGCTGAGTGGTTCAGGTGGGTATGGGTTCTTATATTTCCTCTATTTATCATATTTTCTTTTGTATGGCGTCTCTTACAAGGTTTATTCTACGCAATCTTCGGGAAAATTTTTGCTGTAATAAGCGGGCAAGATATAGGATATTTAAAAATATTCGTATTAACACTTATATCAATTACACCAACGATTATTCTTCAAACTATTTTGGGAATATTTAATATTAGTTTTCCTTTTCAATGGTTCTTTAATTTTGTGTTGGCTATTGGTTATCTTATCTTTGCTATTCGATCGACTTACTCTAATAAAATATTGACTCCCATCTAAAAAAGGAAGCCATTTATGGGTTATCTGTGGTTAGGTTTATTTATATTTTCTTTTGTCGTGCTTTTTTATCAACGAGCGTCACTGAGTGTTTGGACTATTAGTGTTGTTGTATTGATGAGCTTTTTTTCATATTTCGGACACGCTTCAAAAATAAGTTTAATTCCTTTGTGGTTAGTTTTTTTTATAATTTTTATTCCCTTAACAATACCAACAATACGAAGAAAATATTTTAGCAAATCACTGTTAAGTTTTTATCGAAAAGTAATGCCATCTATGTCACGCACGGAAAAAGAAGCATTAGCTGCAGGCAGCGTTACTTGGGAAGGGCAATTATTTCGTGGCGTGCCGAATTGGAAAAAGCTATGCTCCTTGCCAAAACCTCAATTAAGCGCGGAGGAGCAAGCCTTTTTAGAAGGTCCAGTGGAAACGTTATGTGGCATGATTAATGATTGGGATATTACGCATAATCGAGCAGATTTGCCTCCCCATATGTGGAAATTTATTAAGGAAAATGGTTTTTTTGGATTGATTATTCCTAAGCAATACAATGGGAAAGAGTTTTCCGCCTTTGCACACTCGCAGATTTTAGTGAAAATTTATGGATGTAGTTCGAGTGTCGCAACAACGATATCCGTGCCTAATTCACTAGGACCGGCTGAGTTATTATTACATTATGGTACTACCGAACAAAAAAATTATTACCTCCCTCGTTTAGCATGTGGAGAAGATATTCCTTGCTTTGCCTTAACAGGACCTGATGCTGGCTCTGATGCGGGATCAATGTCCGACAAAGGTATTGTTTGTTGGGGTGAAAAAGAAGGTAAGAAAATTTTAGGCATACGTTTGAACTTTAACAAACGATATATCACGTTAGCGCCAGTTGCGACTGTGATTGGTTTGGCTTTTAAATTATATGATCCTGAGCATTTAATCGGTGATATTGAGAATTTAGGAATTACCTGCGCGCTCATCCCACGCAACACACCCAATATGACAATTGGACGCCGACATTTTCCCTTGAATATTGCATTTCAGAATGGGCCTATTCAAGGTAAGGATGTTTTTATTCCTCTCGACTGTATTATTGGCGGGCAAGCGATGGCTGGCCAAGGCTGGCGTATGCTCATGGAGTGTTTGGCTGCGGGACGGGCAATTTCGCTACCAGCAAGTAGTACTGGCGGAACAAAAGCATTGGCATTTGCGACAGGTGCCTATGCGCGAATTCGACGCCAATTTAACGTGCCTATTGGTAGTTTTGAGGGTATAGAAGAACCTTTAGCCCGAATCGCTGGTTATACTTATATTATTGATGCAGCGAGAAGTTTTGCTGCATCAGCGATTGATACAGGAGAAAAGCCTGCGATTGCTTCCGCTATTGTGAAATATCATGCGACCGAATTAGGTAGGCATGTTGCAAATGACGCAATGGATATTCATGGTGGGAAAGGCATTTGTATGGGACCTAAAAATTATTTAGGTCGCGGTTATCAATCATTGCCCATTGCGATTACGGTTGAGGGAGCAAACATATTAACACGCAATATGATTATCTTTGGACAAGGCGCTATGCGTTGTCATCCCTATATTTATGCTGAATTAGAAGCCGCACAGCTACCAACGGAAAAGGAACGACTCGTTGCGTTTGATAAAGCCATTATAGGACATATTGGTTTTACCGTTAGTAATTTTATTCGCACTATCATTTTAAGCTTGTCTAGTGGTTATTTTGTATTGGCTCCTCGTGGGAAGTTAAAACGTTTTTATCAGCAAATTACACGGTTTAGCTCCGCTTTTTCATTAACGGCGGATATGTGTTTATTACTGCTTGGTGGTGCATTAAAACGGAAAGAAAGTATTTCAGCTAGACTAGGTGACATTCTAAGCTACTTATATTTGCTCTCTGCCGTATTGAAACAACATCAAGACAATGGTAATCCAGAAGCTGATTTGCCACTGATTCAGTGGATTTCAAAAAATTATTTATATCAAATTCAGCAGACTTTTTCAGAGTTATTTCAGAATTTGCCTAACCGTTTAGTAGCAACTTTACTAAAAATGATTATTTTACCTTACGGAAAAAATTTTCAAAAACCAAGTGATAAATTAGGCCAAGTGCTTGCTCAACTATTATTGGAACCGACAGAGACACGTTCTCGTATCGCTGCGGGTGTTTTTCTTTCACCAGCCAAAACAAACTCTATGGCTGTTGTTCAAGATGCTTTACTAAAAGCAATTGCTGTTGATCCTATCGAAAAAATTCTTAAAGTAGCCAAACAAACAAAAAGGATTGCTGGCGATACGCTGTTAGAGCAAGCTCAAGAAGCCATGGAGAAAAATATTATTTCATCTGAGCAGCTCACCCTGCTAAGAGAGGCTGAAAAAGCGCGACAAGCAGTGATTGCTGTTGATGATTTTTCTCCAGAAGAATTAGCGAGAGTGATCTTACAAGAGAACAATGAAGAGTCATATGAATCAACTTCCATCAATCGATGAGACAAAGAGTGGGTTATTATTTTATTTAATTTGTTTAACATTCGTTTTTCTTTTACTTGAGATTAGTTTTTTTATACAGCAGAGTGGTTTTTATTTAGGGGATTTTAAGACGGTTGCTGATCATCTTGAAATTCCAATTGCTGTTATACCTGCCATATTATTTTTTGTATTTGCGCAATTACTCGTACATATTTCTTTTCCTTTATTTGTTTGGGCTGTAACGAGACTGACGGGTATTGCACTAAATTTATCGTGGAAAACTATTCAATTACTTGGGTTTGTACTGTGGACTATAGGATTAGTTACAGTCTTGTTTGCTAATCAGATCTATTTTCCTAATTCTAAATTTGCTGACTTGACTCGAACGTTGGTTGGCACACATCTTCCAGACGTTTTATTTGTCATTGGGAGTATTGTTTTTTCAATGGCGTGCGTAGTAGCTTGTGTTGGTTTAGTTTATGTTATTTCAAAGCAAGCCAGAATGATAATAATTTGTATGGTGTGTTTATTGACTGCAAGCGTGCTTAGCATAGTTTACTATTCTAACAGTCATGCCGGCGTGATGTCAGTGAGTCAATCGAAACAACCGAATATTATTTTAATCGGCATTGATGGAGTCCGTCCTGATTATTTAGGATATTTTGATGGTAATAAAAAAACGCCTAATATCGATTCTTTTTTAAAAAATTCAATTGTTTTTGGAGAGGCATTAACACCTCTAGCTCGCACATTTCCTTCCTGGGTGAGCTTGCTAACAGGAAAATATCCACTGAGATCGGGTGTACGTTTTGATTTGGCGGATCAGAAAAAACTAGATTTTACCGACAGCTTGCCTAAACTCATGAAAAGCAAGTTAGGTTATGAAACAATTTTTGCAATGGATGAAACGCGTTTTAGCAATATAGAAAAAAATTTAGGCTTCGATAAAATAATCACACCACCCGTAGGATTTAATGATTTTTTATTAGGAACATTTAACGACTTTCCTTTATCAAATTTAATTATTAATACACACCTTGGCAGATGGTTGTTTCCTTACAGTTATGCAAACAGGCCTGCCTTTATTACTTATAATCCAGATAGTTTTTTAGTTTTATTGAATTCAGAGTTACAAAAAAGTCGAGATAAACCACTATTTTTAGCCGTACATTTTTGTTTGCCTCACTTTCCTTATTTTTGGTCTGCGTATTCACCGTTAAAAACAACAAAGGCTTTAGCGCATTACAATGCTTCTGTTGAGAGATCTGATAAGCAAGTGGGTGATTTTCTTGTATTACTCAAAAAAAATGGATTGCTTGATCATGCGATTGTTGTTTTGCTCTCAGACCATGGCGAAGCTCTCGAACTAGCTGGTGATAGAATAACAGAAGCAGATTCATTTATTTCAGGAGCGCCAGAAAAAAAGGTGGCGATCCCTCACTTTTATCCACCAAGTTTTGATTTTGAAACAGTCAATCAATCCGCGGGGCACGGAACGGATGTATTGGGTCTGAGTCAATATCATTCCATCTTGGCATTTCATTTTTATGGAATGAATATTAAACCTAAATTTGTTTCAGGTCTTGTCTCTTTGATGGATGTAAAACCAACTTTATTAAATTTATTAAATATAAAAAGCTCACCAGGAGATGGTGCTGCATTGACTGATGTCATCACCGGTAAAAAAAACACGGTTGATCATTACACGCATTTTTTTATGGAGAGTGACTTTTCACCTCAAGCTGTTAGATCTGTACATCCAGAAACGCGTAACCTTCTATTTGAAGGGATTGATATGTTTCAAATTGATCCAATAACAACAAAACTAACTGTCAAGACAAGCATGGGGAGTGCTATTATTTCCAGTAAGCAATATGCAGATATTTTTAATGGTTGGATATTGGCCCTCTATCCACAGGCTGGAGGTGATCATATACCAATCTTAGTTAACTTGAACACTGGACTGTGGACAAATAACTTAAATTCTCAGTTTGCTCAACAGTCGCCAGCTAAAATCATGCTGTTAGCACTAAGATCATTTTATAAAGAACCTTTGCATATAATTTAACTTATTGATCTCGCAAGAGAATTGAATTTTATGACCAGAGTAATTCAGTTTTGCACAGATGTTGCTGTATTGCTTTTTATTCAATGAGTTATCCGGTTTGTTTTTTATATAATTTTAACTCATTGTAAATATTAATAAAAATACTCATGTTT
>Ga0207030_1107_pt1 | contig 10688 bp, 12 predicted proteins | sample Alteio_BWMinCont_40_FD_153260 | JGI IMG/M metagenome (GOLD analysis project Ga0207030, IMG submission 153260) | Enriched cells from forest soil in Barre Woods Harvard Forest LTER site, Petersham, Massachusetts, United States -... | ecosystem: Environmental > Terrestrial > Soil > Temperate forest >... | reverse complement strand
AAATGCAGGCTTTTTTAGCTCCTTTAAAAATAAACCTAATTCAACAAAATGCATTAGGTGTAGGCGACGCTGAAGAAGCAGGCTTAACTTTTGTAGAAAATGCATTATTGAAAGCTAGGCATGCGAGCATACAAACAAATTTACCTGTGATTGCAGATGATTCCGGCTTAGTCGTGCATGCACTAAATGGAGCGCCTGGCATTCGATCCGCTCGTTATGCTGGGGTACGAAGTTCTTCGAGTGATAATATTGAAAAATTATTGCAAGATTTAAAAAATGTTGACTTGTCCAATCGCCAAGCTTTTTTTTATTGTGCGTTAGTGTTTCTTGCTCACCCAGCTGATCCAACACCGTTAATTGCGGAAGGAAGATGGGATGGAGAAATTCTTACTGAAAAAAAAGGACAACAAGGATTTGGTTATGATCCTGTTTTTTATGTTCCTAGTGAGAAAAAAACCGCTGCAGAGTTAGCATTAAATATTAAAAATACAATCAGCCATCGAGGAAAAGCATTACGAATATTAAGCAGTAAAATCAACGAATCAATTAACGTATATCCAATAAATAATAGGTAAGATGATGCAAGCCCTCTCAGTCCAAAACTTAACGAAAGAATATCCTAACGGTTTGCTAGCATTAAATAGTATTAATCTGGATGTTGCTGAAGGAGATTTTTTTGCTTTGCTTGGCCAGAATGGAGCGGGCAAATCGACAACGATTGGAATTATTTGCTCTTTAGTGAATAAAAGCAGCGGAAAAGTTTTTGTATTTGGTCATGATATTGATACAGAGTTGGATGCAGCTAAATCCTGTATTGGTGTTGTCCCTCAAGAATTAAATTTTCATCCGTTTGAAAAGATTTCCAATGTGATTATCAATCAAGCGGGATATTATGGTGTTCCACGTAAAATCGCTGAAAAGCGTGCCGAACATTATTTAAAAAAAATGGGGTTGTGGGAAAAGCGAGATCAAATTGTTCTTCGCTTATCAGGCGGAATGAAAAGACGTCTAATGATAGTGCGTGCGCTCATGAATGAACCTAAGTTACTGATTCTCGATGAGCCGACGGCAGGTGTGGATATAGAGTTGCGTCATACACTTTGGCAGTTTTTGTCTGAGCTGAATGATCAAGGGACTACGATTATTTTAACGACGCATTATCTTGAAGAGGCTGAGCATCTTTGCAAGCATGTCGCTATCATCGATCAAGGTGAAATCATTGAGCACGCCAACATGAAATCATTTATAAATCGACTCGATTCACAAACAATGATTCTCGATTTAGAGTCGCCATTATCTTTTATTCCGTCTTCATTTCAATACCCTTACAAATTCATTGACGACACAACATTAGAAATAAAAATCACAAAAAAACAAGCTTTAAATGGATTGTTTAATGCGCTAACGGAACAAGGGATTATTGTGAAGAGTTTACGGAATAAAACGAATCGACTAGAAGAGCTATTTATTGATTTAATTTACGAAAATAAACAAGCAACGACCTAGAGGTGTTTTGCAGTGAAAATAAGAACACGGCAAATTTGTATTGCCTTACAAACGATTTTGATGAAAGAGGTGACTCGATTCACACGAATATGGCAACAAACATTGTTGCCGCCCGTGATTACCATGACGTTATATTTTATTATTTTTGGTAAACTAATTGGATCTCAAATTAATACCATTTCTGGCTTTACTTACATGCAATTCATTGTGCCTGGATTGGTGATGATGTCTATGATGACGAATGCATATGCTAATACGGCTTCTTCTTTTTTTGGAGCGAAATTCAGTAAAAGCTTAGAAGAAATACTGGTAGCCCCTGTCCCAAATTATATTATTCTTTTTGGTTTTGTATTTGGAGGAATGTTGCGAGGTATATTAGTAGGCCTCATTGTGATTACCATTTCTTTGTTTTTTACGCATTTACATATTTATAATCTTTCAATTGTGATTTTGATGTCATTATTGTCATGCATGGTGTTTTCATTAGGCGGCATCATTAATGGAATTTTCGCAAAAAACTTTGATGATATTTCGTTTATCCCGACCTTTGTGTTAACTCCATTAACGTATTTAGGCGGGGTTTTTTATTCCATACAACAACTGCCAGCACTATGGAAAAATATTTCATTCTTAAATCCTATTTTAAATATTGTGGATACATTTCGATATGGCATTTTAGGGATATCCGATGTAAACGTTTATTTTGGATTTGGATTGGTTTCTGTATTGTTGATCATTCTGCTTGTTTGGAGTTTGATTTTATTAGAGCGCGGGACGGGAATACGAAGTTAAGAAGTTGGAGAACATGATCATGAGTTTTTTATCGTATTTCAAACAGTCTTCAAAAAATACTGATGCGTATTTATTCGATTTAATTTCTATTATTCCAAATATCATAGCCATTATTATTTTTGTTGTGCTCTATCACTATTTCTTAAAGCTGAATATTTTGGTTAATGATAGGGTTGTCGTTTATTGGACTGTTAAAATTTTAATTGCTTACAATATTATTTCAGCAGCTAGATATTCTTTATTGGCTCCCACTCTTGCATTAGCAGTTGGATTAATTAGTCTATTTACAAGTGCTATTTATGATATTACTCTTATGAACTCTGCTGAAACCTGGCAGCTAATCATGGTTGCGTTAGTGGGGTTTGCTATCACAATCTTGCTAAAATTATAAATTCTAGAATGAAATAAGGATTCTTCATGCTAAAACATATAGTAGTTATTCTTTTACTCAGCGTTGTTGTTCTTCTTGCCATGTCTCACGTTCAAATGGGTTTGCAAGGATTGTTGAGCGCGCATGATTGGGTAGCTGAAACGTTAAAACAAGTTTTTTCAGGCGGACAAACCGGTAATTTAATTCGAGAATTAATTGCGTTATTAGTTATTCCTTCTGTCGTGGGTTTAATTTTTGTTGCTCTGTATTGGCTGATCAAGCGTCATTGGTTTCCTTACTTTATTTATGTGGTCTGGTTTGTTTGGTTAGTTCAAACTGCGGCATTGATTGCGATATATTCTCCAAAAAAATAAAGTCTATTTCATCCTCGAAAATAGTAGTCTTCACAGTCGATTTTCGAGGTTGACTATCCTCTGGTCTCTATTATTTTTTTCTCGATGTAACATATGGCCCTACTATTACTCCAGGTACTCCTACTCCAGGTTCTTCTGGCATAAAATGACTTCGTAGTTTAGGTGATGGTTGCGGAGAATGTTGATGGTTTTGTTGGATAGGAGTCGTGTTCTTTGGTGGATCAAGTTTTGGTTTAAAGCTCTCAGGAGATACACCCATCACCGCTGCTAAATTAGAAGTTGAGTCTTTTTTAGGTTCTCCCCAAGCTTGTAATGGTTCTGGCTCCGGGGAAGAAGGAGTCGCACTGCTCAAACGCGAAGCTTGTGTAGCACTATAAGGAGACGGGGTCGGCGAGGAGGCTGCTGGTTGAGTTGCTTCAATATGAAGGTTTGACACTATATCAGCTCGCTTCATCTTTAGTGCCTCAGAGCGTGAGACAGGTAGTGCAACGTCATATGTTGAGTTCATCAAGACTTCAGCTTGATCTGCGGTTAGAAAATTGGTTGAGGTTCTTGTTTGAGAAATTGCAATAGTGTTTTGAATCCCGTTTTTAATCTCGTCAATTAATTCGGAAACTGAATGACCTTTAAATTTGTGAGGTGAGGCTAGCGTAGCAGGAGGATAATTGTTTTGTATCAGTAAATGATTCAATAAAAGCAGACAAAGAGTTCGTGTGTTTCCATCACCAAATGGATGTAACGTCTCACAGTTTTGAATAAAGATAGCAATAGATCGAAATATAGCTTCTTCTTTTTTAAGCGGGTCAGTGAAGGCTTTAGCTGCAGAAATATCTTGTTGATAATCACCAAGATAAATTTGTAATTTTTTTTCAACATCTATTGTTTTACTTTTTAAAAAAATATCGTCGTCATTAGCTCTTATTTCCGCTAATATATCTTGAATCTTATTGTCAGTAATCGTCGTAGATTGATTGGAATAAAGATCATTTTTTGAAAAGCGTTGAATATCATGATCGCGATTGTCTTTGCTACGATCTGTTTTTAAATGGCCACTTGCTTGCCTATGAAGTCGTTCGATTATTTCTTGTAATCCTTGCTCTGATGTATTTTTCGCGGTTAATTTAGATAAAACATCTTCACCTCCTATCCTAAATTGACCTGGCCTAACACCGGCATTCAGAGCAGATTGGCCTTTCTCTCTCAAGTTGTCAGTTGCAATAAAATGTAAATGACGAATAAAATCTGTTGTTAACGGTTGATTTAGATTTTCCATACTCAAATTCATCGCTGCGCACATAGCGGGCAAATACTTTCTTCCGTCTGAAGGCGCAATATTTTGTTGAAGAATATTCTTACAGTTAGGATTTTCATCGAATGTTTGCGGAAAAAACAGGCGCCATTTTTCTTCGTTTGGAAAATCTTCTAGAAATTCATGAACATTAAAACCCTTCTTGAGCAAGGGCTGCTTTTTGAGAACCCCCGCATTTATTAAAATATCCTGTAACGGTTTAAGCATACTAAACATATAGCCCACCTTGTTTGATTAATTATAGCTCACAATATGAACTTTGCGCGCCGGCGACGATTTGGGCTGTCTACTTAAATATCAATAAATTCATGATGTTATAGATTGCATAACATAAGGTAGTTTGAGAGGGAAAAGACGTAAGTATATGTACCGTTGAGGAATGCTAACAGCCCCTAGGCAAATGGTATTTTTATTATAAAATACCATCTATAATAAACAAATTAAGTGAACAAAAGATTACCGAAATGAATAAATCTAAATTACTTGAATACATCGACAGATATCACACTGAGAAAGGCCTGGGCAGAAAACATCTGCCTTTTTATCCTGCGGTATCCGAGGGTATGCATGATCTTATTCTGTTTGTGGAAAAACTACCTAGCTATAGCAATTTGTCCGATACTGAGTATCAGGATTTAGTACAAATATTAGATCGAGAACTGTTTACCCACAAAGAAGATTGGTTGTCTTGCAGGCTTACTGTCCTCATTTTTAAAGATATTTACGATAAACTGCCAATTCAGTACATTAGAAAGTACCCTATACCGAAGAACAACTCCATTCAGTCAGCTAGTTATTATGATATGGAGCGAGTGTCTTCTTTTATGTATGAGGTTACTGACTATTTTTTTCCCAGTCCTGTGCCTGAATCGACTGCTGCTCTTGCAAAACAAAATTTTGTTTCAACAGTTGATGGAGATGCGGAGAGTATCTACTACCCACCAACGAGTTTGTCTGACAAATCTGAAGATGGAATGATGGTGGGTGATGAATCTGAGGAAGAGGATGATCAATTTGCGATGGTTCCTCATAAATAACAATGTCACGACCTGATTGCTATCTGGCCAGGTTGCACTATTTTCTGTTTTAATCCCGCCCATTCTGCTAAAATGCGCGCACAATCTAACAAGAGGTGCGCATTATGAGCAAAATATCTGCAATTATTTTGTCTGTTAGTTTATTTATCATGAATATGGCTTATGCTTCGACGATAAAAAACTTTAGTCCATATACAGACTTTACACTGAATGTTCATTGGGATTCATCTTATCAAGATTTAGAGCCCAGTGATTTGCTCGCTGTCAGTCAAGCTAGCGGTGTCAAAAACTTTCATTTAGCTTTTATTACTGATGCTGGAGGATGTCAGCCTGCGTGGGGTGGTCAATCCAGTTATGCAACGGCAGCCGGTTGGGGGACACATTTAACCGATAAGCTACATGCAAATGGTATCGGGTATATTGTTTCACTCGGTGGTGCAGCGGGAGAAGATCTTTCGAAAGCATGCACAGATGATCAGCTTGTCGCAGCTTACGAACAAATTATTAAAACCTATCAGCCGGAAGGTTTAGATTTTGATATTGAAAATGGAACCGCCAATGTAGCAAAAGTGATGAGTGCATTAAAACAAGTTCAAGCAGCTCATCCCGATTTAAAAATAAGCCTGACATTGCCCGTGTTGCCAGAAGGATTAGTTTCAGCGGGAAAAGATATTGTGAAGCAAGCGCATGACAAGCAACTTCGTTTTACCGTAAATATTATGGCAATGGATTATGGTCCAGCATATGTGAATGATATGGGTGAATATGCAGTTCAAGCTGCAACACAATTATTTGCATTTTTAAAAGAGCTGAACCCAGAAAAATCCGACACAGATATTTGGCACATGATAGAGGTCACTCCCATGATTGGAGTGAACGATGTGAATGTCGAGCAATTCACGTTGAAAAATGCTGATACATTACGAAATTTTGCAAACCAAAATCAATTGCAAGGCGTATCAATGTGGGACATTAATCGTGATCAGCCCTGCGCCGATACTTCAGCCAGTCTTTTTTGCAGTGGAGATAATTTGCAGACAGCTTCTTATGATTATGCTAGACGATTTATGCAGATATAGTTTTTATCTATGATAGGAATACAATTTTTAATATAGGTATATTTTTTTAAATTGAGTATCATCTGTAGTCGTTAGAGCAAACGGGGAATAATAGATGAATAGTGCAAGCCAAATGAATTTAGACGATACAATTGTATCATTTTGGAAAATCGCAGATCAAACCAAAATGATGGAGATATATCGAATAGATAAAAATCTTCAGTATTTAAAAATTGCTCCGTTGGAAATGCTCAAAAAAATATTTGTCCAATACCGATTTTTTACCCACTATTACATTACCGATTTAGCGTTATTAATTAGTAAGCTGCCAGATGGAGAGTTGCGATCGATTTTGGCGGATATTCTTAATGAAGAATTAGGTAGTGGCAATTCACTGCGTGCGCACCCGTATTTGTACGATTCGTTTTTGAGAAGCTTAGGTATTACACAAAGCGAGCTAGAGAAAGCTGATGAACATTGTTTGCAAAATTTAAAACAAATTCAAACATCATTGTTAAATCAATCATGGGCGTATGGAATTGGTTTGCGTGGTATGGGTGGTGAATGTCTTTGCCAAATTTACCTGTCAACCATGCATGAATTTTTTTCAAAAAATCCTGCCATTGTGGATATTCAGAATCAAATTGATTGGAAATTTTGGGAAATTCATATCGGCGAAGTTGACTTACATCATCAAGAAATTGTGAGAAAAGCAATTAACACATTATTCGTTTCACAGCCAGAAACCAGCGTCGATTTGCTGCAAGGCTATTTGGAAAGTAAAACATCTTGGGACTTGTATTGGGCACATATTTTTAAAGCTGCTCAGAATGCCTATTTTATTTCATATGAGAGTCTGTCATGAATAATTTATCAAACAAACACTATCGTTTACGTAATGAAGCCGTTCTTGCTTGTAAAATCATTGTCGATCAGAAATTAGATTCCGGCCCATTTGGAAATGTCAGTGTTCGTATTCCACATACGAATGAATTCTGGGTCAATCCACAAGGAATAACCTTCGATCAATTAACGCCGGATGATATGTTGCGAGTCGATACTAGCGGCAAGATTTTAGAAGGGCGTCATACTATGCATCCCGGTGAATTTATTCACCGTGAAATTTATCGCTTGCGTGACGATGTCAATGCCATTGTGCATACTCATTCTGAGAATACTTCTGCACACAGTTTGCTAGGTTGTGAAATTGAGCCATATACACAATTAGGCGCATCTATTTATGGTGATCAAGGGTTGTATTTAGGTTTTACTGGCCCTGTGCGAACGTCTAGCGAAGGCACTGCGATTGCAGAAGCGCTTGGTAAAAAATCCATTGTCATTGCAAAAAATCACGGTTTGTTTGCAGCAGCTCCGACGATACAAGCTGCTTTGTGGGATATGATAGTAGCAGACTGGGCTTCCAAAATTCATATCACTGCACTGCAACTGGGTTTGAAGCAAGCTGACAAATTATCCCCGGAATTTATGCAAAAAAGTCGTGTAGAAGTACGAGATAAGCAACATCAATTTATGTGGCAATCGTATCTTAAAAAAATAAAAGCGGCTGATGTGAAGGAGTTCGAATTTAGCTAGACCTGTTGTCATTTCGATTACGCTTAACAATATTCAATGTTTCTATAAATAATGAAAATACAATCGCAAAATAAATATATCCGCGCGGGATGTTTACTCCAAAACTATCTGTAATTAATACCATTCCGATTAATAATAAAAAACTTAATGCTAACATTTTGATGCTAGAGTGAGTTTCAATAAATCGGCTGAGTGCTTCACTGACAAACATCATCGCTAAGATAGCAATTGTGATAGCAATCGCCATTAACGAAAAATGCTGAGTTAATCCAATTGCAGTGAGTACACTATCAAGTGAAAAAACGATATCAAGAATGGCAATCTGCATGACAATTAAAATAAATTGATTTGCTTTGCGTGATATGTTTGCTGGAGGAGTATCCGGATTCATTTCGAGATGAATTTCTTGCGTGGATTTAAAAATAAGAAACAATCCACCCAATAACAAAAAAATACTTCGTCCGGAAAATTCATTTCCAGCAAGAGTGAATAGCGGAGAAGTTAATTTTGTTATCCAAAGCGCACAGGCTAATAAAATAAGTCTAGTGATCCAAGCTAATGTCAATCCAATCTGACGTGCTTTTTGTTGTTGTGATTTAGGTAATCGATGAGAAATAATAGCTAAAAATACGAGATTATCTATGCCCAACACAATTTCGAGTAGCGTCAGAGTAGATAAGCTTATGGCAATATCGATAATGTCAGTCATTTGATTTTATTCTACCCATCTTCTGATGACTAAACAATTGGTTAAATTACATTAGCGCCCTGTATAGGTTCGTTATAGAAACTCATTGCGGACGAATGATTTGATATCCATCCCAATTCGATTCAGGGCTTTTTTTTCAAAAAATGATATACTGAGAACATCGGACTGAATAACAGGGATGTTTTTATGCATGACTTTTTTTCTATTTTGTTTCGTATTGCTTGCGTCTTACTCATTTTCGGTCTAATTAATCCAAAGTATCCAATATTCTGGATGCAAATCAAATCACGTGAGCGTGTAGGTGCGGTGTATGTTCCTATTGTTATTGTGACGTTGTTATTAATGTTATATACAGGCTCAAAAGGTTCAGAAACGAAGCCTGAGGAAATGAGTACGATGAGCCTAAATATCGTTCCTCTCGAGTCGTTGCGACCTTCCGAAGAACAAAAATTTATAAATATTATTGATAAATATGCTGATCTTTATAAAAAAGCCCCTAATATTGTTGCGAAATCGAAAGTTTGGCGTGATCGTGATGCTGAGCTTGATAATGAAAAAATAATGGGTAAAAAAATATCGGACTGGGTTGGAACAGTTAAAAATTTAGGTATGAATAGTGAAGGGAATGGGGTTCTTATTATTGCTGTTACGAACAACATTTTTGTCAAAACGTATGATGATGCTTTCTCTGATGGCCAAAATGGTACGTTGATTCCTCAAGATTCTTCGCTATACCAAAGCCTGGTGAAGCTTGCCAAAGGCGGTCAAGTCAAATTCTCTGGAACATTGCTAAAAAGTGCAGATACGAAAGAATCTGTGGGTATGACAAGGCCTAGTTATATTGTGAAGTTTACTAGCTTGGAGCCGGTGCAGTAGGTTTATGCACGTTGCTTTTTGCGCATGTGCAAGGGCCTGTCGTTGTATAAATACAATTTCTACTTTTAATTCCCTCTCCCCTTGTGGGAGAGGGTTAGGGTGAGGGGTGCCTTTAAGCCAAAACACCCCTCACCCGCCGCTTCGCGATGATAGCGGTGGGTGCTAACTGCGGAAGGTGAGCTAAGAACTTATTTCTTTCTTTACATCCAGCAAATGAATTCGCCTATTATCACTATGCAAAATTTTAAAAAGATAATTTTCTATTTTTATTTTTTCACCACGTTTTGGAAGATGGCCAATTCCTTTTAATATTAAACCACCAATAGTATCAAATTCATCATCACTAAATTCAGTATTAAAATACTCATTGAAGTCATCGATAGGGGTGGTTGCCTTGACAGTGTATGAATCATCCGAATGTTTTTTAATATAATCGTCTTCGTCGATATCATATTCATCTTCAATGTCCCCCACGATTTGTTCCAACACATCTTCGATGGTGACTAGGCCGGCAACGTGTCCATATTCATCAATGACAATGGCCATATGATTTCGATTGATGCGAAATTCTTTTAACAGAATATCAAGTCGTTTGCTTTGTGGAACAAAGGTTGCTGGACGTAAGATATCCGTCATATCAAATTGTTTAGCATCTTTATGAAAACAATATTTTAATAAATCTTTTGCGAGTATGGTTCCGATGACATCGGTTCCAGTATTGTCAATAACAGGGAAGCGTGAATGTCCAGATTCGATAACAAGCGGTAATAAACCTTCTAAGGTACTGTCTTTATCAACGCCAACCATTTGCGAACGAGGAATCATGACTTCACGAACTTGCATTTCCGAAACTTGAAGTACGCTTTCAATCATGCTGAGCATTTCAGCACTTAATAAATCGCGCTCTTCAGCATCTCGTAATACTTCCATTAACTGGGCTTTGTTTTTTGGTTCTCGGCTCAATAAATCAGTCAGGCGCTCTAACCAGGAACGATTTTTTTGATTTTCCTCACTCATGTCGATTTACCTTTATGTTGTACTTCATAGGGGTTACCAAAGCCTAA
>Ga0207030_1070_pt2 | contig 10749 bp, 10 predicted proteins | sample Alteio_BWMinCont_40_FD_153260 | JGI IMG/M metagenome (GOLD analysis project Ga0207030, IMG submission 153260) | Enriched cells from forest soil in Barre Woods Harvard Forest LTER site, Petersham, Massachusetts, United States -... | ecosystem: Environmental > Terrestrial > Soil > Temperate forest >... | reverse complement strand
CAGCGGCTGCATGGTCAACCCCTGAACCACCACTGAAAAGACCACCACGGCGAACGTGGCGATCAGGATATCGTCATGGCCTGGCACGTCTTTTGGCAAGGCGAGGGCCAGGGCGAGGGCCAAAGCGCCACGCAGGCCGCCCCACCAGAGAATGTGTTGCTGAGCAAACGGAACGGCCTGCCGGCTGCGAACGAAGAGGGCGCAGAGCGGGTAGACCGTGACAGCGCGGCTGAGCTGCACGAGGGCGATGATAGTGGCGAGTTGGGCGGGGCCGAGGTCGATGAGCCGGATGTCGGCGACGGCGAGGCCGATGAGCAGGAACACCAGGCTGTTGGCGAGGAAGGCGGCAAACTCCCAGACGGTGGTGACGGCGGCGCGGCCTTGTTCGGAAAGCTGGCTGGTATCTTCGGGACGCAGCGGGCCGAAATTACCCATGACCATGCCGGCGGCGACGGTGGCCAATACGCCGGAGACATGAAAATGATCGGCCAGGTAGAATGAACCGTAGGCAGCGACGGCGGTGAGGGCGACTTCGACCAGGTGGTCCTCCGTGCGGCCGGCGACGGCAATGGCGAGCAGGCCGTAGGCGGCGCCGATGGCGATACCGCCGCCGGCGGCGAGGGCGAAGGCGGTGGCGACGGAAGCCGCACCCGGGGGTGTGGCGGCAACGGTCGTTGCCCAAGTGAGGGCCAAGCCGAACAGTGCGGCGGCGACACCGTCATTGGCCAGGCTTTCGGCTTCCATCAGGAAGCGGAGGCGGCCGTGGATGTTGAGGTCCTTGAATAGGGCGATGACGGCGACCGGGTCGGTGGCAGCGATGAGCACGCCGAAGATCACCGCGGCCGGGAGCGGCCATGCGAGGAGCCAGACCATACCGGCGGCGACCAAAGCGGCCGCGACGGCAACGCCGGCGGTAGCGAGGATAGTGATCAGGAGGGCGTCGCGCTTGAGGTCGTGCCAGTGGATGGCGAGGGCGGCTTCGAACAGAAGCGGCGGCAGGATGATGTCGAAGATAAGGTCGTGGGTGAGCAGCGCGCCGCCGGGCGCATGGGCGTAAGCAAGGCCGGCGCCGGCAAGTACGAGTCCGACGGTGTACGGCAGGCGCAGGCGGCGGGCGGCGAGGGCCACCATGATGGCAGCGAGCAGCAGGCCAAGGATAGAGGTGGATAGTAGCTGGCTGCTCACCGGGGTGGCCTAAAAATGGGTGGGCGTCAAAAAGGGTGGGGCCCAAAATGCAAACGCCGGCCTCGCGGCCGGCGTTTGCAGTATTCGTTTCTGCCGGCGCTTAGTCGGCGGCGAGCGCCATGGTCTTGCGCGCTTGCACTTTCGAAACGTAGTCTTCCAGGGCGTCGGCGACATATTCGGCGTGGTTGGCGAACACGTGGTCGGCGCCGGCGGCGATACGGTAATCGACGGTGACATTCTTCTGCGTGTTCAGCTTGTCGACAAGTTTGCGGACCGAGGGTTCCGGCACGAGCTCGTCGGAGTCGCCGTGCAGCAGCAGACCACCGCAGGGGCAAGGGGCCAGGAAGCCGAAATCGTAATGGCTTGCCGGGGGGGCCACCGAAATCCAGCCGGAGACTTCCGGGCGGCGCATCAGCAACTGCATGCCGACGAAGGCGCCGAACGAATAGCCGGCAATCCACAGGCCGCCATGGCTGGGATTGACCATCTGCATCCAGTCGAGCGCCGCGGCGGCGTCACCGATTTCGCCAATGCCGCCGTCGTAACGACCCTGGCTGCGGCCGACGCCGCGGAAATTGAATCGCATCACGCTGAAGCCGAGTTTCTGGAAACTCGTGTACATCGTGTACGAAATCCGGTTGTTCATGGTCCCACCGTGCAACGGGTGGGGGTGCATGATCAGCGCCAGCGGCGCTCCGGTTTCCTTGCTGTGATGGTAGCGTCCCTCAAGCCGGCCGTCAGGACCGGCAAACATTACCTCAGGCATGGCTTTTTTTCATTCTTTCAACTGGCTGCGCCGGTGCATGACGCGCGCCTGATCCCCAACATAAGGCTTCCGTGCACGCTATGCCCCGCGCGCGCTGGTCGCCTGACTTGCCACATTTGACCTGCTCTGCTTCGCCAACCGGGTACTTGTCCTGCGACCGGTGCGCGCGCGTGGTGCGCGAACGGGTGCGGTGCGGTGCCGGCGTGACGCGCCTACAGGGTGAAGTAGAAACTCCCGTACTGGGCCGTGCCGGCCCGATCTGGTCCATCCTATATATATACCGGGACGTGTTTCCCTGACGTGGGGCGTCGCGGCTCGGCGGTTATAACCAGACCAAGTAGTGCGAAGACACTGGAATCATACATGGCAATGCAAGAATCTCTCTCAACAGCTCGGCATTGCAAGCATGCGTCTCAATTAATCAAATATCGGTATATTGCGCTTGATTTATCTGGACGCTAACGCATCAGAACCGGTTCGGCCGGAGGCTCACGCGGCCGTGATCGGTGCTTTGGAGGCTACCGGGAACCCTGCGAGCATCCATGGCGCGGGGCGATTGGCGCGACGCGTGCTTGAAGAGGCACGCGGACAGGTGGCGATTGCGGTGGGAGCGGCGTCGGGGGACGTGGTGTTCTGCTCCGGCGGGACGGAGGCGAACGCGACCGCGATTGCAGCGCTGGCGCCGGGACGGCGGGTTTTAGTTGGGGCGACGGAGCACGACGCGGTGCGGGCGGCGGTGCCGGCTGACGCAGTGGTGCTGCCCGTGTTGCAGGATGGGACGCTGGACCTGGCGGCGCTGGAGTCGGGGCTGGCGGGTGGCGGGCCGGCGCTGGTGTGCGTGATGCTGGCGAATAACGAAACCGGGGTGGTGCATCCGATGCGGGAGGTGGCGGCGCTGTGCCGTGCGCATGGGGCGCTGCTGCACGTGGATGCGGTGCAGGGGGCGGGGCGGATGAAGATCGACATGGGCTCGTTGGGGGCGGCCACGTTGGCACTGTCGGGGCACAAGCTCGGCGGGCCGAAGGGGGCTGGGGCGCTGGTGCTGGCGGCGGGAATGCATTTGCCGGCGCTGATTGCCGGTGGCGGTCAGGAACGCGGGCGGAGAGGTGGCACCCCTGCGCTGCCGGCGATTGCGGGGTTTGGGGCGGCGATGGCTGCCGTTGGCGATGCGGGGCGGCTGGCTGGGCTGCGGGACCGGCTTGAGGCAGCCGCCGTTGGATTGGGGGCGGTGGTATGCGGTAGCGGGCCTCGGCTGGGGAATACGTCGTGCCTGGCTCTGGCGGGGGTGCGGGCGGAGACACAGGTAATCAGCTTGGATCTGGCCGGGGTGGCGGTTTCGGCTGGGTCCGCATGCAGTTCGGGCAAAGTGACGGAGAGCCGGGTGCTTGCCGCGATGGGATTGGGTGAGTTGGCGGGGTGTGCGATTCGGGTATCGCTGCCATGGAACGCGTGTGAAGCCGATATTGATGGCTTTATCGCGGCTTACTCGGTGATGACGGCGAGACTTCGAACTAAAGGTGTGCCGGGGGGTCCGGGGGGAGCGGCTTCGCTCCACCCGGCTTTTTCTTCATGATCTACCTGGACAACCACGCGACAACCGCCTGCGACCCGGCGGTTCTGGAGGCGATGTGGCCATGGTTTGCGGCGCGCCCCGGCAATCCGCACAGCGCGGAGCATGCGGCCGGGCAGGACGCGGCGGCGGCTGTGGAGGCGGCGCGGGCAGAGGTGGCGGCGTTGATTGGGGCGTCGCCGGCGGAGATCGTGTTCACGAGCGGGGCGACCGAGGCGAACAACCTGGCCATCAAGGGGGCGGCGCGGTTTGCCGGCGCGGGCGGACGGCGGCGGATTGTGACTGCAGCGACCGAGCATAAGTGCGTGCTGGAGAGCGTGCGCGACCTGGCGGCGGAGGGGTTCGAGCCGGTGGTGCTGCCCGTGGGGTCGGATGGGGATGTGGCGCCGGACGTGCTGGACGAGGCGCTGGAAACCGCTGCCCTGCTGGTGAGCTTCATGGCGGCGAATAATGAAACAGGGTTCGTCGCCGATATGGGCGGGCTGGCGGCGCGGGCACGGGCGGCGGGGGCGAAGGTACATAGCGACCTGGCGCAGGCTGCGGGCAAGATATCTTTGGACGTGAATGCGTTGGGGATCGATCTTGGGTCGTTGAGCGCACATAAGGTGTATGGGCCGAAAGGGATCGGGGCGCTGTATGTGCGGCGGCATCCGCGGATGCGGATCGCACCTTTGTTTTCCGGCGGCGGGCAGGAGCGGATGTTGAGAAGCGGGACTATACCGGCGCCGCTGGCGGTGGGGTTTGGGGTGGCGTGCCGGATTGCGCGGGAGAGGCTGGCGGCAGAGAGCTCGCGGATGGTGGGGCTGCGGGATCGGATGCTAGCGGGGTTACGGGTGCGTGTTCCCGGGCTGGCGGTAAATGGGGCGATGGAGCGGCGGCTGCCGGGAAATTTGAGCCTGCGGTTTCCCGGCGTGCGGGCGCTGGACCTGATCGCGGCGTGTCCGGAGCTGGCGGTTTCGACCGGATCTGCCTGCACGTCGGCGGCGATCGAGCCGAGCCATGTGCTGGCGGCGCTTGGGTTGTCCACGGCCGAGGCGGCCAGCACCTTGCGCGTGGGTATTGGACGATTTAACAGCGCCGCCGATATCGACGCAGCCGTTCAGATGCTGGCTGACGCCTACACGCGTCTTTCGGCGTTGCAAGGCGAGGCGTAACTCCATCCACGAAATGATCGCTCGCCCATGCCGAAAATGATTTTTGTCGAGAAGAACGGTGCCGAGCGCGAAGTGGACGCGCCGCTGGGGCTGTCGGTGCTGGAAATCGCGCATCAGCATGGGGTGGATATCGAGGGGGCATGCGAGGGGTCGCTGGCGTGTTCGACGTGCCATGTGATTGTGGATGCGGCTTGGTATCCGAAGTTGACGAAGGCGACGGAAGATGAGGAGGATATGCTGGATTTGGCGTTTGGGCTGACGCAGACCAGCAGGTTGGGGTGCCAGATCGTTATGACGCCGGCGCTGGATGGGCTGCGGGTGAAGTTGCCGGCGAGCACTCGGAACATGCAAAAATAACCGGCGCGCCGCCGGGGGCGAAATCGCTGCGCGGCGGGTGTATAAACATGCGGCGTGCGCCAGCGGGTGCGAGCGGCATGATAAAACTCCCGCCGCGCAGCGATAGAGCCGCCGGCGGCACGCCGGTCGGGGGTCCAGGGGGTGAAACCCCCTGGCCGCCGGAGGCAAAACCGCAGAGTTACTGGCACCGCGCTTTGAGATTACACCAATTGTTCCTGGCTCGGCCCAAACGCCCCGCTGCGGGCGCGGCGCACGGTTAGCTCGTAGCCGCGCCGGGCCTGCTCATTTCGCCAACGGGTGGGCGATGGACCAGACGTGGCCGAGCGGGTCGCGGATTTGGGCGTAACGGTCGCCCCAGAACATGTCGGCGGGGGGCATGATTATTTCGGCGCCGGCGGCGGTTGCCTGGGCGACGGTGGCGTCGCAGTCGGCGACGTACTGGTGCAGCACGATGCCGCGCGGGCGGGCCGGGTCCGGGGCGTTCGAGATGCCGCCGTTATACTCCGGGAAGTCGTCCGAGAGCATGAGGATGCCGCCGTTGATGCCGAGGCGGGCGTGCAGCAGGCGCTTGCCATCATCGGCCAGATGGCGGAATTGCTCCACGGCACCGAAGGCACGGGCGTAGAAGTCTATGGCCGCCGCCCCATCTCGCACGATCAGGTAGGCGATGACGCCGGTGGGCACTGGTGGTTGCTGCGATTGTGTTGGCTGGTCAGCTGGCATGTATTGCTCCCTAGTCCGTCTGATGCGGGTTTCTGGAAAAGGATTGTAGCGCGTGCGTGTGGTGGTGGCGATGTCGGGCGGGGTGGATAGCTCGGTGACCGCGGGGCTGCTGGCGGAGGCCGGGCACGAGGTGATCGGGGTGACGCTGCAGCTGTACGACCATGGAGCCGCCTCGGCCCGCAAAGGCGCGTGCTGCGCCGGGCAGGATATCCATGATGCGCGCGATACGGCGGACCGGCTGGGGATTCCGCACTATGTGATCGATGCCGAGGCGCGGTTTCGGGCTTCGGTGATCCAGCCGTTCGCAGATGCGTATGCGGCGGGGGAAACGCCGGTGCCGTGCATTGCGTGTAATCAGGGGGTGAAGTTCACCGACCTGGTGGCGTTGGCGCGGGATCTGGGGGCGGAGGCGCTGGCGACCGGGCACTATGTTCAGCGGGTGGACGCCGCTGGCGGGCCCGAACTGCACCAGGCGGTCGATGCGGCGCGGGACCAGAGTTGGTTCCTGTTCGCGACGACGCGGGCTCAGCTGGAGTTCTGCCGGTTCCCCTTGGGCGGCATGGCGGACAAGGCGTCGGTGCGCGGGCATGCGGCGCGCCTGGGGCTGGCGGTGGCTGAGAAGCCGGACAGCCAGGATATCTGCTTTGTGCCGAACGGGCGGTATGCCGACCTGGTGACGAAGTTGCGGCCGGACGCGGGTGTGGCTGGCGAGATCGTGACAGAGGCCGGCGACGTGCTGGGCCGGCATGAAGGCGTGGCGCACTTCACCGTTGGCCAAAGCAAGCGGCTAGGCAACGCAGCGCAGCACCAGGGGCAACTGCTGGCTGTGACGGCGCTGGATGCCCGAACCAGGCGGGTGGTGGTGGGGCCGCGCGACGGCGGGCGGCGGCGGATTGAGCTGCGTGACGTGAACTGGCTGATCGATGCGCACAACGTCGATACGCAGGGCGGGGCAATACCCTGCACGGTTAAATTACGCGCTCGGGACGCGCAACGAGAGGGCGTGGTGCGGCGTACCGGGGCGGTAACTGAGGTGACGCTTGCGGAACCTTCGCTGGCGGCGCCTGGGCAAGCCTGCGTGTTTTACGATGGTACGCGCGTACTGGGCGGCGGCTTCATTTGTGCACCCGTTTGTGCGCCGCAGCAAGAAAGAGGCCTAGATTCCGGCAGCCAGAAATGAAAATGGCGCGGGGAGCGAACCCCCCGCGCCAGCTGAAATAGACTTGCTGATGGGCGGCGGTATACGGCGTCGCGCGGAATGCGGCAATGACCAATCGCGATCTTTCGGGTGAATCCCTATGATTTTTTTGTGACCGTGTGACGCGTGCTGCGCTTACCGCACAGGGCAGCTTCTTTGAAAAAACATTTAATTACGCTTTGTCGCCATCGAGAGTCGCCGCGCGGCGCCTAATAGTCAAAAGTTTTTTGGTTCTTTTTTTCAAAAAAGAACACTTATTCTTTTCGTTTATTTCTTGCCCAAGAAATTCCCCGCAATAAGGAACTCAACATTGCCTTCAGGCCCGGTAATCGGGCTTTCCGTGATGCCAAGCACGGACCACCCCGGGAGCGTGGACCACCAGGCCCGGATCTCCTCACACACTGCTTCGCGCACCGCCGGATCGCGCACCACGCCGCGGGCACCGACCTGGGCCGGGCCGGCTTCGAACTGCGGTTTGATCAGGGCGACGGCCCAAGCGCCGGCCTGGCAGAGGCTCAAGGGGGCCGGCAGGATGGTGCGGAGGCCGATGAAGCTGGCGTCGCAGACAAGGGCGCCGATGGGATCGCTGGAGATGGTTGCGGCAGAAAGGGTGCGGGCGTTGGTGCGCTCGTGAACGATGACGCGGGGGTCGCTGCGGAGTTTCCAGGCAAGCTGGCCGTGGCCGACATCGATGGCATGGACGCGGGTGGCGCCGTGGGTGAGCAGGACGTCGGTGAAGCCGCCGGTGGAGGCGCCGATGTCCAGGCAGGTAAGGCCGGTGGGGTCGAGGGCGAAGTGGGTAAGTGCGTGGGCGAGTTTGACGCCGCCGCGGGAGACCCAGGGGTGGTCCTGGCCGCGGACTTCGAGCGGGGTGCCGTCGGGGATGGGCTCGCCGGCCTTGGCGATGCGGCGGGTGCCGGAAAAGACCTTGCCGGCGAGGATGAGGGCCTGGGCGCGGGTGCGCGACTCGACGAGGCCGCGGGTGACGAGGGCCTGATCGGCGCGGGGTCGTGCGGTCATGCAACAGCGGCGGCGCGGGTTGGGGCTAGGGTATGCGCGTTCGGGTTGTTATCGGCCATGTGCAATGCAATATCGCACGCTTAGGCGGTGTGCCCAGAGTCGGTGACATGACTTAGTCATGGCAAGACTGGGGCCTGCCCAGTCCGGGGGGGTGGCCCAGCGGGTGGCGCGAGCCGCGCAAAGGGCCCAGCCTCCCCATAGAGTAGGAGTACAGCGTGGCGGTTCCGTTAAGACAGGTGGTGCGCGTCGGCGCCTACGTGATGAAACAGCACCTCGCCGGCCGGAAACGGTATCCGCTAGTGCTGATGCTGGAGCCGCTGTTCCGCTGCAACCTGGCGTGCGCCGGGTGCGGCAAGATCGACTATCCGGATGAAATCCTGAACCAGCGCATCTCCGTGAAGGACGCATTGGAGGCGGTGGACGAGTGCGGCGCGCCGGTGGTGGCGATCGCCGGCGGTGAACCGCTGCTGCACAAGGAGCTGCCGCAGATCGTGGCGGAAATCCTGAAGCGGAAGAAGTTCGTGTATTTGTGCACGAACGCGCTGCTGCTGGAAAAGAAGCTCGATCAATACAAGCCGCACCCGTATTTCAGCTGGGACGTGCACCTGGACGGCGACCGCGAAATGCACGACCACGCGGTGAGCCAGGAAGGCGTTTATGATCGCGCGGTGAAGGCGATCAAGGCGGCGAAGGATCGCGGCTTCCGTATTTCGGTGAATTGCACGCTGTTCGATGGCACCGATCCGGATCGGGTGGCGAAGTTCTTCGACGCGGTCACGGCGCTGGGCGTGGATGGGATCATGACGTCGCCGGGGTACGCGTATGAGCGGGCGCCGGATACGCAGCATTTCCTGAGCCGGCAGAAAACCAAGAATATGTACCGGGATATTTTCCGGCAGGGAAAAGGCAAAGGGTGGAAATTTACCCAAAGCCCGCTGTTCCTGGATTTCCTGGCCGGCAACCAGAACTATCATTGCACGCCGTGGGGCAACCCAACTCGCAACGTGTTCGGCTGGCAGCGGCCATGCTACCTGCTCGGCGAAGGCTACGCCAAGACGTTTACCGAACTGATGGAAACCACCGACTGGGATAGCTACGGCACCGGCAATTACGAAAAATGCGCCGACTGCATGATGCATTCCGGATACGAAGCGACCGCGGTGATGGATTCGGTGAAGCATCCGCTGAAACTGGTCAAGCTGGCACTGAATGGGCCGCGCACCGAAGGGCCGATGGCGCCGGAAATTTCGTTGGATAAGCAGCGGCCGGCGGAATACGTGTTTAGCCGGCATGTGCAGGAGAAGATGGCGCAACTGGCGCATAAGAAGCCGGGGGAGATGGCGGACGCGGCAGATTAAGTAAGGGAAGAATGTTCTTTTTTGAAAAAAAGAACCAAAAAACTTTTGCTTTTTTGGCTCCGCGCACTTGGGCAGGCGCGGTGCTACAGATCTCCGCCAATCCGAACCGAGCATAGGGTATTGCCCTGGCGCAGGCAGAGGGAGCGTTAGGTGGTAGAGAGCGCCTTCTTCGAAGTGGACTTCTTTGCCCTGGTGCTGTGTTCGCTTTTCATACCGGTGGGGATCTACATATATTTGCTGTGGACACCGTCGATATCGAGGTTGGCCGTCTCGGTGTTTGGGGTGGCTTTGATCGCTCTCTCGTGCCTGGATATTTTTCTGCTTCGAAGGCTGCGAACCGTGGCCCTGGCCACGCCGTCGCTGTTGGACGACAAGGTTTTCGCTTCCGAAATCACAGTGGCATTATATCTTCTGCCGGTGCTCTTTGGGGGAGTGGGCGTAAATCTCGTGTCGCATGTGCTTATCGACCATTTGAAGAAAGCTGAACACTGAACTGATGATCGCGCGTGCTCGATGCACCTGGGGCGGCGACAAGGAAAAGAAGAACGTTCTTTTTTGAAAAAAGAAGCAAAAAACTTTTGTTCATTGGCTCCGAGCTCCCCGTTTACTCCGAGCGAAGTAACAAAAGTTTTTTGCTTCTTTTTTTCAAAAAAGAAGACCTTCCTTCCTGCCCTCACTTATACCCAAACAAATCCATGCACGGCTTCAGCCCGACATTGATCTGCTCAATCACCGCAGGGCTAAGTTTATTGCGGTGATCCCCAGGGCGGACCTGGCGGACGAATTCGGTGGGACGTTCGGCCGCTGGGATGACGTCGGCCCAGGCCATCATGCCGTCCAGGGCCGGCGGTGAGAGCATTTCCCAGCCAAAGTGGGTGGTGATATCGCGCACCCAGTCTCGTTTATTGAGAATGACGTCTTCGTAGCGGAACACCTTGGTTAGCGGATCGTGGGCGACATCGCGGTATTCAAAGATCGTGCGGTTCATCGATTTGGTTTTTTGCAGGGCGAAGGCGTCGATCGAGGCACGCAGGGCGAGCTCACGATCTTTCAACATCAGTTAGCGGGCTTTGTCACCGACGCCCTCGGCGGGGAGCGAGTGGGTGTAGGCGGTGGAGAAATATTCGCTGACCAGGGCGTCGCGTGGGTCTCGTACCAGCAGGATTTTGCGGGCGGCGCGGAAGATCGGGCTTTGGGCGAACACCATCGGCATGGCGCGGAAGCCGCCATAGACTTGGCCCGGGACAAGTAACTCCAAAGACGCAGGGTCGTTGCGCCAGTCGTTGACGATCACGTTTGACTTGAAAAACGCACCGGCGACGTCCACAAAATGGCGTCCGTTGAGCCGGGCGAGATCGCGCAACATGGAATTCATGATCGAACTGCCGCACTTGCGGACGCCCAGCACGAAGCAGGTG
>Ga0207030_1105_pt1 | contig 10958 bp, 7 predicted proteins | sample Alteio_BWMinCont_40_FD_153260 | JGI IMG/M metagenome (GOLD analysis project Ga0207030, IMG submission 153260) | Enriched cells from forest soil in Barre Woods Harvard Forest LTER site, Petersham, Massachusetts, United States -... | ecosystem: Environmental > Terrestrial > Soil > Temperate forest >... | reverse complement strand
CGGCAGCACGTCGACGCTGGCGGGATGGGAGCCGTTGCGGAAGGCGGGGGCGGCGGCGCGCATCATGCTGGTGCAGGCGGCGGCGGCGAAATGGCGCGTGGATCCGGCGAGCTGCGGTGTGGCGCGTGGGGTTGTTACACATGGCGCGAGCGGGCGCGGGCTGACCTATGGGCAGTTGGCGGAGGCGGCGGCTCGGTTGCCGGTGCCGAAGGACGTGAAGTTGAAGCCGGCGAGCGAATTCAAGCTGATCGGCACCAAGCAGAAACGGCTGGATACGCCGCCGAAGGTGAATGGCACGATGCGGTTTGGCATCGATGTGCAGGTGCCGGGAATGAAGATCGGTACGGTGGCGGCGAGCCCGGTGCGTGGTGGGACGCTGCGCGGGATTGATGAGGCGGCGGCGCGGGCGGTGCCCGGGGTACGCGATGTGGTGACGCTGGACAACGCTGTTGCGGTGATCGGCGACCATATGTGGGCGGCGCTGAGCGGGCTGAAGGCGGCCAATCCGCAATGGAACGACGGGCCACACGCCGGTGTGCACAGTGCCGGGCTGGTGGGGGCGCTGGCGGAAGCTTCCGTGCGGGAAGGGGTGACGGCGAAATCGAAGGGCGATCCGCACTCGGCCATTGCGGGGGCGGCCAAGCGGGTGGAGTCGGTTTATCAGTTGCCATACCTGGCGCATGCGCCGATGGAGCCGATCAATACGACGCTGCATATAAGGCCGGATGGGGCGGATCTGTGGGTCGGCACGCAGGTGCCGCCGCGGGCCCAGGCGATCGTGGCGAAGATCGCCGGGCTGCAGCCGGAGCAGGTAACCGTGCACAACCAGTATATGGGGGGTGCGTTCGGGCGGCGGCTGGATATCGATAGCGTGGAACAGGCGGCGCGGATTGCCAAGTCGCTTTCCTATCCGGTGAAGCTGGTGTGGTCGCGCGAGGAGGATATCAGCCAGGATCTGGTGCGGCCGTATTATTACGACCGCATCGGGGCGGGCGTGGACGCGAACGGCAAGATTGTTGGGTGGACGCACCGGACGACCGGGAGCTCTGTGCTTTACAGGTGGGCGCCGGGCGGCATGACGATGGGGGGCAAGATGGACCCCGACCTGGTGGAAGGGGCGGCGGAAACGCCGTACGATATTCCGGCGCAGATTAATCAATGGGTGCAAGTGGAAGAGCCGGGGGTGCCGGTGGCGTGGTGGCGTGGCGTGGGGCCGACGCACAATATTTTCGTTGTTGAGAGCTTTATTGATGAGCTGGCGACGGCCGCGGGGATAGATCCCCTGGGGTTCCGGCGTGGCATGCTGGGGAAAAACGCGCGGGCGCTGGCGGTGCTGAATTTGGCTGCCGAAAAAGCCGGCTGGGGACAGGCATTGCCGCCCGGTTCGGGGCGCGGGATTTCATTGCAATTCGCGTTTAACTCATATGTGTGCACGGTGCTGGAAGTGGCGGTTTCGTCGCGCGGCGAAATTACGCTGAAGCAGGCGCATGTTGCGGTTGATGTGGGGCCGGTGGTTAATCCGGACACGCTGGAGGCACAGTTGCAGGGCGGGCTGATCTTCGGGCTATCGATGGCCATGTTCAGCGAAATTACGCACAAGGACGGCCGCGTGGAACAAAGCAATTTCCACGATTACCGGGTATTGCGGATGAACGAGGCGCCGGCGGTATCCGTGCACATCGTAAGCAATCCTGACGCGCCTATCGGGGGTGTGGGGGAGGCTGGCACGGCTTCGGCTTCCGCCGCGTTGGGCAACGCGATATTCGCGGCGACCGGGCATCGGTTGCGAAAGTTGCCGTTCGCGACAGGCGAGTTGAGCCGGGTGAACGCAATATGAGCGCGCGTGGGGTGAAATACCTGGCGGTGGCGTTGGCCTGCGCTGGGGCGATGCCGGCGCGGGCGGCGAACATGTCGAACGGCGAATATCTGACGCGGGCGGCGGATTGTGCCGCGTGCCACACGGCGCCTGGCGGGGCGGCGTTCGCCGGCGGTCGGGCGCTAAAGCTGCCGTTCGGCACGATATATACGCCGAATATCACGCCGGACATGCAAACCGGCGTGGGCGCCTACACCGACGACGAATGGGTGGCGGCGCTGCAGAAAGGCATCGGGCGCGGCGGGCGGCATTTGTATCCGGCCATGCCGTATAATTCGTATACGCTGATGTCGCGCGAGGATGCGCTGGCCATAAAGGGATATCTGTTCAGCCTGAAGCCGGTGCGGGCGGCGCCGCCCGCGAACAGTTTGAGTTTTCCGGTGAACCAGCGGTGGACGTTATGGTTCTGGAACCAGGCCAATAATCCGGGGCATCGATTCCAGCCGCACGCCGACAAATCAGCCGCGTGGAACCGCGGCGCATACCTGACCGAGGCGCTGGGGCATTGCGGGCAATGCCATACGCCGCGCAACTTCATGCAGGGGCTGCAGACGAGCGCCGCTTATGCCGGGGCGAAACAGGCCGGGTGGTTGGCGTACAACATCACGTCGGACAAGGAACACGGCATCGGCGGCTGGAGCGATGCCGACCTGGCGCACTATCTTTCCACCGGGACCGCACCTGGACATGGCGCCGCCAGCGGGCCGATGGCCGAAGTGGTGAGCAACAGCCTGCGCTATATGACGCCGGAGGATATCACCGCGATGGTAACGTACTTGCGGGATATTCCACCGCAGTCAACCGGGCCGGTGGTGGCGCAGGCGGCGGCGCGGCCGGCGGACCCGATGGGTGCGCGGGTGTTCAACACGGCGTGCGCGGGATGCCATTTGCCGAGCGGGCAGGGGCGGCAATCGGCCTGGGCGGGGCTGACGGGCGACCATTCCGCTGCCGATCCGGCGGGCACCAATATGCTGCAGGTGCTGGCGCATGGATCCAACCTGCAGGCGTCGGACAGGTTTGTGTTCATGCATGCGTTTACGGCGGCGTATACCGATACCGAGCTGGCGGCGGCGGCGAATTTCGTTGCAGCTCGGTTTGGCGGGCAGGCGTCTAATATAACTGCGGGTGATATTGCGAAAGTAAGGCAAGAGTAGGAAGGAAGTAGTTCTTTTTTGAAAAAAAGAACCAAAAAACTTTTGCTACTTCACTCCGAGTTTCATTTGAGGCTCGGAGCCAAGTAGTAAAGTTTTTTGGTTCTCTTCTTCAAAAAAGAACTACTTCCTTTCTTTACTGTGAGAAATTAACGTTCCATTGCTGAGTTTCCGCTACCGGCGCACCGTCGCGCACCACCGGCTGGTAGCGCACGCGGCCGCTGGCGAGCCATTTCATAACCGACTTGCCGAACGCGGCGCCGCCTTGGGTATTAACGACCTGGCAATTGTGCGGCGAGCCGTCACGCTCGATGCGGCAACTGACCGTGACGTGGCCGGTTCGGTTGGCCTCATCATAAAGCTCCGGGTATTCGGGCGCGCCGCCGGTGATGGCGACGGCGGCGAACGGGTGGTTTACACCGGCCGATGCGTGCGGCGCCGGGGCGGTGGTTGGTGCGGGTTGCGCCATTGCGAGGCGCTGCGGCTGCGGTGCTGCTTTCTGGGTGAGCCGGGCGCGTTCTTCGGCAAGTTTGGCCGCGGCATCGCGGGCGTCGGCAATGCGTTTTTCGGTCGCTTCGCGCTCCTGCCTTGCGGCGTCTGCCTTGGCGGCCAGTTGCTGGCGGCGCTGTTCCTCGGCCATGGCCTTTGCAGCAGATTGGGCTTCCGATGAGAGCGCGCCAGGGCGGGGCGGCGCTGTTTCGGGCGCCGGCGGCGGCACGACCTGCCGCGCGGCGACTCCGCTATCCAGCATGGCAACCTTGGTGTCGGCGGCATGTGACAAGGGGGTAAAGTGATGTTCGCCGACGCTTACCTCTACCGCTAGGTCGGGCACGGCAACCTTGGGGGTGTTTGCCGCGGCGGCTGGTGTCGGTACGGTAACAACCGGTGCTTGTGCCGGCACGCCGGGCACATCTGAGACTACGATTGGCGCGGCTGGCTTGGGGGTGGAGCGGACCTCGGTCATAGCCAGCTGCATCGGCGGTGACGATGGCGCGCCAGCGTTTGCTACCTGGGCGTGGCCGGGTGGCAATTGCGCGGCGGTGCCACTGCCGCTGCCCATGAAGGTGCCAGCGGCGAACAGGACACTGCCGACCAAGGCCATGCCGCCGCCGGCGAGAGCACCGACGACCAGCGGGCTGCGCCGCTGCCGCTCCTCGGCGGCAACCAGAGGTTTGCTGCATTGCGGGCAGACGAAATTGCCGTCCGCGGGGACGCGGACCGCATGGCCCCCGCTTGCCAGCGAGCAGAACATATCGTTGCTACAGCGACCACTGCGGAATTCCATAGGCACCATCATTCAAAGGTTGACGTTCAAGGCGAGCAGGTGTGGCGGGTAGATCGAGCGTGCCACTTGCGCCGGCCGGTCGGCGACGTATTCCCAGCGGAACGAACACGTGATGCTGACGCATGGTTGCCGCGCGGAGCGACTCGCGCAGAGGTTGAGTTCAGCTGGGCTAACCGGTGCAGCATGGTTAAGTAGATAGCAAATTCGAGCCAAAATTGCGAGAAAAAACTACTTTAGTCTTATAAAATAGTATTTGGCATGAGTCGTGCCAGTAAATGCATCACGTAGGGGAGGCTCTTTTATGGGACGGGCTCACATTGCGTATCGGACTGGCTGCGTGACGGGAACGGAGGGGCGTGTTGCGAGTCGGGCGAGGGCAGCGTCTGCTGCGCGGCGATGATGCGGATCGTGGCGACGATAATGGTGCTGGCGCTGGCGGGGGCGGCCGACCCCGCTTCGGCAGGCGCGGCCCGTTCGGCTGGCGTGGCCCGTTCGGGATGTGCTGAGCGGGCGACGCCGATGCTGCCGGCTTCGTTGTTCGATGGCAGCCTGGATGTGCCGCGCAAGCCGACCCCGGCGGAGGCTAACCTGGTCCTCACCGGGATGGCGGCGGCGAAGGAAGATACGGACTCGGGTGATTGGGCCGGGTTGTGCCGCTATCGGGCGGCGGACTGGGTGATGAGGGCGGCCGGGCGGCTACCACGCGCGGCGTTCATGGGCGACTCGATCACCGATGATTGGGACGATGCGAATCCGAAGCTGTTCGCCGGCGAGCAGGTGGTGGACGGGCTGGTGGACCGCGGCATCGGCGGGCAGACGACGCAGCAGATGCTGTTGCGGTTCAGCCAGGATGTGCTGGCGCTGCGGCCCCGGGCGGTACACCTGCTGGGTGGCACCAACGATATCCTGGCGATTGGCGGCACGAAGGAAGGGATCGTGACGCTGGCTGATACAGAGGCCAATATACACGCAATGATTGCGCTGGCGGCGGGGCAAGGGATTGCGGTGGTAGTGGGTACGCTGCCGCCGATGGCCGGCGTGTGGGACACGAAAGCGCGGCGGGCGGCGATCCTTGAATTAAATGCGTGGCTACGGGCAACGGCGCGGAAGGAAGCGCTGGGGCTGGCCGACTATCACGCCGTGCTGACGGACCGGCGCGGCGCGTTCAAAGTGAACCTGACGATCGATGGAATACACCCTAATCGGGTGGGGTTTTTGCTGATGGAACAGTTGATGGGTGTGGCGTTGGGGCGGGCGTTGCCGGAATGAAGGAAGGTGTTTTTTTTGAAAAAAAGAACCAAAGAACTTCTATCCGTTAGGCTCCGAGCGCCCGGACGTTCGGAGCCTAAGTCGCAAAGGTTTTTTGCTTCTTTTTGCAAAAAAAGTCCTTTCTTCCTTCCGCATATCGATAGGTTTGTCGCCGGTGAGGCAATCTGAAGCGAACTTATTTGAATCGATTCAGCGTAGGCCAGGGCGTTAGACCTGGCCTATTCCATACTGCGCCGCGCGGTTCTTAGTAACTCGCGGTGTGGTGGGTGGGCGCGTGGCGGCGGGCGCCGTCGGCGCAGCCCGGAGTTAAGGTGAACGTGCCCGCACCAGCGAGGGATCCGCTCGAGCCAGGGAAGAAATCGTCGAAGGCGCCGTTGACGGACTTCGCCGCCTTGCCGATCATATCGATGTTGTCGCCGAATGGGCTATACAGCCAGGTCATGTGGAATGACTTGCCATCCACCAGGTAGGTGCCGATGAAGCCGAAGCCCTCGGTGTCGGTAAACGTGCCGCTGCTGCTGAAGCCGGCGATGGTTCCGGTTTCGGTGAGTGCCAGGCAGAAGGCGGAGCCGGTGGTGTGTCCCGGGTCGGTATAGAACTGGACCGTGTAGTCGCCGCTGTATGCCTTGGCGAAGGCGGACGACGCAATGCCGAGGGCGAGGGCGGTGGTAAGGGCGAATTTTAACATAAAGGGTCCTTTGGATTTGATACGCGCGGCAACGTGCCGCGGCGGCGTTGTAGGCGCCGCCGGTGGCGCGGTCGTCTCGATGAGTGCAAAGAATGTTGCACTGGGCGCAATAGAGGTAGGGACCGCAGGTGGAAGAATGGAGTTGGCGAATGCTCCGGGTTAGGTCGCGCGCGGGCCTTCGCCATGCGTGCTGGCGCGGGCGCCCACCCCCAAGGATTTCAAATTTGGACGCAGATTCCGGAATTACAGTTTCGGGTCAGCCCTCAGGCGGGTGATCAGTTCCTGTTGTTTGTGATAGGCATCGGGCAGGCTGCCGTATTTGAGCGAGGCGGTGCAATCGTCGAGTGCCTCGTGCAATTGGCCCAGCTGCATATAGGCGTAGCAGCGGTTGTTATATACGGCTGCCAGATCGATCTTTTTCTGCGAGGATTTATCAAAGGCATAAGGATGAGCGTTGAAAAGATCAACCATGGCTCGGAAGTCATGCTTGTCCGCGTAGTAGACGGATAAATTGATTAGGGCCGTCATACGAAACTGGGCATTTTCCGAGTCGGTGATTACTTTCAGATCGACGGCAGCTTCGTCCGATTGGTGCATGTTGTAATAGGCGGCGGCACGCCAGAAGCGCGACTCGATCTCGTCCGGACCGCTGATGAACGGCGTGCAGGCATCGGCGGCTTCCTGGTAGTGTTGCAGCTGAACGTAGGCGTAGCAGATCAGATGTTCGTAGGCGCTCGGGCCGCCGTAGGAAACGGCGGCGCGTTCGTAGGCGATCTCCTTTACATGTTGATGCAGCTTGTCGTAATCGCCGGCGAGGCCTTCGAAGAGTGCGGCGTAGGCCAGGTCTTTCGCCTCCTCGTTGGGAAACACGGCGGAGCCAATATCGCGCAAAGCTTCTTCGTTTTTCTTGATTGCAGCCGGGTAATCCTTCTGCACGGCCCATGAAAGGCCCACAAGGCTGTCGATCATATAGTCGTTTGGATGGCTCGCCTTGTCCTCAATGAGCTGCGTATCGCTGTCCGCGGCGTGCGCGGCGAGTTGCAAGATTGCGCCGGCATAGGGCGCGGCGCCGCTGGTTCTGATCATGGACTGAAGGTGCCGGCTGAGCTCAAGGTCATATTGGTATTTGTCGGATGTCTTGTAGAGTTGCAACGCGCCGCTAACTTCGGCTTCGAGGTCACGGGTTGTGAGTTTTTGCATCTCAACGGAAACGCAATCGTTCATTCCGTCTTCGTTCAACGATCTGTTGCTGCATGCTTCCGATGAGAGGCTGAGAAGATGGCCGTACAACTCAACATAAAGCATTTTGAGCGGTGACGTGGCAGGCGCCTTGCCGGCATAGGTATCGACAAAATTCATCATGGTTGGGACTGACCCACCCCATTTAGGTTGCATGGTGGCGAGGACAATTGAATAGGGGGAATAATAGAACGGGTATTTGCTGATCGTGTTTTGAAACGCAGTTTCGAGGTCTGATGAGAAGCCGGAGCCCTGGAGAATGCGCAATTTCAACATGTAGTTGTACGGATTCGCGTTATCTTTGGCCAGCACGGAGTCGATGTCGGCGTTGGCCTGACGCAGATAGAAATCGAAGGTGTTAAGATCGGATGAGTTTGTTTGGCGGTTATAATTTATGCCGCGCGCTGCCCAGGCCATGTCGTATTTGTACTGCGCACGAACGAGCAGCGACAGGGTGCCGGTGGTGTCGGATTTTACCCAGGCGTCAACATGCTCGCCATAGTGCGGATCATGTACGTCGGAAACGTTGCTGATAAAGTCGCGGAACGGATGGAAACGCCAGTTTTCGATTTTGCTGTGGGCCAGTTCGGTGGTGACGATAGTTCGGGCGGCCGCGTAATCGCCTTTGATAATGGCGTCGCGCGCACGCACGGCGCGTTCGACCGTCAGTTCCGTGGTGCGCGGTTGCAGTCCCAGTGGGGTGGTAACATCCGGTATTACGACGGTGTGGGAAGGCAGAAGAGTGTAGATGACAAATGCCGCGACTGCCACGAGGCAAGCGCGGACGGCCACCGCCCCAATCTTGCGTTTTTGGTCGGGGGGGAGATCCATAGGGGCACCGGCTGCGAGGGATGATGTGCCAGTTTAACCGGTCGGGTTGAGGAAAGGTAGGATTTGCGCAATATTTTGACTAAATCGGTTTTTATGGTTAGAGACGTTGCACCGAATCATCATCAAGTTTCTGGCTAATTGCTGCCGGCGTTCGCCGTAGGGTCGGGGCAGAACCTATGGATGGCTGGGGGACTTGTCGTTGGCCGGCTGCTAGAAGGATTGAGGGCGCGGCCCTATTTACCAATGTGATGTGATGGGTTGCGCTTCGGTCACCCGTCCCACGATTGCTGCGTTCGTTATATTTTCATGATGAGGCGCGGGATAACGCGGCCGGGAATTGAGCCGGACGGAACGGTGCCTTCGTCGACCGCACCAAGGCGGCGGTAAAAGGCGGCCGCGCCTGGGTCTGCATCAATGTTTGGCGTTTTCGCCCCCGCTCGAGCGGCTGCTTCCTCCGCCCAGGTAAATAGCGCTTGTCCGATGCCCAACCGAAGAAAGTTTGGCTCGATGAAAAGTTTGTCCAGGCCGGCTTTTGTCCTGTCAACGCTGATCTGGGCCATGCCAACGGGTTGGCCCCGCAACTCCGCTACCTGCACAAGGCATGTGCGAATCGTTTCTGCACTCAGCGTCAGTTCGGCACGACAAGCGTCCATGAAGGCTTGATCATAGCCCCAGACGGCTTTCGAGCGCAGACAAAGCGCCGTCAGGAGTGCCGCCTCATCCTGGCGGGCCGGGCGCAGTAGAATCATGATTGCATGTTACCATAGCGAGTCTCGGGTGCATGCGATCGACGGTTGCAGGCGATATTGCACGGCGATTGCCGCGAAGGGCTTAAGGAAAGTGTTCTTTTTTGAAAAAAGAACCAAAAAACTTTTATCTGTTTGGCTCCGAGCGGCGGCACGCTCGGAACCTAAGTAGCAAAAGTTTTTTGCTTCTTTTTTTCAAAAAAGAAGTGCTTTCTTCCTACCACGTATCGATGAACCGGGAGCCTTTCTTTGGTGGTGCGGATTTCAGTCCGTTGGTAATCCAGGCGCGCGTGGCCATTGGATCAATCACCGCATCAATTTCAAGGTACGACGCCATGTTGATGGCTTTGCCTTCCTCGTAGAGCTTTGCAACCAGGGTTTCGAACAATGCAGCGGGGTCGGGGGATTCGGCGAGTTCGCGGCGGTAGCCCAGGCGGACGGCGCCTTCGAGGCCCATGCCGCCGAATTCGCCGGTGGGCCAGGCAATTGTGAAACGGGTTTGGTGGAAGCCGCCGGCGGCCATGGCGATGGCGCCGAGGCCGTAACCTTTTCGGGTGACGACGCAAAACACCGGCACCGTCAGGGCGGCGCCGGTGACGAACATGCGGGAGACGTGGCGGACCTGGGCAGTGCGTTCGACTTCGGGGCCGACCATGAAGCCGGGGGTGTCGCAGAGACTGAGAATGGGGATTCCGTGGGCGTCGCAGAGTTGCATGAAGCGGGCGGCTTTGTCGGCGGCGGGGGCGTCGACGGCGCCGCCGAGGTGGAAAGGGTTGTTGGCGATGACGCCCATAGGAGCGCCCTCGATGCGAAGGAGGGAGGTGATCATGCCGGCGCCGAAACCGGAGCGGAGTTCCAACACGCTGTCGGTGTCGGCCAGCGCGGTGATGAGGGCGCGCATGTCGTAGATGCGCTTGCGGTCTTCGGGGACCGCATGACGCAGATGGCGCTGGTCCGCGCAGGTGGGGTTGGGTGTGGGGCCGGTGAAATAGCTGAGGTATTTTTTGGCGGTTGTTACAGCTTCGGTGTCATCGCGGACGAGGATGTCGATGACGCCGTTGGGGACTTGAACTGAGGTGGGGCCGACTTGTTCCGGGCGGACAACGCCGAGGCCGCCGCCTTCGATCATGGCGGGGCCGCCCATGCCGATGAAGGTTTACTGGGTGGCCACTATGGTGTCGCAGCAGCCGAGGAGGGCGGCGTTGCCGGCGAAACAGTAACCGGCGGCGACGCCGACGACCGGAGCTTTCCCGCTGAGTGCGGCGAACGCGGCGAAAGTCGAGAGATCGAGGCCGGCGACTTTCATCACGTCGGTGTCGCCGGGACGGCCGCCGCCACCCTCGGCAAAGAGGACCATCGGGTGGGGGGTTTTGTGCAGGAGGCCGAGGAGGCGGTCGGTTTTCTTGTGGTTCATGAAGCCCTGGGTGCCGGCCATGACGGTGTAGTCGTAGGCCATGGCGGCGGTGGGCGTGCGGGCGACGGTGCCGATGCCGCAGATTAGGCCGTCGGCGGGGCTGGCACGGATGAGGTCTTCGAGGCCGCGGCGGCGGCGTTGGGCGGCCAGGGCCAGGGCGCCGTATTCGGAAAAGCTGTCGGGGTCGAAGAGAGCGTTTAGCGATTCGCGGGCGGTGAGGCGGCTGGCGGCGTGACGGCGGGCGGTGGCGTCGGGGCGGCCGGCGTCCAGCGTGGCGCGGTGGCGGGCTTGGACTTCGGCCAGGTCGGGGCGAATGCGGTCGAGATCGATCTGGGTGGTTTCGGTTTCGGTGTGGGTTTCGCCGGAGGGGAGAATGTGGGCGATGGGCTGGTCTTGGCGGAGCGTGTCGCCGGGGCCTGCGTGCAGGGCGAGGATGCGGCCGGGCTGGGGGGCGGTGAC
>Ga0207030_1103_pt1 | contig 11115 bp, 7 predicted proteins | sample Alteio_BWMinCont_40_FD_153260 | JGI IMG/M metagenome (GOLD analysis project Ga0207030, IMG submission 153260) | Enriched cells from forest soil in Barre Woods Harvard Forest LTER site, Petersham, Massachusetts, United States -... | ecosystem: Environmental > Terrestrial > Soil > Temperate forest >... | reverse complement strand
AGGGCCCACCAGCCGGTGGTGGAAAAACGAACGATGTCAGCTTGAACGGTGCTTGCGGATTGATGTTGAAAACGGTGCCGTTGTAGGTGGGATCTCCGCCGTTGGTGCTGGTGTAGGTGGTGCCCCAGAGCAGCCCGTCCGTTCCGCGCGTCAACGCGCTATACGGGGAACCACCGTCCGGGCTGAGGCCGGAGAAGGCATGCATGAGTGTCATGGCGCCGGTTGACAACGTGTAGGAAAACACCGTGCCGTCGTCTGCTGCGCCACCAAACTCTGATGTGCCGTACAGCAATCCGCTGGGATCAACTGTTAATCCCGCGTTGGGTACGGATGGGTCGGTTGGCGTATGGAAGCCATCGAAATTGTAGAGAGTTTGGTAGCCGGAGCCATCGCTGGCAATCGCGAACAGCGTACCCTGGTTGCCGTGCGGCGCGCCCTCGGACAGCACGCAACCACCTGACGATGTGGTGCCGTAGAGGAAACCGTTCGGGGCAAAGACCAGCCGGCCGAGTGGGACCGCGCCATCTACCGGGGCGGTGCATGAGTTGTAGCCAGTAAACACGTGGAGAGTTTGCATGCTCCAGGTGCCGCCGCTTTGGGTAAGTTTGAATACGGTGCCGTAATCCGTGGACGTCGGGCCGGCGGTGGTGGTGCCGTAGAGCGCGCCGTCCGGCCCCTGCACCAGGCCGCCGACCGGCACGGCGCCGTTTGTTCCGCCTGCGGCGGGCGCGGGGAAATTGAAAATGACCTTTTCTTTGTGGCCGGTGACTTGCACCACCGTGCCGCAGCCGCGCGTGAAGCCCGCAGATACACAGGCGGTGAGGTTGGCGCCGCCTTGTTGCGTGGTGGTGAGGAAGCTGCCGTTGGGTGCCTCGATCACCTCGTCGAGCGGCGTGGCGCCCTTTGGATAGGCGCCGTGTGCATTGGGGGAGAAATAGAAAGCCGGCTTTAGCGAGGCGGCGGGCGCCGCGGCAGGCAGCAGTAACAGCGACAGGCCGAATACGGCGCGCCAGCGAGCACGGCAGGGCGTTCGCGGCGTTTCAGATTTAGCCATGTTGTATCCTCCGGCGGCACGCCGGTCGGGGGTCCAGGGGGTGAAACCCCTGGACTTCCACCCTGCGCGACGCGTGAAAACAATGCCGAACCCTAGCGGATCGGGCGCGAATTGGAACAGGCATGATGGGACGCAAAAGCGCCCGGCGAGCCGCCGGGGGCAAGAACGCTGCGCGGCACAAGAATTCTTCTGCCTCGCGACCTTTGAGCCGCGACCGGCACGCTAGCGGCTGGAGCGGACGAAGCTGCTGCCCTCAAGGAGATGCCCAAGATACGGTGGGGGGCTTCGCCGCCGCCACCCCCGCCGGCAAGTCGCCGGTGGCATAACTATTCTTGTGCCGCGCAGCGATTATGCGAGCGGCGGCACGCCGGTCGGGGGTTTAGGGGGTGAAGCCCCCTGGCCAATTTCGGGGCTCTCGCCGGCTTCCTCCGCGCGCAGCAGGGCTTCGTCGATCTGTTCCAGGAGGCGCTCGAATTCTACCGGCTTGGCGTGGTAATCGTCGCAGCCGGCGTCCAGGGCGCGCTGGCGGTCTGGGGTCATGGCGTGGGCCGTTAGCGCTATGATGGGGGTGCGGTTCTGTTGCTCGCGCAGGGTGCGGGCGACCGTCCAGCCGTCCATGATCGGCAGGTTCATGTCCAGCAGTAGCAGGTCCGGCGCTTCGGCCTGGGTCACGTCCAGCGCCTGCTGGCCGTCATGGGCCAGGACCACGGTGAACCCGCGGCGGTGCAGGCGGCGTGAGAGGAAGTCCCACAGCTCCTCGTGGTCCTCGACGAGCAGGATTTTGGTCATGGGCAGTAACACCTTCCGGGAACGGCGGCATCGCGGCGTTCGCACGGCCGGCTGCTGATAATAACGGAACCCCCCGGGCCCGGTTTGGTTCAACTGTGGCGGCGCATTCATGTCGCGGCGAACGGGACTCCCCAGTGCAAACGAACTCCGCAGCCCCGGTGAGCCCCGGCCCGGCCCCGGCCCGCGACCCAGGCAGTGTCATTCTGGCGCTGCAGGGCGGCGCGCTAGGCGTGGCGGCGCTGTATTTCGGCCAGGACCTGCTGATACCGCTGGTTCTGGCGGGCCTGCTGGCGTTCGTTCTGGCGCCCGCGGTCGCGCTGCTGCAGCGGCGGCGGCTGCCGCGGGTGGTGGCAGTGCTGCTCACCGTGATGGCGGCATTCGGCATCGTGGGCGCCCTCGGCCTGGTGGTGTGGCGACAGGCGGCGGCGCTGGCGGTCAACATGGCCGCCTATCAGGCAACCATCGAGCACAAATGGACAATTCTGGCCGCGCCCGGCGGCTTGCTGCACCGGCTGATGGGCGCGCAGGCCTTGCCATCGCTCGGCACCGAGGCCAGCGGTACCTCTATGCTGGTCCTGGCGCGGCGGTTCGCGGCGCCGCTGCTGAGCCCGCTAGGCACCACCGCGCTGGTGCTGATCTTCACCTTGTTCATCCTGCTCTACAGCGAGAATTTGCGTGACCGTTTTGTGCGGCTCGTGGGGCGGCAGGATCTGCATCGCACCATCTTTGCGCTGAACGATGCCGGCCGCCGGCTTTCGCGCTATTTCCTGTTCCAGCTTCTGCTCAACGCCACGTTCGGCGTGTTTGTGGGCGCCATGCTGGGCGTGCTCGGCATACCGGGCGCACCGCTGTGGGGCATTCTGGCGGCGGTGATGCGCTTCGTGCCGTTCATTGGCATATTTGTGGCGGTGGCGGCGCCGTTCGGTCTGGCCTTGGCCACGGCGCCCGGCCTTGCGCCGGCGCTGCTGGTGCTGGCGCTGTACCTCGGCAGCGAGGCGGTGTGCGGGCAGGTGCTGGAGCCGCTGCTGTATGGCCACAATACTGGCGTTTCCCCGCTCGCGGTCATTGTTTCCGCCTCGTTCTGGGCGCTGATATGGGGCCTTGTCGGCCTGATCATAGCGACGCCGCTCACCGTGTGCCTGGTGGTGATCGGCCGCCATGTGGAGCGACTTTCCTTCCTCGCCGTGATCCTGGGCGATAGCAGCCCACTGCTGCCGACCGAAATGTTTTATCTGCGCGCGCTGGAAGGGCGCTCCGCCGCGCTGGACCCGGCGGCACGCGCCCAGATCGCCGCCGGCACCCGGGCCGAATATTACGATCGCGTGGTAATGGGCGGCCTGGCGCAGGCGCAGCGTGACAGGGTGCGTGGCGTGCTGAGCTATGAACGGCTGGAAGCCGTGCACCATCAGGTGGGAAGCTTGATCGCGGCGCTGGCGCCCCGGGAAGCCGCCCCGGCGGTAACGGCCATGCCGGATGAGTGGCAATCCCCAAATGCGATATTATGCATACCGGCGCGCGGCCAGCTTGATGATCTGGCGGCGGAAATGGCCGCGCAAACATTGCGGGAGGCGGCCTTTGGTGCCCAATTCGCGCCCAACGAGGTGCTGGACGCCGCCACGACGCCGGATTTCGATGTCGCAAGCATCAAACTTTGCTGTCTTTCAGCCATGGAAGATGGCGCCGCGGCCGCCGGCATTCAGTTTTTCGTTCGCCGCATACAACGCAAATTGCCGGGCGCTATTGTGGTGATTGCGTTGTGGCAGGCCGCCGGCGATTCCCCGGTGTTGGCCGCGCTGCGTGCCGAGGGCCGCGACGAGCATATGGTACTTTCGATCGGCGAACTGATGGCGTTTGTGAAAGCTGTTTCCGCCCAACGCGAACAGGGCGCCGCGCCCGAAACGGAGCCGGCCGTTGTCTGATCACCTCGCGTACCGGATTGACCGCCGCACAGGCCTGCTGGTGCCGCTGGCCGCATTCCTATTCGCGGCTGGTGCCGTGGCCGGCGGCTTTTATGTGCGCTGCGAGACTACCCTGCGGCGTGATGTCGCGCTGGGAAATGCCCGTATCGTCACCGCCGAGCGGCTGGAGTCGGCGCTCAAGGATGTCGAAACCGGTGAGCGCGGCTACGTCATTACTGGTCAGGACAGTTTTCTTGAGCCCTATCATGCGGGCCGCAGGGTTGTTGCGCAGATGCTGGCGACACTCGCGCAGCTGGGTGCCGGGGACAGCGACCTGCCGCCGCTGGTAGCGCAGAAAATCACCTACTCCGAGCAGTTGGTGGCGCTGCGGCGCCAAGGTGCGGTGGATGACGCAAAAATCACCACGGCAAGCGGCCGCGGCAAGATGGCGATGGATGCGGCGCGCGCGGCCATGGCGCGCTTTAAGGCCGATCAGCAGCAGCAAATGGACCGTGCCGACGCGGCGCAATCAAGGCGCGGCAATGCGTTGCTGATCGCAACCATCACCGCGATGGCGGGTTGTTTCGTCGCCGGCGCCCTGGCCGCGCACCTGCGGCAAGAATCCGAACGCGCGAGCCGACGTGGCCTCGCACTAAGCGAGGCGCGTTTCCGCAAACTGATTGAAGCCAGCGCCACCATTACCTGGCTGATGGCACCTGAAGGTGGTTTCACGGAACCGCAGGAAAGCTGGACCGCCTTCACCGATCAGCCATTCGAAACCATTCGCGGCAATGGCTGGATGCATAGCGTGCACCCTGATGACCGCGCGGAACTCGCCAAGTTCTGGCCGCAGGCCATGGCCGAAGGCATGAAATTCGTCACCGAACATCGGCTGTTGCGACGCGACGGCACCTGGCGCAACATGCTCGCGCGCGCCGTGCCGGTGCGGGACGACAACGGTGCCCTTCGCGAATGGGTCGGCACCCATACCGACATTACCGAGCAGCGCCATGCCGAAGCCGAATTGATCACCGCCAAGGAATCGGCCGAAGACGCCAACCGTGCAAAAAGCCAGTTTCTTGCGAACATGAGTCACGAATTGCGCACGCCGCTTTCGGCGGTGATCGGCTACAGCGAAATGCTCGCCGAGGAAATCGAGGATATGGGCGCCACCGCGCTGCTCGCCGACGTCGGCAAGATACGCAACAATGCCCGGCACCTGCTGAGCCTCATCAACGACGTGCTCGATATTTCCAAGATCGAGGCCGACCGCATGACGGCTTATGCGGAGGATTTCGCGGTCTGGTGAAACATGGCTTCAGTGATGTCGGTAGCGTATGGGTTTATGCTGCCAAATTGAAGAAACCGAAGGCTTCCGTCAGTTGGTTCTTGCCGACAAGCGGCGCCGTGGGTTCCAGCGTGGTCATTGCGGGTACGAATTACATCGGCACCACCGAAGTCACGTTCCACGGTACCACCGCCAGCAGCATCTTTGCTATCGGCGCCAGCGGATTCATAACGGCCACCGTGCCAAAAGGTGCCACCACCGGCCCGATCACCATCACCACGCCGGCAGGCACGGTCACTAGCTCCATCTCGTTTACGGTCTCCTAGGTCATCCGGTCTCAGCCGGCCGCTGGCATGCCTCGCTCGCCTGTTCACGCCACTAGCGCCGGCCGCAGGCCGCGCTCAGCCCTGAGCGCCCGCCCGTAATCGCCGGCTCGGCCCACCCAGCCTTGCTGTCCGGTCTGGCCGAATGTGCTCGAGAATTGGCCTGAGTCGGCGCCGCGGGACTGCATCCCAATGAGGCCCCTCCGCGTGCCGACGGCGCGAAGCTGATGGTTATTCCGCGATGCAGAAATAATAATCGGCAGGAATAGGCGTCCGCCATGCGCGTCTACACCGAAGAACCGCCACGCAGGTGGATCACGCGTTTCACCCACGAGGCCAAGCGGCGATTTCATCGCCACTGTTCGCAGGAGCTTATATTGATGGCGAAGTACCGGATCAGCGCTGCCATCTCGGCAGTCTGCGTTACAGTATTGAGTGTCGTTGCCATTCCGGCACATGCGGTTCCCGCTTTCGCGGCGCAGACCGGCCAACCGTGCTCCGCCTGCCACGTCGGCAGCTTCGGCCCCGAGCTCACGCTATACGGCCGCATTTTCAAAATCGGCGGCTACACCCAGCAGGGCGGCACCGGAACGCTCTCCCAGCTGCCACTGGCGCTCTTTGTCCAGAGCTCATTCACCAGTACGGCAAAAGGCCAGGGCGGTCCGGCCGCGCCAAATTTTGGTGCTAACAACAATTTTGCCGTGGACCAGGTCAGCCTGTTCCTTGCCGGCCGCGCCACCGACTACGCCGGCGCTTTCATCCAGGCCACCTACAATGGCGTCGGCCACGGCTTCAACCTCGACAACACGGACGTGCGCCTCACCACCCCGGTCACCATTGGGTCGCACGAAATTCAGATCGGCCTATCCGCCAACAACGGCCCCATGGTGCAAGACCCATACAACACCACGTACGCCTGGAATTTCCCGTTCATCGCGTCGCAGCTTGCCCCGACACCCACCGCCAGCACCATCCTGGGCGGCCCGCTGCTCGGCAACACGCTCGGCCTCACCGCCTACGCATGGATTGATCAAAGCCTCTACGCCGAGGCCGGCTTCTACGACACCCAAGCTCCGGGCCTCATGTCGCGCCTCGGCGAATCGTATGGTCCGGGCAGTGCCACGGCCCCAGCGCCATATGTCCGTCTGGCCTACGAATGGAATTGGGGCCACAATTCCGCCCACATCGGCACAGCCTTCTTCCGTGGCCGTTTCAATCCAGCCACCGATACTTTCTCGGCCAGCGGCGCCTTCGGCCACGACACCTACACCGACACCTATCTCGACGCCGGCTACCAATATCTCCCCCGTAACGGCCGCGACACCGTCACGCTGAACGGCTTCTTCACCCACGAGGATCAGTCCCTCAAGGGAACCGCGGCCACCGGTGGCGCGACGACGGCGGACGGCACACTGAACGAAACGCGGATGGTAGGCAGCTATTATTTCGACCGCACCTATGGCGCCACCGTGGCCTGGGAAAAAATATGGGGGTCCGCCGATCCGGCCCTGTATCAGCAAGGCACCTCCCTCACCGGCAGCGCCAACGGCAAGCCCGACAGCAACGCCTACATTCTCGAAGCGGATTGGGTTCCCTTCGGTAAAAGCCAATCGTGGCTGCGTCCTCTCGCCAACCTGAAACTTGGCCTGCAATACACGATCTACACCGAATTCAACGGTGGGTCCCGCAACTATGACGGCTTCGGCCGCAACGCCTCGGACAACAACACGCTCTTTCTGTTCGCCTGGTTCATCTTCTGATACCTACGGCCCGTTGAGGTCGACTCATGATGAAGGCAGGCAAGCCAAGGAAGAATGTTATTTCTTGAAAAAAAGAAGCAAAAATTTTTTGATTTAGGTTGAGCCGAGAGCAAGTTCAGCATAATTGCAAAGAGCTGGGTGGGCCGAGCCGGCCCCCCCAGACCCCCCGGCAAATATAAGCACAAATTCCCCGGTGTAATGCGATGCCAATTTGCGCCGGGGGGTCTGGGGGGCCGGCTCGGCCCACCCAGCCTTTTTCCGGTTTGATTGAATTTGCTCTAGCGGCGCTCAAGAAGAGGCGCAAGCAGTAGGCCGCCTCACTTCTTCTTAGGCGCCGATACGCTCTACATGATTTTTTTGTTTCTTTTATTTTCAAAAAATGCTTGCCTTCCTCTCCTATGCGTCAATCTCAAGCCTCACTGGCAAGAACGGCAACCTGGTCTGACATAGACCCGTGGGGCGACGAAAAAGCCAGCGCTTTTATTCCTCTCCGGTTCCACATACAGCGCAAGAAATACTGCGCGCGAAAAACGCGGTGGAGGGAATTTACATCACTCCTAGGGCGTCTTTCACAGTGACGAGACACTAATGAGAGGATGCACAATATGTTCACCAGGCCAGTCAGAAACCCGATCGCGACAGCGGCGCTCATTTTGACTCTGTCGTCGATGGGTTCGGCGTCGGCCGCGGTGTTCGAAGTCAAGATGCTAAACGATGGGCCGGACCATCCCATGCAGTTCGATCCGGAACTCGTGAAGATATCGCCCGGCGACACCGTCCATTTCGTTGCGACGGACAGCGGACATTCCGTCAAAAGCATTCCCGGCATGATCCCGGCCGGCGCGGAACCGTTTGCAGGCAATTTCGGCGAGAATGTATCAGTCACGCTGACCCACGAGGGCGTCTATGGCTTCGAGTGTGGGCCGCATGGAGCCATGGGCATGGTCGGCGTGATCGTGGTGGGCCATCCCATCAATGAGGCGGCCGCAAAAGACGCGACAGTCCCGGGTATGGCCAAGCGGACTTTCGCCAAGCTGTTCCGGACTTTGGATTCCCGCCTCTCCGCAAGCAACTGAACCTTCTACCAATCACCCTGGCGTCCGCCCCCCACAAAGAAAGGCGGGGGGCGTCGCCCCCTCGACCCCCACCGGCGTGCCGCCGGGGGCTATATCGCTGCGCGGCACAAGAATTCCTTATGTAGCGCTGCGATAGCGCCGCCGGCGGCTCGCCGGTCGATGTAACCAAGCATTGAGTTGAGGCATCGTTTGCCTGCAAGATGCCACCTGTTCATCAAAAGTTTACCGTACGCCCCAGCATCGCTGGCGCATGGTGCGTGGTGTTGGCGCGCGGCCGGGAACGGGGCGGCCGCAGTGGGCCCGTGGCGCGCGCCGTGCACTGTGCAGGAGCGGTCAGATGAACCTTGTTCCCGTTACAACCGTGGCGTTTGGTGCGGCACTCGCGGCGGCGACCCCCACTTTTGCCGGCGAGTACGTGGCCTACCGGTTTGCCGGCGGCGACGACGGCTATAGCCCATCCGGCACGCTGGTCGCCGACGCTGCCGGTAATCTGTTCGGCACCGCCAGCTACGGCGGGGGTACCAACTGCACATTCTACCAAGACAGCGGGTGCGGCATCGTCTTTGAGCTATCACCGCCGGCAAAAGGCCATGCCGAGTGGACCGAAACGATTCTATACCGGTTCCAGGGCGGCACGGACGGCGGATTTCCGGGCGGGCCGCTGTTGCACGGTGCCGACGGCACGCTGTACGGCCTGGCCGATACGGGCGGCGATCTTTCCGTCGTCTGCACCGCTTCGCAATCGGGGTGCGGCACGATTTTCGCCTTGGCGCCGCCAGATCCCGGCGGCACTACATGGACGCTGACCACCTTGCATGCCTTCACCGGTGGGGTGGATGGCGGATTGCCGAACGGTCTTATCCCCGGCGCGACCGCGGGAAGCTTTGTCGGTACCACGGTGGTGGACGGTGATCCTACCTGCCGCTGCGGAAACGTATTCAGCCTGACGCCGGCACAGGGTGGGTTCACGCTCGCCACGCTGTACGCCTTCAAAGGTTTCCCCAAGCACCGCAATGTAGGCGACGGATCGGAGCCAATGGGCGTGGTGTTCGACAAAGCCGGTAACCTGGTGGGCGCCACCATCTGGGGCGGTCACTATACAGGCGGCGAGGGTGGTTCCGCCTACGGCACAGTTTTCACGCTGTCGCCGCCCTTGGGTGGCAATGGCCCCTGGACGGAGTCGTCGCTCGATCGTTTCGGCGCCAATGATTCGAATCCGGTGTCCGCGCCAGTGATCGACCGGCATGGCAACATCTTCGGCACAACCTACAATTATGCCTACCAGGTGGTGAACGGTCAGGCGGTACTGACATACGAGTTCAAAACCCAGGCCGATGGAGCCTCGCCCTATGGCGGGGTGACGCCAGGGCCTAATGGCGCGCTGTACGGCACCACGATTGGCGGCGGAACATCAAACAACGGCGTGGTGTACCGCTTGAACCGCAGTGGCGACACGTGGAGCGAGTCGGTGCTGTATAATTTTGCCGCAGGCACGGACGGATCGGCGCCGGTCGCGCCGGTGACGCTGGTAGGGCGCCATCTGTTCGGCACGACGTTACGCGGCGGCAATCAGGGCTGCCTGATCGACGGCGGCGTTGGCTGCGGCGTAGTGTTCGAAGTGTCGCTCGGGCGCTAACCAGGAGTTTATTTGCAAAAAAAATACCTTGAAGCTCCAGTTCGAAACCCGCAGCCACCAACCAGCGGGAGGCCAAACAGAAAAAGTCTTTTTGCTTCTTTTTCTTCAGAAAAAGAAGAATCCTACCTTCCCGCCGCCCAAACCAACACTGCGCACAACAAACCCATTGACCAAGAGCCTAGACAGGTCAAGAATGACTAAAGACAACCATCCACATGGGGCATGGCGGATGAGGAATTCTGTCGCGCTTGTGCCGATGCTCGTTCTGGCGGGTTTCGTCGCCGCAACCACTCCTGTTCGTGCCGCTACACAAAGCGTGATTTATGCCTTCAAAGGCGGCAGCGACGGCGATGAACCGATAGCCGGTCTGACGCGCGTGGGAAACACGCTCTACGGCACTACGTTCAAAGGCGGTGGCAATGGCACGGGATGCAGCGGTAGTGGCTGTGGAACGGTATACGCTCTAACGCGGGCAGGTGTGCACACAATCCTGCATTCGTTTACCGGCGGACATGACGGCACTTATCCTTGGGCGGGCCTGATTGAAATCGGCGGGACCCTTTACGGAACCACGTCAGGCGGCGGCGACGCCGAGTGGGGCACCGTCTTTTTGATTACAAAGACCGGCGCGGAGAATGTCTTGTACGCCTTCGAGAACGGACACGACGGCGGCGAACCTCTTGGCGGCCTGTTAAACGTCGGCGGCATATTGTTTGGCACCACATACGCCGGCGGCGGTCACCCCTGTTACGACAATGATGGATGTGGAACCGTATTCTCATTGACCAAGGTCGGCAAGGAAACCGTGCTATACGCGTTCAAGGGCGGCACGGACGGGGCTGAGCCGTACACCGCTCTCATCAAGCTTCACGGCAGGCTCTACGGCACAACCTATTTCGGCGGCACTAATGGCGACCACGGCGCGGTGTTTGCAGTGACAAGGCACGGCACCGAAACGCTCACGCATTCATTTGCCGGCGGCTCTGATGGCAGTCATACCGAGGCCGGTCTCATTGAGGTTGGCGGCATCTTCTATGGCACGACCTACCAAGGCGGCGCCAGCAACGCTGGCCTGGTGTTTGCCCTGACGCCGCAGGGTGTCGAAAAGGTGGTGTATTCGTTCGAAGGCGGTAACGACGGCGGCGAGCCGCTTGGCGGGCTGATCGATCTGGGCGGCACGCTTTACGGCACCACCTACTCCGGGGGCGCCAACAATGCGGGGACGATTTTCTCGGTGACGCCGCAGGGCAAAGAGAGTGTTCTGCATTCCTTCGGTAAGGGCAATGATGGT
>Ga0207030_1102_pt1 | contig 11117 bp, 5 predicted proteins | sample Alteio_BWMinCont_40_FD_153260 | JGI IMG/M metagenome (GOLD analysis project Ga0207030, IMG submission 153260) | Enriched cells from forest soil in Barre Woods Harvard Forest LTER site, Petersham, Massachusetts, United States -... | ecosystem: Environmental > Terrestrial > Soil > Temperate forest >... | reverse complement strand
CACTTTTCCCAGCCTGCCAATAATCTTTGTAGCCACTACCTTCTAAAGAGGCTTTTTTTAATTTCCAGAGTGATTGCAACGTGTAATACATTCTCATCCAATGTTTAGTTCGATGGTTTCTTAATAAAAATCTTGCTATTAAGTTGGCTTTTGTCCCTATTTTTTCAATGTATTCTGTTTTGATAACTGAAACAGGAACGCCAGAAATTTTGTCAGTCAACACAATATCATCCGCAATCGCTTTAATAATCGCATTTTTATAATCGGGATGAGCATTACATTCTTGGGTTGCAATAAAGCGTGTTCCCAACTGGACACCTGCATAACCTAAATCTAACGATTGTTGAAATGACTGCTGATCACCAACGCCTCCGGCACAAATAAGTGGAACATGCAGAGAAGATAAATCACTATATAATTTTTCTGAAGAAAGCGTGCCAGCGTGTCCACCCGCGCGGTTGTTAACACAAATAATGCCATGAACACCGGAATCGAGCGCTTTGTCAGCCCATTTTTTTTCAGTCACATCATGATAAACAACTCCTGAATAAGCAGTGACTCTATCAACGACCCAGCGTGGATTTCCGAGAGACGTTATAAAAAAACGCACGCCCTCTTCAAGCGCGATATCAAGCCATTTATGCATTCGATCGGTATACGCTTTTGAAGATTTTTCAGTAATAATATTCATTCCAATAGGTTTTTTGGTTTTTGATTTTATGAATTGTATGCCTTCTCTAAAATCATACTTATGAACAAACACCATAGACAGTGGTTGAACGATTCCAATTCCACCCGCTTCCGATACTGCAGCAACTAGTTCTGGATTACTGCATGGGTACATAGCACCGCAGATAATGGGATATTCGATACCGACTTGTTTGGTGAAGGTTGTTTCTATAGTCATTTATTTCCTAATAAAAAACCCATTATTAATGGGTTTTTTATATCATAAGCCCTCCTTTTTCAAAGGAGGGGAAGTTACGAATTTTTAAGATAATTAAGCTTCCGTCATTTCCCACTCATGCAAAGATGAAACTTTTGCGCCTCGCGCTGTTTGTAGTTTTACAAACTGCTCATAGAGCTCAGAAATTCCATTGGTTTTTGCGTAATGAATAGGACCGCCGCGGAAAGGTGCAAAGCCTGTTCCAAAAATCATGCCAGCATCGAGTAAATCTCCATCGGCAACCACGCCCTCACGTAAACATGCGAAAGCTTCATTTAACATGCAAAGCACTAATCGATCAGAAATTTCTTGTAACGGCTTGTCGTATGCTGTCGATTTTGCATCAACTTTTTTACCATTTTTATAACGGTAAAAACCTTCACCTGATTTGCGGCCTAAGTTTCCTTTCTCAACTAAACTGATCAATCGAGGAGGAATAACGCTATCAGGAAAATATTGTTGCAAATGTTTAGCAACTGACAAACAAACATCTAATCCGACTGTGTCCGCTAATGTCACTGGCCCCATAGGCATACCAAAATCGACCATGGCTTTATCAATGGCTTCTGCTGGCACACCATTATCCAATAGAAGCATTCCTTCTAATAAATAAGGCATTAAGATACGATTTACTAAAAACCCTGGACTGCTTTTAACAGGCAATGGTAATCGATCTAGTTTACGCACGAAGCTTAGAGATTTTTCGATGACTAAGGGATCCGTTCTATCTCCCTTGACGACTTCAACCAACATCATTTTCGCAACGGGATTAAAGAAGTGAATTCCGACTAATCGTTCAGGTGTTTGTAATACCGTATTAATCTCATCTAATGGGATGCTAGACGTATTAGTCGCTAATATAGCAGTCGATTTAGCTTCACTTTCAAGCTTTTTAAATAAGGCTTGTTTAGTCGGTAAATCTTCAAAAATAGCCTCAATAATCACATCGGCTTTAGCAATACCATAACCCTCGACATCCGGAAGCAATCTATCCATTGCACGCTGAACAAGATAATCTTCTTTACATTTTTCTTTAAATAGTTGGTATGCACGTTTAATCGCAGGAGCAATAAATTTTGGTTCACGATCTTGCAATGTCACTGTAAAACCTTGATATGCACACCAAGCAGCAATGTCACCGCCCATTGTACCTGCACCAATAACGTGTACATGTTTAGGATTAAAATGACTATCTTTCGCTAATCCTTTCAATCGCTCTTGCAAAAAGAAAACACGAACGAGATTGTGTGATGTCTCACTAAAAAATAATTTGCCGCAATCGCGAGCTTCACGAGCATAAGCTTCATTCCCTTTTACGCCAACATATTCCCAGTTGTCGAGTACATGATAAGGGCCTGGGTAGTACATAGGGTTTGCCTTGGCACGTAGTTGTTTACGCATATATGGAGCTAATAGTTTTCTAGCAAGCTTAGTGTTCGTTAAATTTTGTAAAAAAGTAGCCTGTCTGGTTTTCGGTTTTTCTAAGGCATAATATTTTGCAGCACGGACTAAATGTCGTTTAGGAACAGCGACATCTGCAAAACCCATCTTCACTGCTGCTTTGCCGCTAACAGTATGGCCGGATAGAATCATATTCATTGCTTGTGGACCACCAATCAACCGAGGTAGGCGTACTGTTCCACCCCAGCCTGGATGTATTCCCAACTTCACCTCGGGTAACCCTAAGCGAGTTTTTGGTCCAGATTCAACAACACGATAACGACAAGCGAGCGCGAGCTCTAACCCACCGCCAACACAAAATCCATCTATCATTGCAACAACGGGTATTTTTAAGGCTTCAAGCTTATTAAAAATATCTTGCCCATGACGAAGTAACGTCACTGCAGATTCAATATCTTTAAACTTATTAAATTGTGAAATATCAGCCCCGGCGATAAAACCATTTTTTTTAGCTGAAGCAATAATCACACCTTTATGATGTTTATCTTGAGATAAGTTATCAATGATGCCAGAAAATTCTTCCATGACCTCATGATCAATCGTATTAACAGACTCGCCTTGTTTATCAAAATAAACCCACAATACTTGATCCGCATCAGAGTCAAGACGCCAGTGCTTATAAGTTTCCATTGTACTCATGCTGTCACCTCGGATACATTTTCAATTAACATAGCTCCACCTTGTCCTCCACCAATACAAATAGAAGCTATTCCTCGTTGCGCTTGTTTACGTTTTAAAATATTTGCTAACCGTAACACAATTCTCGCCCCGCTCGCTCCTACTGGGTGACCCAACGCGACAGCTCCACCATCAACATTTAAACGATTGGGATCAATACGACCGAAAGCATTTTTTAGTCCCAAGTGTTTACGACAATAGTCTTCATCTTCCCATGCAGCAAGACAACCTAAAACCTGGGCAGCAAATGCTTCGTTAATCTCCCAAAAGTCAATGTCATCTAGACGCATATTGTAACGATGCATTAATGAAGTCGATGCATAGACTGGCCCTAAACCCATTTCAGTTGGCTCTAATCCAGCCCATTCAGTATCAACGACTTTCGCCAGAACGGGTAGTTTATATTTTTTTACTGCGTCTTTGCTCGCTAGCAATAACAATGCAGCACCATCAGTCACTTGAGAACTGTTGCCTGCTGTTACACTACCAAATTTCTTATCAAAGATAGGCTTCAATGAAGCTAGTTTTTCTAATGAAGTATCTCTTCTAACACCATCATCTGCCTGATAAACTCCACCCGTATAATCATAAGCAGATAAAACATCAGCCAAGTAATTATTATCTTGCGCATTAGCGACTCGTTGATGACTTTCAAGCGCAAATAAGTCCATTTGCTCTCGTGTAATATTGAAACGATAGGCAACATTTTCTGCTGTCTGTCCCATCGATAAATTTACCATAGGATCGGTTAACCCTCTCAACAAGGCAACCACAGGTACTAAATTTGCAGGGCGAAATTTCAGCCATTGCTTCACTTTTGTCGACAATCCTTTTGCGCTCCAAAGACCCGCCATCCAATTAACCATGCTGTTATTAAATAAAAGAGGAGCGCGACTCATGGCTTCTGTTCCACCAGCCAAAACAAGTTCATGTCTTCCTGTTGCAATGTCCTTAACAGCGCTATCAATCGATTGCATGCCTGAAGCACAATTACGCTGTACAGTAAATGCAGGCATAGATTTTCCGCAGCCTAAACGTAGGGCAACAACTCGGGCAATATTGGCCTCATCTGGGCTCGGCATCATACAACCCAAAATAACTTCACCTAAATCTTCAGGAGAAAATGGCTGTCTTGCTAATAATTCTCTGCCAGCACTCACTGCTAAATCAGAAGCAGAAAACGGACCAGGCTTCCCTTTAGCTTTCAAAAAAGGAGTGCGAGCACCATCTACAATATAGACATCACGTTTCACATTCGTTTTCATTTCCATCGCTGTTTTCCCTATAAACTGAGTTTACCCGGATTAAGATATAATCGAACTAAGATCAAATGAGAACTCATTCACTTTGATGATCTCTTGTTCGAGCGCTTCATATTCGCGCAACGCATGCATCTCATGCTCATTTAAAACTCCATTTCTAACGGCTTCTTCGGTACGCTCTGCAAACGTTCCATGACGAGCTACTTTACCATTTCGAACGCCAATTTGAAATTTTTTGAAAATAGGTTCGATTTGTAATCGTTGAGAAAAGGCAGTCTCAAGAGCACGGCTCGTATCGCTTTCTTCTTCACTGAGATAACAATTTTTAAGAAGACGATCGCGTAACTCGGAAGGTTGTAGCATACTGACCATCATTTTTTTGCCAAGCGCATCTTTAGGTTTTTTGTATGCAGTACCCCATGGAAAAATAATTGCAAATAGGATTTTTCCAACAATAGGATTTGGAAAGTTATCTAATAAATCATTACAAGCCGTTTGAATGTTAAATAGGCATGTTTGCATACACCATTCTACATAGGCAACATCCTCTGTTTGCTGGCCTTTATCGTTATAATATTTCATGACGGTCGATGCCAGATATAAATAACTCAATATATCACCCAAGCGCGCTGAAATATTTTCTTTACGTTTTAAGCTTCCACCTAATAACATCATGCTCACATCGGCTAACAAAGATAATGCAACACTCATGCGAGTTAGCTGACGAAAATAATGAGCAAGTTTCCCGCGTACAGGCGAGAAAAAGAAGAGACCACCTGTCAACCCACCCCACAAAGCCCGAGAGAAATTACTAATGAAATAACCAACATGAGATAACAGTAAGTCATCTAATCGACGAATATTTTCATCCGTATCTGGACTCGCAAATAACTCAATTTCTTGTAATACATAAGGATGACAGCGAATAGCGCCCTGCCCAAAAATAATTAAGTTACGCGTTAAAATATTTGCACCTTCAACTGTAATGCTAATAGGTGTTGATAAATAACTAGCGGCCATGCAATTTCTGGGCCCCATTTGAATAGCATGCCCACCATGAATATCCATACCTCTATCTGTAATCATGCGAGACATTTCTGTGGTGTGATATTTTGTAATTGCAGAAACGATAGCAGGACGAATTTTCAAATCAACAGAACCGGCTGTCATGGTCCTGCATGCCTCGATGAGATACGTTAGACCCGCTATACTTATCAAGCCTTCTTCAATGCCTTCAAAATTGGCTAAGGCAGTATTAAATTGTTTTCGGATGGAGGCATATGCACCTGTAGTACGATAAATTAATTTAGCAGAAGCTGTACTTAATGCAGGTAAAGAAATGCCACGACCGATGGATAAACACTCCATTAACATACGCCAACCTTGCCCAGCCATTTCTACGCCACCGATAATCCAATCCACTGGAATAAAGACATCTTTGCCTCGAGTCGGTCCGTTCATGAATGAAATAGTCATCGGTAAATGTCTATTACCAATTTCAACACCCGGTTGTGTTGTTGGAATTAAACAGAGTGTAATTCCTCTATCCACACCTTTTCCAAGTAAATTTTCTGGATCATAAAGATAAAAAGCCAAACCTAGCAGTGTTGCTACAGGCGCTAGCGTAATATAACGTTTATCCCAGTTTAACCGAATACCTAAAACAGATTTACCATTTACCTCTTGCTTACAGACAATTCCTACATCGCGCATTGCGCCTGCATCACTACCTGATTCCGCACCGGTTAGCGCGAAGCATGGAATTTCTTCGCCAGATGCAAGGCGTGGTAGATAATACGATTTTTGTTCATCCGTACCGTAATGAAGTAATAACTCTCCCGGCCCTAAGGAATTTGGAACCATGGTTGTGACAGCAGCACTACCACAACGCGTTGCAATTTTTATGACGATAGTTGATGTAGCAAATGCTGAGAATCCTTTTCCGCCGTATTGTTTTGGCATCACAATACTAAAAAAACGTTCCTTCTTTAAATACTCCCACGCCTCAGGTGGTAAGTCATGATTTTGATTGACGCTCCAATCATCTAGCATATTACAAAGTGTTTCGACTTGATTATCTAAAAAAGATTGTTCTTCGGAAGATAGTACTGGGGTTGGAATTGCAAACAGTTTATTCCAATCTGGACGACCACAAAATAAATCTTTTTCCCACCAGACATCCCCCGCTTCAATTGCTTCACGCTCAGTTGAACTAATAGCAGGCATATTTTTTTGAAGTTTTTTTGCAAGTGGTTTAATAAAATAACGAATGCGTTGTGATTTTAAATTCGCAAATAAAGCAGCCGCTAAAAAAAGAACCCAGCATATCAGCAGGATGAAAGCATGTAAGTGTCCAAATATAGTCATAATACTTAAAATAATAGCGATAGTCGCTGTCCATACCTTTATAGAGGCTTGTACAAATGCAAGACCGAATACCACTGAGAGTAAAATCACAATCTCTATTATTGCCATTAGCTTTTCCCCACCTCTAATCTAATTTTTTTATCTAAGGGGAATGAGTATAAGTCATTTTATTTTTAAAGGAATAGCCCAACATCAAATCTTATTCGTAATTTCAATTCCACTGATCAAAATAATCTCTGGAGTATGTAGACTGAAACATATTTGTTGAGAAATAAAATTAATTTAGAAATTCATATTATCTTGTCATCGCGAGGCTGCGAAGTGCTTAGCCGTGGCGATCTAGGAGTGCTCAGTGAATCTGGGTCGCCACGGCTAAGCGCTTCGCAGCCTCGCGATGACAGTGGTGGGTGCTTATTTCGTAAGGTGGGTTAGAAATAAAAAATGACAACCGCCAAAGATTGGACACACTCTGAAAACACGCAGGAATGGACTTTCCCTCAGGTTTTAAATGAGTTAGCCACAGCATTATCCACAGAATCTGTGGATAAACTTGCTTGTATATTTTAGTATACCTTTCATGAGTGTTACGTGATGGGATGTCAAGACATGGTTAATCACTATTTCAAACTGAAAGAAAACAATACCACAATTAAAATTGAGGTGATTGCTGGCCTCACAACTTTTCTCACCATGTCTTATATTATTTTTGTTAACCCATCTATCCTTGCATTGACAGGAATGAATCAAGGCGCAGTGTTTGCAGCAACTTGTTTAGCAGCAGCTTTCGGATCTGCGTTAATGGGGTTGCTAGCGAATTATCCTATAGCGCTCGCACCTGGAATGGGGCTCAATGCTTATTTTACTTATAGTGTCGTTCTTGGATCAGGAAATTCTTGGCAAGTGGGATTAGGTGCTGTTTTTATATCAGGATTTATTTTTCTCTGTATTAGTATTTCTCCACTACGTAGTCTTTTAATGAATAGCATTCCAAAAACACTAAAGGTAGCCATTGTCGCTGGGATTGGATTATTTTTATGTTTAATTGGGTTTAAAAATGCGGGAATTATTATCTCGAAACCATCGACTATCGTAGGCCTAGGTGACTTACATAACCCTACGACACTGCTTGCTATTTTGGGTTTTTTTCTCATGATAGGCCTGGAAGCATTAGGAGTGATCGGCAGTATCATTATTAGCATTCTAATGATTACCACAGTGAGTATCGTGATGGGATATTCAACACTCAATGGTTTTTTTGCGATGCCACCTAGTCTGCTACCAACATTTTTACAATTGAATTTACATGGAGCATTTAGTTTAGGTCTGATTACAATTGTATTTGCATTTTTATTTGTTGATTTGTTTGATAACACGGGAACATTAATTGGGATTGCTTATCGTGCAGGATTTATCACTCCCTCAGGACATCTTCCTCGCATAGGAAGAGCGTTAACCGCAGCAAGCATTGCAGCCATGGTGAGTGCATTATTAGGGACATCAACAACAACCAGTTATGTTGAGAGCACTATTGGTGTAAAAGTTGGTGGCCGAACAGGATTGATGTCGGTTGTTATCTCTCTTTTATTTTTGCTTGCATTGTTCTTCTCGCCTTTGGCAGCGTCAATCCCTTTGTACGCCACGGCCCCTGCTCTGGTTTATGTTGCTTGCATGATGGCGCGCGCATTCCTTGAAATTGATTGGGATGATGTCACTGAATACATTCCAGGAATCATCACCGCCATCACGATGCCGTTAACATTTTCTGTTGCTGAAGGCATATCGTTTGGCTTCATTACCTATACCGCCATTAAAATCATCAGTGGCAAATACAAAGAATTAAATTTAGCGATTATTCTGCTATCGATTGCTTTTATTTTTAAATATATCTATTTTAAGTAGGTAAAGTTACTCACAGTTTATGTGGATAACTCTGTTAACAAGCTTTACAAAAATATGTAATACACTTTATAAGTTTTATTATTATCACGAAAAAATCCTGAAAAATTAAAATAATCGATGTTTATCAGTATGTTACGAATGACGCAGTTTTGTCTATCTATTAGTAGTATCATTTGGCGATTTTCAAGGTCAATATTTGAGCTTGTGTGCAAGTATAAATGCCGATCAAGATAACCGTTTTAAAACCGTGCCATGCCAGCATGCTTCTAGCTGGCATGGCACCGATAACGTGTTTATATTATTTAATATTTATCAATTCTCAATTCTCAATTAGACTTAACAACTGTGACAACAACCCACCAAGGAAAATCATGAAACTCTATTACTCAAAAGGCGCGTGCTCGTTAGGCGTTAGAATTATTATTAATGAATTGGGACTTTCTAGCGAATATGAAAGTGTTAATCTTAAAACGAAAAAAACGGGATCCGGTGCGGATTTTTTAACTGTCAATCCAAAAGGTGCTGTTCCAACCCTAGTAACAAATGATAATCACATTTTAACTGAAAATTCTGCCATACAGCAGTATCTTGCTGACTCTCAACATGCAAATCATTTATTGCCTCCCGTAAATGATTTTAAACGTTACCAGGTAATCGAGTGGCTTAGTTATATTAGCTCTGACTTACACAAAAGTTGCGGGCCTTTCTTTAATCCTACACTTTCACAAGACATGAAAGATAATTTTTTCAAACCTATGCTAACAAAGAAAATAGATTACATAGAAAATAAATTAGGTAAAAACGTATTTCTAATGGGCGAGCAATTTACATTACCCGATGCTTATTTGTTTGTAATATTATCTTGGTTTCCTAAATTAGGTTTAGATATTCAAAACTGGCCTAATCTTGTTAGGTATTTTGATAATCTTAAAAATAGAAAATCGATACAGCAATCACTGAAAGAAGAAGCTGCATAACAAGAGAAAAATGAAAACGCAAAATCTATTTTAGGTATTCATATTTTGCGTTTTCATAAATTGTCAACAGACCCTAGTACCGTTTCCATTTAATTTTGACCGGTTGCGCTCAGATTGCGTTTAGATTTGAGCGATTAGTCTTTCAAAAAAGCGGAGGGCTAGCTCCGCTAACTCGAGCATTTTTTGAAAGACTAATCGCTCAAAGATAAATGCAAGATGAGATGCAACCGGTCAAAATTAAATGGAAACGGTACTAGTTTAAGCAAAGATATTTTAACTCCAAATACTCATCAATACCGTATTTTGAACCTTCTCGTCCCATACCAGATTCTTTTATACCACCAAATGGAGCAACTTCTGTTGAGATAATTCCTTCATTAATACCAACCATTCCATATTCTAATTTTTCCGCAACACGAAAAACTCGATGAACATCGTTACTATAAAAATAAGAGGCTAATCCAAACTGGGTATCATTTGCCATTTGAATGACCTCCTCTTCGCTATCAAAACGAAATAATGGAGCAACAGGACCAAATGTTTCTTCTTTTGAGATTTTCATATTACTAGTGACATCCGTTAAGATGGTAGGCTGGAAAAATAAATTTCCTGCCTGATGAGACGCTCCGCCACATAAAATTTTTGCACCTTTGCTCACTGCATCCGCAATATGCTCTTTCACTTTAGTGACTCCTGCTAGATTGATCAAAGGGCCTTGTTGTGTATCTTCATTCAGGCCATTCCCTACTTTAAGCGATTGCACTGCAACAAGTAATTTTTTTGCAAATGCATCATATATGTTAGATTGAATATAAATTCGATTTGCACATACACAAGTTTGACCCGAATTGCGAAACTTTGAAGCCATTACACCTTTTACTGCAGAATCTAAATCTGCGTCTTCAAAAATAATAAAGGGTGCATTTCCGCCTAACTCTAACGAAATTTTTTTCATCGTTGAGGCGCATTGCTGCATTAATATTTTTCCGACAGCAGTTGATCCAGTGAATGATAATTTACGTATGAGCGGATTTGTGCAAAATTCAGAGCCAATCACTTTTGAATCACCCGTAATGACATTCAGCACGCCGTTGGGAATACCAGCAAGTTCAGACAAATAAGCCAGTGCTAAAGCAGTAAATGGCGTTGATTCGGGTGGTTTTACAATCATCGTACACCCTGCAGCTAAAGCAGGAGCACATTTGCGAGTAATCATCGCAGCAGGAAAATTCCATGGAGTGATAGCAGCACTGACGCCTATGGGTTGCTTAATGACAAATAACCGCTGTTCTTTTTTGTTTGATAAGATCACATCACCATAAACACGTTTACCTTCCTCTGCGTACCATTCGATAAATGAATTTGCATAATCAATCTCTCCGCGCGCCTCTGTTATCGATTTGCCCTGTTCTAAGGTCATGATGGTAGCTAAATCATTTTTATTTTCTCGAATGAGTTGAGCCCAGCGTAATAAATAATCACCGCGCTGTTTCGCTGTTAATTGACGCCAAGATAGCCATGCATTAT
>Ga0207030_1099_pt1 | contig 11578 bp, 9 predicted proteins | sample Alteio_BWMinCont_40_FD_153260 | JGI IMG/M metagenome (GOLD analysis project Ga0207030, IMG submission 153260) | Enriched cells from forest soil in Barre Woods Harvard Forest LTER site, Petersham, Massachusetts, United States -... | ecosystem: Environmental > Terrestrial > Soil > Temperate forest >... | reverse complement strand
AAGCTTTGTAAAATGAACTTATCTCCAACGCCTAAAAACGTTCCAGTTAGGTCTGTGAGTTCTGTTCCGGTTAAGTAGTTTTCATAGCGTCCATTTGTGATTTCACAAGAACCTTCCAGGTTCGGGCTATTTAACAGTCCACTAAGTTTCAACTCGCTGTCAATATCGCCTTCGATTCGATGAGTGCCTAAATTGAAGAAATCGACAACTTCTTCAATTTTTCCATGCATGGAAAGCTGCCCCTTAACCTTTTGATCCATCAAAAAATGAAAGGCGAAAGGGCGCGTATCTATCGTCATAGGGATGTCCGCATCGAGGACTAATAAAGGCTTTTGATTCACACTTATGTTGGTCTTTGCCAACAAATGTCCTTGCTGCAAATTAGCCTCGATGTCTCCTTGGATAGCAAGCGATTCATGAGTACTGACTTCATATATTTGCCCACCCACAATTTTTCCTTTCAATACTCCTGAAGTAACACCATTTTCTTCATGAATGGAACTGTCAAAATAGAGTAATCCGCTGATAGGGACTTCCAAAGGATTAAGTGAAAGAATCGTTAAAGGGATTTTGTTTAAATTGAGTGAAATATCAGTTTTTTGTGGGGTCTGGGTTCCTTCGAACATAATTGTCCCTTCACCGTATTGCAGATTGAAAGGAGTTGTATTAAAATGATCCTTACCCCAGTTGAGGGTTGACCTCTGATTTAAAATAAGTTGCTCTTTGAAAACAGTTCCGTTTAACTGGTTAATGATGACTTCCCAAGAAGTCTCGTTTTGTTCTAGAGTCCCATAAAGTTGGATCGTAAGGGGATCTTTTAATGTCCCAGTGGTCGTGAAAATAAATGTGTTATTGTTCAAATCAAATGTTGCATTGTTAAGAGACAAAGCTTTCCACTGAATATTTGACGCTCCGATTTTTAGTTGATTTCCATCTCGATAAATACTTGCGGTCTCGATGAAGCTTGAATCGGTGCGGATCTGTTGTGCCGTTAAGTCCGCGCTAACTCCATTGGAATCAAATCCTATAGTTCCAGTAGCTATCCCAAAAATCTGTGGGTATGTTTGGTTTGCACGATGCAATAACTGTAAGTCTCCATGTTCAATAGTGAATTTTCCGAGGAGGTCCATTTCTGGGATTTGCAAGGTAATATTCCCGCTTCCTTTCAATAATCCAGATTGAAGCTGGACCTGTTCAAACAGTAATAAGACGTTGGGCCGAAGCTCGACTTGCGCTGTCGCTTCCCAATCCTCGTCTAACCACTCTCCATTCATTTTTGTGGTGCCGATAAATGTATTATTCGCATACATACCATCCAAAGAACCGAAGGCTTTTTGCACAGAATACCCCTCGATTTCAAGGGCATCGCTTTGCCAGTTAATCTGCGATTGGATTCCTTCAGCAACTTGAACTACTTGTCCTTCTGCAAGGACTAGTCCTTGTGGCAACTGCGCTCGAAGCTTCCCTTCTCCATTGGCCAAAAGATAGTTATTGTCTAAATCGATTGATCCTTCAAATTTCAACTCATCTGTTGAAACAAATAGATGCTTAAATTGGAGCGGATGCTCTTTGTTTTTTTCGATGTTGCTATGGAATTCCCACTTTTTTTCTAGGAGCTCCCAGGGAAGTTTTGTAGCGGTAAAATGGCCATTAATTTTGCCAGCAAATGCATCGAAGTACCCATTTGCTTCAGCTTCAAATTGGAGAGCGCCTTCGGCATTAGTTTCTTCAATCCAAGGAGCAAATGCCTTAAGAGTGGTGGTGGTTCCATTCAGTCGCAATTTTGCGAACTGCTCAGCATTCCAAGAAAGGGAGCCTTTTAATTGAGCATCTGGGATTTCGGAGCGGCTAATTTCAACGTCCAAGTGTCCAGAACCATTTTTTCTTACTTTCCCACTTCCTTTAAGATTCAGATCTCCCTGAATATCAAAGGATCGAATGGTAATTTTTAGGGGAGGTTTTGTGACCGCGCGTGGTATAATTGGAGATGACTCAGTTTCATTTATTTCGTTTTCAAGAATATGAAATCCTTCCGCTTTAAGCTTTCGGATAAAGAGCTCTCTTTTGAACAAATAAAGTACATTAATTTCTAAGTCGACTTCATCAAAACTAAATCCATCTATTTCCAAGTCTTTGATGTGGATCTGATAGGGGAGGTTGCCACTGATTTCCCCCACTTTAACTGGAAGTTCAGATTTTACTAACGCATTTAGGAGGAACTGTTCGATCAGTTTTTTGCCAGGGCTGCTTTCTAATACAACCATGATGGTCACAAAGATTAAAAAGAAAAAAATGAATAGAATGCGAAACCATCTCATCAGAATGTTTGCCCCACGCTTGCATAGACTTGAAAATTAGGATCGAAACTTCGTTTATTTAGAGGGAATCCTACGTCGATTCTTACCGGTCCAAAAAATGCAAAATAGCGTAATCCTATGCCGACTGATTTAAACCACTTTGCGTCGAATGTTGGGAAAATAGGGGAGGTTACTGTTCCAAAATCAGCAAAGGGGACAATGCCGATGTCTTTGTAACGGACACGGAATTCAGCCGACGAAAAAATGGCTGATCTTCCCCCAAGAGGCTCGGTTGTTCCCGGTTTGAGGGGGCTGACAGACATGAATCTGTACCCACGAAGGTCATCTTCAGTCCCCCCTAAAAAAAGCTTAGTCAATGGCACATCCTCTCTTTCAGATCCCGCAATGGATCCGAATTGTGCGCGGAAAGCGAGGACAAACATTCTTTTCGGTGATAGAGGAATGTAGCAGGTTCCCGTTAATCGTTGTTTCAAAAAATGAACATTTGCATCGGCGACAGACTGGTAGGGTGTTATCGAATAGCCGATCGTATAGCCGGAGGTTGGGTTGACGATACTATCGGATCTGTCATATTTTGCAAACAGCGGAAGGCCGAGAAGAAAATAGGTTCCATCCGTGGCACTTTGATTGACTTGGATATGTTCGAGTTTAAGTCCCGCTGAGGCAGAAACTTTTTCATTAAATTTGCGGTCAATATAATTGGCAAAACGATAAGAAAATGCTAGATAAGGATACACTTTTTCTCGGTAGAGTTGAGCTAAAAATCGATAGGATTGATTGAGAACGAGGAAGTCCGGTTTTTTATAGGTTATTTTGCCTGCCAAATATTTTTTTGAAAAATCCCCATCGATGGAGACGATTTCTCCCAATCCGCGCAAATTCCGATTTGTCCAGGCAACGGTTGCTCCGGGACCTTCTATTGTGGCCCAATAGCCCCCAACGGAAAATTGAGAATGCTTTGATTCGGTGAACCGAATTTGCATTGGCAACTCACCCATTTCATCCACCTTTTCTGCATGGGAAATATAGACGGAACTAAAGAGGTCTGTTTTTAAGATCTGGTTTTGGGTCTCGGTAATTAGATCAGAATTATAAGGTTTCCCTTCTTCCCAGGCGATTCGACGTTCGATATAGCGGGGCTGAATTCCTTTTAGACCAAAAAACAGGGCAGGTCCAAACTTCGCGTAAGGTCCTTCTTGCACGCAGACAGCGGCTTCGACTTCTTTTGTGGCGACATCGACAATCACTTTCCTTTTATCGATAACGGCTAAGGGGTAACCACACCTAGAAAGTTCGGTTAGAACTTGCAATTCAGCATTCACAATGGTCGTGGACCAAGCCGGTTGATTCCCCACTTCAAGCCCGAGCTGTTCTGGCGTAATCGGACAACCTTTAATCTCGGTTGACTCTTTGCATTCTTCATGAAAGATGGAATAAGAAGAAAGCTTGTAGGGGATGCCAGCTTGGATATGCATCGTGACAGAAGCGTAGTCCTCATTTGACTGAATATCGTAAGCAATCGACGCGTCGTAAAAAGCAAATGCGCGAAGGATTTTCATGAGTCCTGGGATATCCGATTCGATTCGGAATCGGAGGCCATTAATCGATGCAGGGGGGCGGTCTATCAGAGTCGTTAAATCAGATGAATTTTTCAGAGCTTTCAAGCAAAGAGAGTCTTCTAAACCTACGAATTGCACATCGTAAGAAAGAGCGGACAGGAACACCGGGCAGAAAATAATTCTAAAGATAAATAGCCAGTTGCGAAACTCCAGTACCCGGAAAAATCGATGATTTTGAGTCAAGTTGCGGATCAGCCTTTGGCTGATCGTGCCCCTTTGACGAGTCAATCCTTGGGGTTGCCGAGGAGAAGGGGTCGCACCTTGGCTCAAAAGCGCGATTTTTCCGGGTGCTGGAGTTTTGCAACTGGCTCTAAATTTCATCGTAAATCCAGAATGCAGGAATTTGCCAACCGAATCAAGCCCAATTACAAAAATTTTTTATCTGATTCAGAGTTGACTATTGTGTTCAGTTTATGTAAAGTGTTCTGCAAGAAAAAGGGGGTTTTATGACATTAATTCACAGTTTTACTGAATTTTATACTTTACCTATGAAATCTGCTTCGACAATTGTAAGCAAAAATGAGAATTCTCACTTTGAATCGATCAAAGCAAGGCTTCTTTTTGTTGCGCAGCTAATTGTTAGCAAGATCGCAATTCCAATCTTTCTTATTTCCCTGGTATTTGGGGCGATATGCGGGGAAAAAGGAGAAGAAACAGTTGATGAGTGTTGCAATTCTCTTAAGGATTTATTCACGAAAGTTATTCCCATTTCGATTATTGGAATTTTCGCACCCTTTTCAACAATCGATAAATGTGTGAAATCCTTCGAGGATAGTCCTTGTTGCGGAGAACGTAATAGCAATCGTTACATAGACGATCAGTCGAAGGAAATTTTAGAACTCAGCCAGAAAAATTTTTCCTGTTGAATTGTCTGAATTATGGAAAGACTTATGCGATCGGAAGAAATTTATCGTAAATCTTGTGTTGTAATGCCTGGGGGAGTCAATTCTCCAGTTCGTTCGTTTAAATCTGTGGGGATGAGCCCGATGATTGTGGAATCGGGGGCTGGAGATTTGATTCGGGATGTGGATGGACGAGAGTTCATTGACTATTGCAACAGTTGGGGCGCTTTACTCTTGGGTCATGCCGATGAGCGCATCGTTCGCGCGGTTTGTCAGCAGGTGGCAAAAGGCTCTTCATTTGGGATAAGTACAGAGGTTGAAGAGCAAATCGCATCCAAAATTGTGGGCCTTATTCCCTCTGTGGAGAAAATTAGGTTTGTCTCTTCTGGCACGGAAGCGACGATGACCGCTTTGCGAATTGCCAGAGGGTTTACGGGCCGTTCAAAGATTGTAAAATTTGCTGGTCAGTATCATGGGCATCACGATTCGCTATTAGTTCAGGCTGGGTCGGGCGTCGCTTGTTTAAACACTTCAGCCACATCATTAGGCGTTAATCCTGGAGTCATCGCAGATACAATTTGTTTGCCTTTTAATGATGTGGAGAAGGTTTGCTCTTTTTTACGGAGCCGGGCTGGTGCGGAAGTTGCTGCAGTCATTGTTGAGCCTATCGCAGGTAATATGGGCGTGGTTCCTCCCGTTAATGGTTTTTTGCAAATGTTGCGCGAAGAGACTAAACGGTGTGGCGCATTGCTGATTTTTGATGAGGTGATTACTGGTTTTCGTGTTGGTTTGGGCGGCGCTCAAGGCCTCTATGGAATCGACCCCGATCTGACTTGTTTTGGGAAGGTGATTGGGGGTGGATTTCCGGTTGCTGCTGTTGGTGGGAAGTCCGCAATCATGGACTGTTTAGCGCCGCTTGGGCAGGTCTATCAAGCCGGTACGTTGTCAGGAAACCCTCCATCGATGAGGGCTGGGCTTGAGACTTTATCGGTCCTTGAGCAGGCGGGGTTCTATGAAAAACTTCAGCAAAAGGCAGATCGTCTAATAAAGCCTATTCAAGAAGTTTTGAAAAAGAAAAATTTTCCTGGATGTTTGCAACAAGTGGGTTCCATGTTTACTCTTTTTTTGGGTCCTTTAAAAGTTGAGAGAAGCGAAGACTTAAACGCTCTTGATTACCCATTGTTTGGTCGGTTTTTTCGCTATTTGTATGAAAAAGGGATTTATATCCCACCCGCTGCTCAAGAATCTTGGTTTGTGTCATCAGCACACACGGATGAACATTTAGATTATACGGCTGATTGTATTTGTAAATTTATTGATGAGTATTAATTGGATATCACGTATTATCCACAAATGAATTGAGGGTTTTATGTTATTTGTATTGTCGTTAGCATTAGTAGGGCTTTTTTTAATCTATTTAGAATTTTTTCTGCCGGGAGCTGTGATGGCCATCGGAGGAAGCATATTGCTTCTATCGAGCGTGTTTGTTTTCCATATGGAAAAACCTCATATGATGGTACTGGTTCTTTATCTTTTAGCACTTGCTATTGCGGTTTATTCGATCGCCCGCTTTGCCCTATGGCAAATTAGCAATTCAGCGAAAGATGGAACTGTTCTTTTGGCTTCTGACCAAGCTGGATTTCAGGCCTGCGCTTTTCCAAAAGAAATGATTGGTAAAAAAGCGACGGTCGGAACTGATCTAAAACCCTCAGGGGCAATAGAAATTGATGGTCAAGTTTTTCAAGCATTATCAGATGGAGACTACATTGACAAGGATGCCGAGGTAATTGTAATCGGCGGACAAGGATCTCATTTAATCGTAACCAGGATTAAGCAATAATGAACGCATTTGAACTCTTTTTATTTGTTTTACTAGGCATAGGAGCGGTCATCGCCCTCATGACAACTCGTTTTATCAGTCTCAGTTTTCAGGCATTTGTTTCAGGGACCCCCATTTCATTTTTTAATATTGTTGGCATGAGTTTAAGAAAAATTCCCCCTCGTTTGATCGTAAGCGCATATATTAACGCATTTAAAGCAGGTCTTAAAAACATTTCGGTTAATGATCTTGAAACGCACTTTCTAGCGGGTGGTCATATCCATGATATTATTCGCGCGATGATTGCGGCTGACAAGGCAAATATTCCTCTTGATTGGCGCCAGGCTACAGCGATTGACTTGGCTGGGAGAGATGTATTTGAGGCGGTGAAAACTTCTGTGCATCCAAAAGTAATCGATTGTCCTGATCAAGGTGGTTTTATTATGGCTGTAGCACGAAATGGGATCGAGCTCAAGGTTCGCGCTAGGGTCACTGTCCGTACGAACATCAAGCAGCTGGTGGGTGGAGCTACGGAAGAAACTGTTATTGCTCGAGTTGGAGAAGGGATCGTCAATGCAATTGGTGGGTCTGAGAGTCACCAGGAAGTGTTGGCTGCGCCACAAAATATTTCAAAAAGAGTATTGGAAAAAGGGCTCGATGCGCAAACAGCATTTGAGATCTTATCGATCGATATTGCCGATATAACGATAGGCGAAAATATCGGGGCAAGATTGAGAGCCGATCAAGCAGAGTCCGATATGCGGGTTGCTCGCGCAAAGGCCGAAGAGCGTAGAGCGATGGCCGTTGCCTATGAGCAAGAGATGCTTGCAAAAGTGCGTGAAGCAGAAGCTTTAGTACCGAAAGCGCTCGCAGAAGCGCTCACGAAAGGACGTCTTGGTGTTTTAGATTACCAGAAATACCAAAATTTAAAGGCGGACACCTCCATGAGAGAAGCTCTAGCTAAGGCAGATTAAATGGAAAAAAAATTAGAAAAACCAATCGAAAAAAAAGTGAGTAAGATTTCCTTTTTGAAGGAAAAGGGCGCTTTGAAAAAGTGGTTTATCGCTACAGAAATATTGGCCAGGAAAAAGTAGTGGCAGTGATTGAAGATTTTCATGATAAAAATTGGATTACAGCTAAAGTTTTTTATAAAAGCGCAGGTGAAGAAAAATTCCGATTAGAAATCATTAATCTAGAGACTAGGCTGCGTTATCGCCATGAAAAAGCCAGTGACATAGCATGTAAAGCAGGTAAGTTGGTCGCGGCGATTCCATTTTATACAATGGTAAATATTATTTGTCATGTGGTCCGAGCCGTTACGTTAGTATTTAGTCTTGTTATTCGCTCATTTGTTGATCTACTTACAAGTTTTTCTCCTCAAACGATAGAAAATGTATTCATCAACTTGACCTATGAAATGCCAATTGCCCTAATCAAAACGATTTGGTCTATTGTGAAAGCTCCAATATGCGCAATCGGACTGGAATTTTGCGCAATTTGTACAACGATTTCTCCAATCACATGGCGCGTTCATTTTGGCAATATTGAGAGATTTTGGCGCGGTACAGACAGAATGAACAACTTTATCGAGAGAGGTTCGGAATTAGATCGCTATACAGACTTTTTCACCAATCATAATTCTGTTTATGGGTTTTATCTCGCTTATTGTTTCCAGCCTTGGGGTACGTTAACAGATAGCAATATTGTTAAAAATAGTGATGGGACTCCTCGCTATGAAATTGTCAGCCCTTCCCTTACTGGTTAGTTTCTGTTTTAGAAATGGCAATTTTGCGAATTTCTAAGTGAGATTCGGCCAAGAGGATTTTTTGACCTTCGAGCTCTACTACATACAGCATGGTTTTTGGACTGATCATTTTTTTTTCTAGAATGTGAATTAATTGCTCTCCAGTGCCTCGCTCTAATCTCTGCCTTATGAGACGGCGTAAGAACCAAACAGTGACTCCAAATAGAAGCATTAAAGCAATGAGCGTCAAAAACATCTTCACAAAAGAAACACCATAATCACCGGGAGGAAGTTCTGTACTTCCCTGTAAAAGGAGATTTCTCATTGAATTGTCTGCAATTAGATCGATCGATTCATCGGGCATATAAATATCCTATCAGAAAAAAGAAAACCCGTGAAGTAATCTTCACGGGTCTAAAGAAAAAGTTAATAGTTACTTCTGTGCAGGAAATGTTTCTTCGCTGTGGACTTTTGGGCTCTCTGCTCCACTGCTTCCTCCTGATGCGGTAATTGGAAAAAAGCCTGAGGCGTTCATAACCACTGAATCGCTCAATTCCATTGCGACGCCATCATCGTCTTTAGCTTCTTCCTGAGCAGCTGCAGCAGCAAAAGCAGCAGAGCCTTCTTCTCTGAGGGATTTTCTGCCTGCAGCAAGTCTTAGCGCGGAACCGCTGACGCTTCCTGCTTTTCGGGCTGAAACGCCACTAGATATTACGTCATTAGGTGAATTAGAATTCCCGTCTTGAATATCTTTCGCTGATTTCCCACAGCAATCGGTGATTTTGTTATAGAGGGTATAGAAAAGGTGGAAAATGCAAAGAGGGATTCCAGAAATAATGAGTCCGGCGACCTTTACAATTTTCATGACCGGTCCATCCGCGTTTTCTCCTTCATTCCTGATCTCTAATCTAGAGACTAATGAGAAACCTTCTGACAACTTTAAAACGGCTTTGTTATGAAAGTTGAATACAGGTTGAAAAGTGCCTGTAGAATTTGTTTGAGGCAAGTTAATAGGACTTGTTGAATGTGACATGGTTACCTTCTTGTTTTTTGTCAAAAATCAGTGACGGCAGTCTTGTTCTTTATTCTGCCTTGAACTGATTCACACGACATGTTTATAAAAAGTTTAAAATTAATGACTGATGTTATAAGCCAGTTCCTTGAATTCCCACAAGAGAAAAAAAATTTTTTTAATTTTTTGAGCCAGTTGCAAAAAAATAGTTGAAAAATCCCGGAGGTATTTTAATGGGAAGGCAAATATACTGCATGAGAAAAAAAGGATGGCGATTCACCGATGAAAACAACCGATTTAGCTTATATGGCTGGGAAAAAACGGCAAAGCCCTCGAACGGGTTTAGTTCATGGCTCCGATCTTTTTTCAGATACAGTTGCTCTCTATGACAATTTTTGCTTTGCTTACGCGCTCCTTTCTCAAAGAAAAGCAGCTGAAATCATAGAGGCAAAAACACTTCTTTTGCGATTACTCGCTTTTCAGGCCCCTATTGGTAATTTCCCAGTCAGCCTTCACGATTTTCCTCATTGCTACGACCTTTATCAAGGTCTGAAAATAGCACCTCTTCTTTTAAGAACATTAGATGGATATGGACAAGTGTTAGGTGCAGAATGCAAGGAAAAAATTGAATCCTCGCTTACAAGTATTCTTGGCTTCTACGAAAATAAGGGGTTACCAGAATTGTGGCAATTTCGCTATCAAGTTTGTTTGGGCAATAAGCCGCAGATCATCCGGCCTTCTCTAGTAAATATTTGGGAATATTGGGTTAGTCTTCAGTTCCTACAAACACCAACCTGCGATTTTTATCATCAAGGCCTCGGTATTGCACCGATCCTCTCGACCTTACAAAATTGCTTTGAGCCCTTGCCACACCTCTCCGAGTGGGCTTGTGCTGCAGCTGCAGGAACATTTTCCTCACGCCTCCTAAATGACCATCCTGCTCAGATTCAACTTGCTGCTTTAGAAAAAGTGGAATTGACATCCACCCAAACAGACTTCCAGTTACTCATAACCGATCCATTTAAACTTTACTGGAATGGAGATTCCCTACATAGCCTATGTTTTGTTGCGGACAAAATGGAAGTAACGAATGAATCAATCTTAGTGGAACTTCCCCAAACAGTCGAATTTGGGCGGGAAGATCTTTTTGAAGTGGCTTTTTTCTGCGACGCCTCTCCTGAAACCCAAATTGCGATTGGTGGGCATAGGGGAACCGTCTTTGAGCTGGGCGATGCAGTCGAGATCTCAACTCCTTCTTTTCAATGTACGCTCCGGTTCGAATTAATTTCCGGAACAGGTGATTTTTGCGGTCATATAGTCCGAAGCAATCGACCAGGGCAAATTGCTTGCGTAGGCCCACTCCAACACGAAACGTTTGATTGGAAGATCGGACTCAGAACCCTAAGAAGATCTCCCAATTGCACCATTCGAATTTCATTTTCTTTGCAAGGCTTGACTGTCGACAGCTAATCCCATTGCGTGCATTCCATTGTCTACGTAGATCACAGCCCCCGTGATGGCTGATGCAAGTGGGGAGAGGAGGAATGCAGCAGCAGTTCCCACTTCTTCACCATGAAGATCTTTAGTTAAGGGGGCATTCGCCTTAGAATAGTTGATCATATCTTCGATCATCCCAATTGCTTTTGCCGCTCTACTTGCATAAGGGCCCGCAGAGATCGCATTGACCCGTAGGTTCCATTTCCTTCCAGCTTCCCATGCAAGAGTCCGTGTATCGCTTTCAAGAGCCGCCTTAGCAGAACTCATGCCACCCCCATAACCTGGAATAACCCGTTCAGAGGCCAAATAGGTGAGTGATAGGACAGATCCTTCTGGATTCATGATAGGACCAAAATGGGCGACTAAACTAACAAACGAATAAGCCGACGAACTCATCGCAGCCAAGTAACCCTTTCGAGATGTTTCAAGAAGAGGATTTTTCACTTCGGGCGCATTGGCGAGAGAGTGAACCAAAATATCAATTTTGCCAAAGTCAGCCTCGACTTGGCTAGCCACATCGGAAATCGCATAGCCTTTCAACTCTGCATACCTTTTGTTTTCTCTGATTTCTTGCGGGACATCATCCATCGTGTCGAACACAGCATCGAGTGGATACACCTTCGCAACCTCCATCAATTTTCCATTCGATAGCATGCGAGAGGCGTCAAACTTGCCTCTTTCCCAAGAAGTTTCGAAAATTTTGAGGATGGGAGCCCAGGTGCCGATC
>Ga0207030_1098_pt1 | contig 11629 bp, 15 predicted proteins | sample Alteio_BWMinCont_40_FD_153260 | JGI IMG/M metagenome (GOLD analysis project Ga0207030, IMG submission 153260) | Enriched cells from forest soil in Barre Woods Harvard Forest LTER site, Petersham, Massachusetts, United States -... | ecosystem: Environmental > Terrestrial > Soil > Temperate forest >... | reverse complement strand
ATTTTTAATTTTTAAGTATACTTTTTCAACTCTTCTGTAAAGTTCATCTGCATTAATTGATGCGTTGTCGTTTAAACGACAAGACAGTATAAATTTCTCAACGATTCGGATTGTAGTCAACTTTGGGAATGTGTTTGTATCTTTATATCCCCATAGAAAATCTATTAGCGTTTGTTCGGATAAATCTTCTTTTATTCTATCAAAAATTATTTCCCTTAAATCCACATAATGCTCGTTGCGTTTATTGGTAGTTTCCGGTAATGCAGCATGTCGTATGCTGTAGTAAGCTCTATGAAGTCCTTCACTTAATTCCTTGAGCTTAGCTTCTCCTATTTCCATATTTTAAAGGTTAAATCCATTATGGGTGGCTTAATGGGCATTTTAGGCGGCTTAACGGGTTTTTTGACCATGTTGATTGAAAGACCTTTGATCCATAAAATCGAAGGTAAAATTAAGGAAACACATGAGTAATACAAAACAGAAAACTCAAATCTACAAAAGAATCCGCCAGTTAATAAACCGCAGCTTCAATGGCGAGATACCCATGCCCTTTGTTATTTTGAACCTGAATGATCAAGAGAGTAGTGAAAGCCAAGTTGCAGACGGTGCTACCTGTACTATAATCTTCCCGTTGGATTTTGATTTTACCAACAGGCAAAAGGTGGATTCATTTATACTTCATCACCTCCGTTTCATTCACTTCTCCCTCAATGCTAATTCCTTTAACAAATAAAAAATGAAAACATTAAAAACAGAAGATGAAGATGTGGGTTTAAAAGCCTGCCATGAAATTCAGCAGCAGGCTGAATTGGATGCTAAGACTTTGGCGTGGCGAAACCTGCCAATGGTTCACGGTGACAGTTTTGCACCGTATTTGGAAGGTGTGCATCACCAGTATCAGCACCTTATAGAATCTGTAAACCGCAGGTACAATGTCAATGGCATTAGAATGGAGGCAACAAAAGCAACTGACAATGCCCACCAGGAAACTATCGCTCTTCAAAACAAAATAGGAGAGCAACATAAGTATAAGAATGCAAAAGAAAACGAACTGGCGTCCCATACCCCGGCAGCCAGGACTAAAATCGGCCATAAGGTCTTACTGCTTTCTATCATGGCAGGTATCTGCATCATAGATTCACTCTTTAACAGGCAGTCCTATGAATATGTCACCGGATCATCATACCTGGTATCATGGGCGATTGTTCTGGTTATGGGCGGAGTGTTTGCCATTGCCGCACATTTCTTCAGGGTCGCAATAAACCTGGGACGTAGCGTTTGGGCAAAAGTGGCCGTTGGGGTATGCATCTTTGGTTTTGCTTTTTTCTGCTTTTGGGAATTGGCGCTATTAAGGGTTGAAACCTTAACAAGAGATGCTCAGGCAGAAGGTATATCCGTACATCTTGACCCAACCATGATAGCCGTGATTTCCTGCTTCATTTTTTTGGTGGCAGTCGCCATCTCATACTTTGGGTTCCCTACTCGTGAGGAGATGGAAACCAGGCATAAGCACGATAAAATAACGGATGAAATCAAATCCATTGATACGGAGATTTTAGGGCTCAATGATCAAATCTTAGCGGTTGAAAAACATAAGAACGAAGTACACAATGATTGTGCTAACAGGCTTACTGCTGGTCAAACTGAAGAGGCTCAAATCATGGCTCATGCACGAAGCTGCTTTTCTATCTGCAAGAGAATCAATTTAATGCACCGGAAGGATTCACAACGGCCAGATTGCTTCGATGAAGCGTATCCTTATGATTTCACAACAAATTTTCAAATAAAAAACCTTTCAAATTAATTATTATGAGACAGTTACTATTTATCATTATTTCAACAGCGCTTCTTTCCGGTTGTTCTAGTAAAGAAGCACATGAAAATCAAAAGGCACTTACCATCCTGGTTGACATCACCGATTCACTGACATGTAAACCGGACACCACAAAAATTTTCGACAAACTTGGTCTAAAAGAAGATATGTGGCAAGGCGTCAAGGTAACCGTTAGTTCTATAAGTGAACTTGACATCAATCCTATTGAAACTATCGTTCTGCCTTCAGAGGATTCCTGGAATAGCAACAAAGGAACCCGGGAGGCCAAAGTTGACAGGTTCAAAAAAGAACTTTTTGCGAAAATCCGGGATGTGGTTTCAAGGGCAAAAGGCTCGGAGGGACACACCATTTTATACCGGAGCCTGTGCCGGAACTTAAATGCACTTGCAAATAGCAAGGCTGATTATAAGGGGCTGATGATCTTTTCAGACCTGGAAGAAAATGATTCTACCTCTTTTTATTCACCCTCCGTCTTTAAACAGCTTAAAACAAATCCATCTGTTATAGAACGATTGCTTGAGCGCAACGGCAAACTCGCTGATTTGCAAGGAATACATGCATACTTTGAATATGCCCCGGTAGGATATATTGATAATGCCCGGTATATGACCGTTAGCTGCTTTTTCGCCAGGCTGTTACAACACCATAATGCAAAGGTTCACATTGGTAACAATATATAAATGTATAGCGGGGGCACACAGCCCCCTTTTTTTAACTTATTAAAAACTAAATATATGGAAATCATTTTAGAAATTTTCGGCTTCATCTTCGGCCTCATTACCAACATGTTTCATTTGATCCTTGACCTCTTTCGCAAATCTAAAGTATTCAATGCGAAGTGGGGTAAAGAACGTTCTATAGGCCGCATTTGGAACAAGGGTCTGCTATTCTCTCGCAACCGTAAGACTACCAGGAAAGCGGCTTTTGAGAATATGTACATTTCGGGACCCACCGGAAGTGGCAAAACAGCAAGGATTCTAATTAAGCAAATCTGCTCTCTAAAGAACTGTACCTTAATTATTAACGACCCATCTGGTGAACTGAGAAAGAAAACATCTGGCTACTTAGCCCGGCGCAGAAAACCGTTATTCCTATGCTGGACTGACAGTAGAATTAGCGCCGGGTATAACTTCCTTTCGGGAATAAAGAAATCAAGCGATATCCATCGAATTGCCGCCCTTCTGGTAGATGCCACGTTAGGCAAAGGACAAAGCAATGATCCGTTCTGGTCACTTCAGAGTAAAGCCCTCATTGCCATACTCATACGAGTTGTCCTCCATCAACCAGAAGAATTTCAAACCATGCCCAACATTTTACGGGCATTGAAAATTCTGGCGGTACACCCGAATAGCTTTGACGTATGGGTTGCGACTTCCGGTGATAAGAAGCTCATTTTGGAGTACAAGACACTTTTGGCAATGCCTGAAAAAACGCTTATGAACGTAATCGCCTCAGTAAAAGCATGTCTGCAAATATTTGAAGATGAAGATATTGCCGCTGTATGCTCAACAAATAGTATTGATTTTTCAAAAATACGGCAAGAGCCTACCGTGATATTTTTAGGTAATTCATTGAAAGATATGAAATATACCAGTGTGCTCACAGAGCTGTTCTTTGAACAATTATATGGGTATTTGCTCGAAAATCAACCACGAAAAGGCGACCTGGACTGCTTCGTAATTTTAGAAGAGGCTAGTAGCATTAAAATCCCGATTTTGCCCGTGGCGGTGGCCAACACCAGAAAGATGTCGGTGGGCAATGTCATTGTTTCACAGTCTTTTAACTACCTGAAGGCGATTTATAAAGAGGAGGCGGACAATATCGTAACGCAGTGCGGAACTAAATTATATTTACCAGGTACCACCGAGATTGAAACTATGAAGGAGCTGGAGCTTCTTTCAGGACTTACGCAATTTCAAGATGAGAATGGAACCCATACCCGCCCCCTTATCAGTGCCGCTGAAGTGAGGCTTCTGCCAAAAAATCGTACCATCATAATGCAGGGCAATAAGCCCTTAGTCAAAGGGCGAACCGCTCCTTATTTTAAATCGCTCAAATATAGGTATCTAACCCACTTTAAGCCTGTAGATTCTGAAAGCCCGGCAAACACTGAACCGCAATTATTAATGGCCTTTGAAATGAATGAATATGAAAGCACACAGCAAAAGCAAAGCGCTCCAGCAGTATCTAAATGATTGCGGAGTATTGTCAGGTTCGCCGGAAGCAATCAAGATTGCAAAAAAGGAATATAGGCTGAAATACAAGCGGGAGTGGGCAAAGTCCTGTAGGAGGAACAGGAATATCCGGCCATGCTTCACGGCTTCAGAATTTGAAGGGATTGTTGCAAGGGCTACACTCTACGGAGTAACCGTAACAACGTATGTCCGAAACCTAGTACTAAGCGCGCAAGAAGGTGCCGATCTGATACCGAATAAAGACCAGTTAATGAATGTATTGCAGGCCGTGAGCATGGCTCTTATCGCATTTAAGAAAGACAGCAATAGTATTGAAGCACAAGCCTTGATTTGGCAAGCGGAAACAATGCTTTTACAGTACCTGAATATTACATAACGCAATGATTGTAAAAATACTGACCCGGCACAATCCTTCCTATTCTTCTTTGATAAAATATATCATCAAAGGCAGTAAAGGAATTGATGGCAAGCCTCATATTATAACCCATAATATCATTTCTACAAATGAAGCCGGGTACGTGAAGGAATTTATTCAGAATGAAGCCTTGCGCAAACACCCGCGAAGCAATCAGACGTATTTGTACCACGAAATCATTTCATTAAGCGCACATGAAGATAGGTCGAAAATTACGGATGCCATGCTTACTGATCTTGCAAAACAATACATAACTCTGCGCGGTGAACATGGTATGTTTGTCGGGGCTATTCATTCTGATACACAACATTGTCATATTCATCTTATGTCCAGCGGGACAGAATACAGGTCTGGAAAAGCGTTCAGGCTATCAAAAAGCGAACTCAATACTTTAAAAATATCCTTCCAGAACTACCACTTACAGAAGTATCCTGGACTTGTTAAAAGCGCTGTCTCCCACGGACAGAAGAAGGCATATTTTAAGAATAAAGAATGGCAGGAACAACACCGCAGCGATTGGAAAATTGGCAAAGAACAAATTGAAGCAGTGGTGCAAGAAGCTTTTGCTAGGACCACTACACGGACAGACTTTCTGGAGTCGCTTCGGGACAGATATAACCTTCAGTTTTATGAACGTGCTGGGGTTGCCACGGGCATTGTTTTGGAAGGCGGTATGAAGGTGCGATTTTCAAGATTAGGTGTTGATTTTTTATCTAAAAGTCCTGACAGGACAGAGGAAGAAAGGACTCTGGCTGAAATCCAGTCTATCAGGGAATCCCGGCAGGACAGAAGCAGGAATGCGAAAGATGACATAGCGCAAAATAATTCAAGAGATGAACGATAATACCAGTAAACGGAAAGAATATCCTACCCTCAGTACGCTTGAAAGACTACGAGGACGAGAATCTGTCTCAAAGCAATATATCTCAGACCTTGCACACTCCGCTCATATCAAGCACGTTGAGAGGGAAATAATCCTCCGGGTGCTTGCGGATGAGGATCATACGGTCAATGTCAAAACGTTTGCTAAGAAAGTGAAAGCAGAATTATTGCCGCTTGTGGTGCAAGAAGCACGCGGAGCAAAATCTCATACACGATATTCTTCTGGACGATATGAAAGCATTTCTTTACCTGACTATCTCCGAGGGAATGTGGCTGATTATGCCGAGCGAGTTTATGAAAGTCCTATTTCTACATTAGCCGGGGATATTCATTTCAGTGGAAATGAATATAAAAATTATTTCGGCCATACTCGCATAGAAGACATGGCACCTGAAAAATTGCCGGATAGAGAAGATTTTAAAAATAATTATAAAGGATATATAGATTTTAAGAAAAATGGAGGAACTACTCGTCGGGTTATTGAAGTGCAGAGTGATCTATATCAGAAAGGAAACTTAGATAATGAAACATTGGGACCCTACAGACCAAACGTTAGATATGATATAAAAAACCCGGTAGTGGAAAGAGATACTCCAACATCAGAAAGATTAGAAGAACTTTCTAGGCTCCAACAATACAACGACCCCTCAGCTCATTTCCGTATAGTCCGCGAAGAGGTAAAACAAGCAGCCAAGGATGGAAAAACAAAACTTCAATTTCCTACGGGAGAATCCATTATGCTGATTGAAGGATTGGGAATTGGCGAAGTGAAATGGCAATTAGATTCTCTAGATAGTAAAGGTAATTGGATACCTGAAAAACTCACTATTGAAAATCTTAGAGTTGGAGCCACTGCGCGACGAACATTTGTTAGCAGCGATCAATGGATAATTGTTGAGGTGTGTGGCAATGGAAAATTTAGGGCTGTACCTAAAGACCAAATAAGCAATTATGAAGCGCGAGAATTAGCAAAAGGTAGTTATGTAAATGATGTTCAAAATGCTAGTAGTGTTGAAGAATTTGATATCTCCGGCAAAATAGACAAATCAAACCCTATCTATAAATTCTACGAAAATGATATAGGACGCTATCTTAAAAACAAATATAACGCTCAGATAATAAAGGATGAGCAAGGCATTACCTGGCATGAAATCAGGATAAGGCCGGAAATGGCAACTGAGTCTGTCCTGGCATTTGATAACGCCTTTTCAGATTTAGAGCGTAAGAATTTGAAGATAAATCAATTGAACAAGACTCTAAAGCAATCATATGTTAAGAACAATGTTTATTCACCACAAAATCAAATACATATGAAAGGCATAAAAAAACAGCCCGAAAAGTACGGCAATGGCAAAGAAGACAGCATCCATTCAAAGGCCATATTGTGGAGTCTGCCAATGCTTGAACAGGAAATGAGGAAAGATGATCTCCAAAACAAAGACCAGAAGGCTCTTTCTGAAATTAAAGCTGTCCGCAGCAAAGGGAAAGATATTAAAAAGGATTTCGAAATGGACGGTAAATACGTAAATAAAAATAAAACGCATGAAGGGTAAAAAATGCATAAAATGCGGATAATGTAAGGTCTTTACTTCTTACATACTCGTTGAAGAAGAGTATACCTTGGAAGGAAGTAGATGCGTGTCCTGTGGCGAACGGTATTCTCAAAAAAATGAAAGACAATTTGATAAAGCAAAAAAAATGGAACGAAAAAAAGAAACAAACAAGCGGCTTGAGGATTTTGATACGGTTCTCAGCAGGCTAACAGTGAAAGCGCCTCCTTTAAAAAAGGAGAAAACTGGCATTAGGCGCAGTATCGAAGACTTTGGCCGCCCCTTGCGGGAAATACAAAACTCAAAAGAAGATTACATTGGGGTTAATCTTGGTGAGGATCATGAACAAAACATTGAACTATAAAAATTTAAATATATGAATGTAATAGTAATTGAGGACTCTGCATTTTATGCCCTCGTAGAGGAGATTGTAGGGAGAATTAAAGAAAAAAATCACATCGCTGAAGACAGATGGATAAGTGGCGCCGAGGCAATGAAAAAGCTTCGCATCAAAAGCCTCACGACCCTCCAGAAGCTCAGAGATTCTGGAAACATTAGATTTTCTCAACCCTACAAAAAAGTTATTTTATACGACTCACAATCAATTGACCAATACTTGTCTAAACACGCTAAAGAAACATTTTAATTATGGAAGAGCAAGAATATGACAATCCGGATCAAGCCTTCAAAGAGGGCTTTAACAGCGGCTACATTTTGGCAAAATATGACCCAAAATTGCTTGAAAAGGTACTCTGGGAGAGAGAATTAGATCATGACCAGCACACGAATGGTTTGATTTGGGGCAAGAAGCAGTTTGAATATGAATTGCAACTGAGGCATATCAATGAATTTGAAAAACTGAGGAGCAAAAGTAAGGACAGAGAGAAGGAGAGGGACAGATAAAGGTTCTTTCATTTATTTAGTCCTATCGTTTAGCCCACAATGTGGCTGTTTATCTATAAATATCTGCGGTTCTTCAAAAAGGACAGCTTTTTAATACTTTCTGGGTGGTTTTTTGAAACCCACGAACAAAAAACGCCCCATTACTGGGGCGCTTTTTGTAACGAAGGGGTAAAATCATTTCCTGTTTTTCAGCAACCTGACAAGATATACCAAGAATGAAATAAGGAACTTGTTTTCCTTGGTCTTGATGATAAATTCCTGGGCAGTAATGACTCTTTTTTTGGGAGCAATCAGCAGAATAATAAGATGTAAAATTCTGTAAATGAGTACAATTGTAACCATAGCAACGACAAAACATGATGTTTTCATAACTTTATTTTGCCTTAAGGATTTGAGCGCTCTAAAACGGCATAAAGTTATTAGCCCATCGAGTGAAACTTCAGACTGTCCTGCGAAGCCTTCCTGTTCGTAGTCATGTACCTTTGAACGGAAGCAACCTATTTGAGGATTGCAGTTTGCGTATCTTTGTTGTAATTGACGTATCTATATGGAAGAGATCAAGATTAATGGCCTGACGGTAATCAAGGGTGATTTTGAACCTGAAGGCAAATACAGATCTGAACTCTCCAATCTAATGATAGAGAAGTTTGGGGCCGGACCATATTCAGAACAGGCCAAGGTTCGGGAAGTGATCACCTTCGCTTTTAAATATTTCTGCGGCAAATTCAATGAAATCTGCGAATTGGAATCAGCAGCACACTTTTATCGGTATATAATGTCTCTCCATGAGCAATCAATCGAAATAGCTTTCTTAGCCAAAGATTCCGATTATCCCGAGGGTTATTCCAAAGAAAACATTGCTCTGTATCGCAGAATTCTAAAATGGATTTTAGAAAAAGCATGTGATGTGCCTCTTCAGGAAGAAGAAACCATATATGAAGATTTCATAAAAAAGGCACACTGGCTTTTAAACGAATTGCTTTATATCGGTGAAATGATTTTCACATGTGCAACCGTGTATGCAGAACAGGACATGATTGAAGATGTAGCTGAAATTGTTTTTGATGAAGATAACCAATTCGTTATTGGTCATAAACATCATTACGATTTCGTTATTGATCGTATTAAAATAAGCTATGGTGGTCATGCATTTAAACATGTAGTCGATGAAAAGCCAGTTGAAGATTTGGGAGCTGCTTTAAAAAGGTGCTTTGGTATAGACTATGGGGCGTTAACAACTGTGATTCAGGAATTACACAAACTTATTGTTGATAAAGGTGGTCAATATTGCGGTTTTGATTGGGAAAGTCTGCCTCTTAGTGCTGAATCAATGTTTAGAGCAGATGTCAATAATGCCCGACAAATTTATAAAGGGTTAACCCTTAACCGGGACAATAAACTTCCTCTGGAAGAGCTCGTCTGCAAACCGTATTCCATGAATAGGTATATTCATCGGCCAGTTCTTATTTGGAACATAGGAGGTCAGGATTTTGCTTTAGTGGGAGAAAATGCATGGCGAGAAAGTATAATCGAGTTGACTTCGAATAAAATACCCTGGGGTAAGGCTCCAGAGGAATGGTTATTGAACCAATGCTTCAAAACTTATATGCACTCGAAAGAAGATGAGCATGATAAGTGGTTGGATCACGAAGTCGAAAAACGGTTAATGAGCAAGAACTTGCAATATGATAGAAATCTGACATCACTACATACCTCTGCGGGTAGGCTTAGTTTAAATATACCAGATGTCGGAGAGATGGATTTCATAATAGTAGACCACAACTCACGAAAGATTTTCGTCACTGACTGTAAACATCTGTTAGGGAGGTACGACATGATGTCCCAAAAAAATGACTTTGCAAATTTTACGAAATCAAATGGCTACAATCAACAGATTGCAAATAAAATAGCATTTATTAGATCCCACATAGCCGATTTAGATTTTCATATTAGAGCAAAATATGCAACTGATGCACGGGACATAACGACTTATGAGATAGAGGGCGTCTTCATAATCAATACACCCACATTCTACATGTTTAATTCAGATTATAGAATATACACAGTTGATATTGCCCTTGAGGCTATGACTGGAGAGCTCCAAGACCCAGAGTTCACAGTGATTTTAGATGAAGAAGAGCAGCAAACAATCTTTCGGATTAAATATCCATACTTTAGAAAACCTGACTATCATCTTATCGACCTGTTGGAAATTGAAACTTCAGAGAATGAGTAACGGTAACCAAAAAATGCTCCATCATAGGATTTGAGTGCAAATTGAGTGCAAATAAAAAAGTCTTACAGAATATTATTCCGTAAGACTTTGATTTTCAACGTGGGAGTTATAGGATTCGAACCTATGACCCCCTGCTTGTAAGGCAGGTGCTCTGAACCAGCTGAGCTAAACTCCCAATACTTTCAAACTCGAAGGCTCTGACCCTCCCGATTATAAATCGGGATGCTCTGAACCAGCTGAGCTAAACTCCCAATTTATTTTGGCTCACCAAACATGAACCGTTTCTGATTTAGGAGGTGCAAATGTAATGCGATTTTTGGAGTAATCGAGCCTGTCGATGAATTTTTTTATTTGGATTTCGCGATCTCCGCAAGCTTTGCTTCAAGAACAGATTCATCACCCTCAGTATAACCAATATGCCTGTAAGCTATATGTCCTTTTTTATCCACCAGAATCATATAAGGAACATTTGGAACATTTAAAGCACGTTGCAAATCCTGGTTTACATCAAGCAATACCGTATAGTCCCATTTTTTTCCATCAATAAACGGCTTTACTTTCATTGAATTGCGCGCGTCATCTATAGAAATCGCGACCATATTTACATTATATTGCTTTCTCCAATCATCTATAACGAGATTAATATTTTCCATTTCCTTTTTGCAGGGAGAGCACCACGTGGCCCAAAATGATAAAATAACTGGTCTGCCTTGTTTTCCCAATGCCTGTAAATCCACTTCTTTGCCATTCATGTCCTTTAAAATAAGAGGCGGCAGATCATTTTTAGATGATTTGGCGGTATCCTGGGCCTGGGAACTAAATGCAAAAGCAGTGAATACAAAAGCGAAGAAGATTTTTTTCATAAACCAGTATTTAAGATTTTGAGGCAAAGATAAAGCCAAATTCTTCTTTCGACATACTGTTTGGAACTATAACAGAAATATGATGAAATTTGATGTCTTAAAGTAAGTTTAAAAATGGAAACAAAATTATTCAGCGTAGTAACCGATACATCTGCTAAAGGTCTAAAAACCAAAATATCTGCGGGCAAACATTTATTATATGCAGACGAACCCCTTGAGGTTGGAGGTACCGATGAGGGGCCTTCACCTTATGAAATACTTATTTCCGCACTTGGAGCATGTACCGGAATGACCTTATCTATGTATGCAAAAAGAAAAGAAATGCCGCTCAAAAGTGTAAAAGTTCATTTAAGGCATGATAAGGTTTATGTCGAAGACCTGGTGGCATGCGATAAAGACACAAGCAAAATTGATGTCATCTACAGAGAAATAGAGCTTGAAGGTGATCTTAACAAAGATCAGCGCAAAAGCCTGTTGGATATAGCTAATAAATGTCCTGTTCACAAATCACTTGCAAACGGCATCAACATTAAAACAGTTCTGAGAGACTGAAAATTAGCTTAAATGAGCCCTGAGCATCCAGGCTATTTTTTCGTGTTTTTCCATGAGACCTGTTACAAAATCGCTTGTGCCCATGTCGTTTGCTTTTGTAAAGCTTTCTATGCAACCGCGAAGAGTAACGATAACACTTTCATGATCCCCAAGCAAATCCTTAATATAACCAAGACTTGTATTACCGTTTTTACGTTTT
>Ga0207030_1093_pt2 | contig 11696 bp, 13 predicted proteins | sample Alteio_BWMinCont_40_FD_153260 | JGI IMG/M metagenome (GOLD analysis project Ga0207030, IMG submission 153260) | Enriched cells from forest soil in Barre Woods Harvard Forest LTER site, Petersham, Massachusetts, United States -... | ecosystem: Environmental > Terrestrial > Soil > Temperate forest >... | reverse complement strand
TGCGCATTCCCCTGCGAGATGTGCCGCCGCACTTCCCGCTTGCGGTCGGCCTCGAGCGAGCCGGTCAGCAGCACGATGCGGTATCCGGCGTTCTCCAGAATCCGTCTCGCGGAAAAATAATGCTGCTGCGCCAGGATCTCGGTCGGCGCCATCAGCGCTACCTGGCAACCGTTCTCGATGGCAATGATGGCCGCCTCGAAGCCGACGATGGTCTTGCCCGATCCCACGTCACCCTGCAGCAAACGCCGCATGGGATAAGGCTTCTCCATGTCCGCCGCGATTTCTTTCAGCACCCGCTTTTGTGCGGCCGTAGGATGAAACGGCAAAATCTTCTTGATCGCCGCCCGTACCGTTTCGTCCAGGCGGAATGCGATTCCGGTCTGTGCCTTTTGCTCGCGGCGCTTCAACTCCAGGCCCAGTTCGACGAAGAACAGTTCGTCGAAGATCATACGGATGTGCGCCGGCGTGCGCGACGACTGCAGGTTGTCGAAACTCTCGCCCGGCTCCGGCCAGTGCACGTTCCACAGTGCGGCTCGCGGGGAGATCAGTCCCAGGTGCGCCCGCACCGCCGCCGGAATCGGGTCGGGCAAGTCGGGCGTGAGATTGTCCAGGGCAGTGCGGATCACCTTTCGAAACCAGCGCGGTGTTAGCCGCCCGATTGCCTCGTAAATGGGAACGATGCGGCCAATCTCCAGCGACTCCGCGGCTTTCTTTTCTGCGGCGTTCCCCGCGCCGTTCTCGCCGGAATCGGTGGGGTCCCCCAGCATCTCGAACTGCGGCTGAACAATCTGCAGTTCGTGGCTGCGCTGATCTTCTTCGACCTTGCCGTAGAGCGCGATCATCTGGCCGGGCTTGAACTTGTCCTGCAGGTACGTCGCATTAAACCACAGGCAGCGCAGGCGCGCGCGCCCCTGCCCCACCGTAAGCTGGAAAATCGGCATGCTCCGGGTGCGGAACAGCCCGGAGTTGCGCACTTCGCCGACCACCGTGGCCATCTCGCCGGCGCGCAGTTCGGAGATCCCGCGCGGGTTCAGCCGGTCTTCATAGCGAAACGGCAGATAATGCAGCAGGTCGCCGACGCTGTGAATTCCCTTGCCCGCCAGAACTTCCCCAATGCGCGGACCAACGCCCTTCACATATTGAACGGGGGTGGAGAGTTCGAGCATGCGCTAGGGTTCCGTAGGCGTGAAAGGAGAATGTTAGCAGGAGCCGGCGAAGGCCCGCTCGTGCACCCTAGGAGCACAGCTCAAGCACCAGCTTCGTCGGACTCGCAACAGAACTGCGGTTGCGGGTGTTTTTGGTCTGGGTCAACGAGCGAGATCGCCTGTTTAGGCCAACTCGCCGTAGAATAGCGCCACTATGGGTGGAGAATGAGTGTCCTTCGCTGTGTTGTTTTCCTGTGTTCGATCCAACTGTTCGGTTATGCCCAAGCTCCGCAGGAGCATGACCAAGTTGGATTGTCGAGGCAAGCCGAAGTTATTGTTCGAAGGTTCTACGAGCAACTAGTATCTGATCCCGTCGGAGGCATCCCGACGCCGAAGGGGATGAAAGTACTATCCCCTTATCTCAGCAGCTCCTTGATTCATTGGATTAACCAAGCACGTGCCTGTCGTGATGATTGGTTTCGCCTGCACCCGAAGAATGACGAAAAGGCACCGTCAACGTGGACGGAATTCGGACTCTTCTCGGGTCCCGACGACCGAGGTCATCCGTATGCTTTCCAGATTGACAAAACGGAATCGGAGGATGATGGCTCTTTTCGCGCCTACGTGAGGCTCACGGAAGGTCCACGAGAAAGACCGTGGCATTGGGAAGTTGCAGCCATCGTAATATGTGAAAATGGGCGGTTCGTAATCGACGGTGTAATCTTTCTCAAAGACAAGGATGTTGATACTGAGAGTCGATTGTCGGAGATTCTAAAGCGAGGGTGCGATGGCTCTCATTGGGTCGGGTATGGCAACAAGAACGCCAAGCCTTAAGTTACTATTTGTTCATTTGTTTGATGGTTGGCGAAAAATCGCGGGTACACTCATCTGCCGGGTATGCGGAATTGGGCAGTTCCCGTCCCCCGTCCCTCCCGGTAGCCTCGGACGCGTAAAATAAGGGATAGGGCTGTAGGATCTTGAAAGACACAGGGGAGCAAGTGGTCATGGAAACGCAGAGCGAACACGACCCCAATTCAACTCCGGCCACAGCCGAGGAGCACATTAAAAGTGCTCAGCAGATTCTGAAGGCGCTGCAGGAGAAGATTGGAAAGCATCCAGAAATCGGCGCGGCGATTACCAAGCTGGAGATGGCGCTGAACGATCTCGCCATCCAAACTGGCGGCTTGTTGTAGAGGACGGGAACAGCACGTCTGCGGCGGCCAGGCACTATTCCTGATCGATCGCCGTTGCAGTCATCAACCTGGTTCGGCACGGTTCCAGGGAACGCTTGCAAACCGACGGCTACCCGGGTAAACAGAGGGCATCCGAGGACGCTCTCTGTGGTGTCTAATCCATCGGTGCTCATCAATCTTCTCCAGGCCTTGCTGGCGATCATCCTGGGCAACGTGGTGTATTTTCTGTTGATTCCATCCTTGCCTCCGGTCGCGCGGCACCAACCGCTCCATCTGGACCTGGGCATAGTTCTGGATTTCTGGCTCTGCCTGGTGGCCTATGGGTTGATCCGCACGGCCAGAAGGTGGCGATAGCTCGAAAAGTGCCCTGCGGAGACGCTTCCAGACCGGTTACTTTAGGAACATCGGTAACCCCTACCCTCCATCGTACAATTCGTTCGATCATGCCGAAACTCGCGGTTCTGTACGAGGCGGGCCAGGCGGTGCTCTCCACCTTCGACCTGGATGAGGTGTTGCAGCGAATCCTGGCGATCGCGCGCGATTATTTTCGACTGCCGAACGTCGCCATCCTTCTGCTCGACAAGGAGGCTCAGCAGTTGTGCGTTCGTTCGCAGATTGGATGGGACGCCGGCAAAGACAAGATTTGTCTGGGCTACCACGACGGCATCACGGGAGCTTGCGTCCTGAAGAAACGTCCGGTATACGCCCCGGACGTGACCAAAGACCCGCGCTACATCTGCGCCGCGCAATCTACTCGCTCCGAGCTGGCGATTCCGCTGATCGCGGGCGATGAAGTCGTGGGCGTGCTCGACTGCCAGAGCGACCGCATCGATCACTTCGACGATGAAACCATCCAGCTGTTGACTTTATTTTCCACGCAAGCCTCGATCGCGCTGCAGAATGCCCACTTGTATTCTCTCGAGCGCCAGCGCGCCCGGCAGCTGGAAGCCATTAATGCCATCGCGCAGCAAAGCACCGCCGTCATGGATCTGGAGCAACTGCTGGCCCGGGTATGCTCGGTGATTCAGCAGGCCTTTGAGGTCTCGCACGTATCGCTGCTGCTGCGGGAGGAGAGCGAACTGGTCATGCGGGCACATCAAGGCACGCTGACCCCCTGCATCCCGCCCGGTGGCCGGTTTCCAGCAGCGCTGGAACCCTGGTCGCGCGTGATTGCAACCAGTGGCAGCGTCATCGAAAGCGATCTGCGGAGCATGCCCGAGCCCAAGCGGCTTTTCCTGGAGTCGGCCTCGCGCATGAGCATCCCTCTCATTTCATTCGGGCAGACCCTGGGAGTGCTCACGCTGCACAGCTCGCAGCCCAACGCGTTCCGCCAGAACGCGCTGCTGCAGTCGCTCGAATCCGTAGCCGACATTTGCGCCACTTCCATCCAGAACGCGCACTATGTGGAGCGGGTGAAGCAACTGGCGTACCTCGACGGCCTCACCGGCATCTTTAACCGGCGCTTCTTCGAGCTGCGGATCATGGAAGAAATCGAGCGTGCCCGCCGCTACGGAACCGGCATGGCCGTGATCATGGCCGATATCGATCAGTTCAAGAAGTTGAACGATGAATTCGGTCACCTGCTGGGCGACGAAGTTTTGCGGCAGGTGTCATCACTCTTTCACCAGCAGCTGCGCAAGATTGATGTGGTGTGCCGCTACGGCGGAGAGGAATTTGCGATCCTGCTGACCCAGACCAACACCCAGCAGGCGGTCACAATCGCCGAGAAGTTGCGGCGGCTGGTGGAAGGCTACCAGTTCCCCGGAGTGCCCCGGACGGTCACCATCAGTGCCGGCGTTGCCGCCTTCCCCGAGCACGGCAAAAGCCGGGACGAACTGATCCGCGCCGCCGACAACGGACTCTATGCCGCGAAGCAGGCCGGCCGCAACCGCGTCTGCCTCGCCAGTCCGGCGCGCGCTGCCGTGAGCGGCCCGTAACGCGCGATCTGCCAGTGCGCTAAATATCCAGCCAGTGTCCCCGCAACTGTTGGCGCAACATCCGCTGCTGATCCCGCTTGAGTTGGCGCTGCTGGAGCAGGGATTGGTTCTTGAGTTTCTCCGCCTCCTGGCGCATCTTCTTCTGCTGCCCGCACAGGTCCTTGCGAAGCTCCCGGACCGTGGCGCGGGCATCTTCGCGGGCGAGTGCCATCTGGGGCTGTATCTCGGCAAGTTCCTGCTGCAACTCGCTCAGGTCTACCGCGGACTCGGCGTCGATCACAGAATCGTCGGAGCTTTCTTCTTCCAGAAGTTCACTGGACTCTTTGCGATCGGGCAGGGTCAGCGTCAAGTTCTGCTCTTTCTTGTCGCGGATCACACCCACACTCACCGACCCTTTTTCTCGCGAGCGCACCGCGTGCGAGAAGTCGCTGGTGTCGTGCACGGGCTCGTCGTTGACCTTGACGATGACGTCTCCCGCGCGTAAGCCGGCCTTCTCCGCGCGGCTACCCTTATCGACCGAGCGCACCAGCACTCCATTGCCGTTCTTCACGCCGAAGAAGTCTCCCAATTGCGAAGTGATGTTCTCTACCATCAGACCGCTGCGTTCCGACCGAGTCGTCACGACCCAGTCGAAAGTAGGAATATTGATCTCGGGAATGTGGATCTCGGGAATATTCACGTGGATATCGCCCACACCGTGCCGATCAAACTCGTTATGCTTGTCCGCCAGTTGCACCTTGACGGTCACTGGCTGGCCATCCCGGCTCAAGCCGAAACTCACGATGCGGCCGGGCGGCATTTCGTGGATCATCCGCCGCAACTGTGCGCCACTCTCGATCGCCGTGCCATTCATGGTGAGAATAACGTCGTGCTCCTTGATGCCGGCTTTGCCCGCCGGAGCGTCCTGGTCGACCATGGTTACCTCAACACCTTTTTCCTCTTTCAACTTCAGCGCGCTCAGCCGCTCCGTAGTCACATCCGAGATGTCGACCCCGAGATAGGAACTGGTGCCGCTGTCTTCGCTGGAGTAGACCATCCAGGGCTGCGTCGGCGGATCGACCGACAAGTTCTGGGCTGCATGCGAAAAGGTGAGGAGCAAGGGCAACAACACGATACTGGTCATAACGTATTTGCGCATGGTCATTCCCTCATCCTGAATTGTTTGCGGCTCGCGGATCCAATATCTGATTGTTGATTTTTGATTGCTGATTAAAAACCAGACTCCCCTACGCTGTTTCGGTTTTCAATCAGAAATCATCAATCATCAATGCCTTTCACCGGGCGCGCTTGAAACTGATGTCGCCAGTCGAGGTATGCACCTTGAGCGTGGGGCCTCCTCCGTTCAGCTTGCCCTCCGCGTTCAGCGTCCTGGGCTCCCAATGGCTGCCTTCGCTGTTGATGTGGATGTCGGGAAACTCGGAGGTGATGTGATGCCCGCTGCCCATGTCTACGCTGGCGCGAATGTTGATCGCTACATCCGTGGCCAGATAGACCGTGATGTCGCCCGCACCCGTCTCCAGATCGGAATCGTGACGGTCGGCGCCGGTATTCACCAGCTTCACGGTGATCCCGCCCGCGCCCGTTTCCGCCCGGGCCGAAGGCACACCGTAAAGCTCAATGCTGCCCCCGCCAGTCTCGGCTTGAACATGACCCTTCGCCGAAGTCAGCCGGATGCTGCCACCACCGGTTTCGATCTCCGCGGGACCGCCAATATCGCTCAAATCGACGCTTCCACCGCCCGTCGATGCCTTGACCTTGCCGTTGCAATGGCGCACGTTGATGCTGCTGCCCCCGGTTTCAATGACCGCGCCCTGCGCGCAGGACTGAATTTCGACGCTTCCGCCACCGGTTTCAGCTGTCAGCTTGCCGTTGGCCTGACGCACCTCGATCGAACCTCCGCCAGTGTGCAGTCCGAGATCGCCGCTGATCGTGCCCACCTCGATCGAACCGCCGCCGGTTTCGGCGTTCACTCCTCCGCCAATGTCATCGAGTTTCATGCTGCCGCCGCCGCTCTCCGCTTCCACGCGGCCCGCGACGCCCGTGGCGTCAACATTGCCGCCTTCCGTTTCGAGCTTTACTAAAGCCATTTCGCGGGGGACCATCACAGAAAATTCGGAGGAACAATGGCGAGGCCGTCTGCCGCCCTGCCAATCTCCCACGATCCAGGCGGTATCGCCCTTCACGTATGCGGTGATCTTGTACTGCTCGAACTGGCGGCGTGCATCTTGCTCGTTAGAATTGCCAAAACGGGTATGAACGACATAATTGATGCCCTGCTGCTGCCCGCCGCGCACCACTACGGAGCCCATGTCGACTTTGATTCTCAGGTTCTTGACCGTTGCCAGCGAGCCCGTGATCTCCTGACCCCAGGATCCGCCTTCGCGGGTTACATGCGTTTCCTGCGCCCAGCTCCGCGAAACCAGAACCAGCGGCGCAAGCAGGGCCAGCATTCCAGCCAGCCCGACAATTTGTAGCGAACGTTTCAAAATAGTCACCTCAATTCTCGCCTTATCTCGGCGGTTTCTTTTCTAGCGCTTCTTTTGTAGCGCTTCTTTTGTAGCGCCGCCGTCCCGGCGGCTGTCGCGAGGGCGTCTCGCCCTCGCACGCGAAGGCAAGTTGCCGGCGCTACTTTCCTAATCAATCTCCGGCAACTGCGCCAGCATGGTGCGGGCCTGCGACTTGATGTACGTGCTCTGATCCTTCGCGGCCAGCGCCATCAGCACGCCGCGCACGCTGCCGTCGGCCTTAACCGGCTCGATGAGCCGCAGCGCTTCAATGCGCACTCCGGAATTGTCATCGTTGACCAGCGCCCGCAGCACCGCGTCGCGCACGTTGGTGTCGTCCTTCACATAATTGCCCAGCGCGTCCAGCGACTTCAGCCGCACTCCCGGATTCGTGTCATTCTGCAGCGCATACATCAGAGCTTCGCGCACCTGCAAGTCACCCGACCGCTTCGCCAGCAGGTCGACCGAGTCCACGCGTACGCCGGAGTTGTAATTGTTGTGTGCCGCATAGAGCAGCAGCTGCTGGATATCCTGATCGTTCAGCGACCCCTGCTTCTGCTCTTCCGATACGGCCTTGTACTTGATGCTGATTTGATTTGTGTTGGGATCTTGACTGATGGAGTCGATGCCGGCAATCGAAGTTTGGACGGGAACGGTTGCGGGTCCTTGAACAATACCTGTTGTGGAATGAGGAATGAACTTGTAAGTGGTCACGATGCCACCCGCGAAACCAAAAATCAGAATCGCCGAGGCCAGTGCGGGAGAGAACTTCACCTGCCGCAGCCAGTTCGCCGGATCGAATGCCAGCCGGCTGAAGAAGCTGCCTTGCTTGGCCGTCTCCAGCGCCTCCTGCAGGCGCATGCGCGAAGCTGCCACCAGATTCGGCGTGGCATCGGCTGCGCGATCCTGCGCCAGCAGAGCGTGAAACTCCTGCTCCGCCTTCAGTTCGGCTGCGCAGTCGGCGCAGCGGGCCACATGCTGCTCCAGTTCGTGGCGGGCGTCATCCGCCAACTCGCCATAAACCTGAAGCACGATATTCTCTCGAACCCATTCGCATTTCATAATTGCACCTCAATAATCACAGTGGGCATTCCCACCGGGTGCCCCATTTCTCGCGTCCTTTGCGAGAAGTGGGGACTTCCCTCATCTCATATCCGCCAGCGCCCCGCGCAATTTCTGCGTGGCGCGGAAGAGGGTATTCTTGGCGGTCTCTTCCGTAGTCTGCAAAATCTCACCCACAGTGCGCAGCTTCAGGCCGTGGTAATGCTTCAACTCAAACACCATGCGCTCGCGCGGCGTCAATTTCTCCAGCGCTCCCGAGATGCGCGCCCCCAACTGCCGGCGCATCAAATCCCGCTCTGGATTCGCTCCGGCGCGCACGTCGGGCACCTGGTCGAGCAGATCGTACTCGCCGCCCGACGGATCCTTCGCCACCGGTGCGTCCTCCTTGCGCACGTTCCTCTTGCGCAGATGGTCGAGGCACAGGTTGGTCACGATCCGGTAAATCCACGTGTAGAAGGAACACTCGAACCGGAAATTTCCGATGTTCTTATATGCCTTGAGGAAGGCGTCCTGATAGACGTCCTGCGCGTCCTGCTCGGTTCCGGTGAGATGGAGGGCCAGGCGCAACACCGCTTGATCGTAGTGACGGACCAGTTCCTCGAAGGCGGCGCGGTTTCCGCGCTGGGCCTCCCGGATCAACATCGTGTCATCTATGCGGCGTTCTTGCCCAGCCATGCGGCCCCGCACGGGGTCCTGGTCCTGACTGAATCTCTCTACTCTCTCACTCTTTGTTTTCGAGTGGGCCCGTTCGCCAACCGCAAGTGGTATTGCCCAAACACCTGCCGGCATGTGCTGTCGCGTCCTCTACCGCCCGGTATTTACCGCCTCCGGGCTGGCATAGGAATAGACGACTCGTCAGTGGAACCGTGAGCAGGAATTATAGGCTGGGCGGGAGATTTTTGGGGGCCTAGGTGACTCAGGGGCATAGATTTAGGGTGAAACAGAACAACTGTAAACAACGCCAGAAAGAGGGCATGGCACGGGAATGCAATGATTCCGGTGCAAATCGCGATATTCGGCTACCGTGATTTGCATGCCATAATCACGAGGGGATCTAGTCGCAGACCGAGCCCCTATTGTGGGAAAATGGACCTATGACTGGAGTTCAGTTCGTCACAGACAGCAAGGGTCGGAAGGTCGCGGTTCTCATCGACCTGAAGAAGCACGGAGCCAGGCTCCGGGATTTTTGGGATGGTCTGGTTTCCGAGTCCCGCCGCGGAGAAGTCGGAATTCCTTTGTCCAAAGTGAAGGCCGACCTGCTCAGGCACGGGCGGCTTCGTGAATAGCTATGCTGTCGAGCTAAAACCCTCAGCGCGAAAAGAACTCGAATCTCTGCCCAATACGGCGCTCCCGCGCGTCATCCGCAAGATAGAATCCCTCGCACTTGATCCGAGACCCGCAGGATGTAAAAAGCTAAAGGGCTACAAGGATCTGTGGCGCGTCCGAATCGGCGACCCACCGCAGCAAAGTGTATGACTAGGATTCCAACATCAAGAAGTAAGGGCCCTCTAGGAGTAAAGGACGCTCTTACTCCGCGACCGCTTCCTTCTCGATAACCACCTTCAAGTGCGCGGTCACGTCCTTATGCAGCTTGACTGGGACGGTGAACTCGCCCACCGTCTTCAGCGGCTCGTGCAGCTGGATCTTGCGGCGATCGACGTTGAAGCCCTTCTTGGTCAGCGCGTCGCCGATATCGCTCGACGTGACCGATCCAAAGAGCTGATCGTGCTCGCCCGTGCGTCGCGAGAACGACACCGAGACGCCCTCAAACTGCTTGGCCAGTTCCTCGGCCTGCGTCTTCTCCTTGGCGGAGCGCCGCACCGAAGCGGCCTTCATCTGCGTGATGACGGCCTTGTTGCCCTCGTTGGCCTGAATAGCCAGCTTGCGCGGCAAAAGATAATTCCGTCCATAGCCTTCCGCGACCTTCACCACGTCGCCGCGGGATCCCAGCTTCGCTACATCTTCTTTCAGAATGACTTCCATGAAAATAGCTCCTAGCTGCTAGCTCCTAGCTCCTAGCCAACCAAAACTTCTGCCCCGTTTAGCTAGAGGCTAGAAGCTAGTAGCTAGAAGCTGATTTCCTACGATGCCCGTCCGGCAAACGGCAGCAACGCGATATTCCGCGCCTTCTTGATGGCCGCCGACAGCCGGTGCTGGTGCGGCGCGCAGACGCCGGTCAGGCGCCGCGGCACGATCTTGCTCTCCGCCACAAACTGGCCGAGCATGCGGTAGTCCTTGTAGTTGATGTCCTCAATTTTCTCGACGCAGAACTTGCAGACTTTCTTGCGCCGGAAAAACTTGCGTCCACCGCCGCCTTCGCGCGGCGGACCGCCGGGCCCGCGTCCGCCCCCGCCGCCGCCAAACCGCGGACGGTCGCCTCCCGGCCGGGGACCATCGAAACGCGGCCTCTCGCTCGGTGTGGATTGCTCTGGTGCTTTCGTTTCGTCAGCCATAATTCTCCTTGAAATTCAGTGGCTAGTGATTAGTTAGTGGCTAGCCAAATCAACCCTCAGCGCGAATGGGCATGGTTACTGGCCACTAATCACTAGCCACTAACCACTGCGCCTACGCCGTCGCCGGAGCTTCCGGTGCCGCTGCCGCAGGCGCTTCAGCCGCCGCTGCCACCGGAGCCGGAGCCGCGGGTTGCGCGCTTACCTTTTTCTTCGCGTCGCGCAGTGCCTTGATCTTGTCCAGCCGCTTCTGCTCCTCATCGGTGCGCACGGTGAGGAACTTGATGACTGGCTCAGTCACGCGCAGACGGCGCTCCAGTTCGTGAATCACCGCACCTCCGCCCTCCACCACCATCAGCACGTAAATGCCTTCGTGGAACCGGCGAACGGTATAGGCGAGACGGCGCTTGCCCATCTTGTCGACGCGCTGCACGGTTCCGCCGGTGGGCGGCACGACGGCGCTCAAAGTCGAAATCAGTTTGTCCAGATCTTCATCCGTCATATCTGGCCGAACAATAAACATCAGCTCATAAGTACGATTCATTCTTTTCTCCAAATCCAGTGGCTAGTGATGAGTGGTTAGTGGCCGGTAAAATCCCGCCTCAACTAACCACTCATCACCAACCACTAGTCACTCTCTTCTTTCCGGTTGAAGCGGTTCATCGCCGCCGCCGGACCTTCTTTCAAAATCACTTTCACCGCTTCTTCAACGGTGTCGAGCATGCCGTCCACGATCGCCAACTCCGGCTTGCGCATCGGAGCCAGCAGATACTCGGCGCCATCGCTAACTTTCCGCTCGGGCGCCACCCCGATCCGGATACGCAGAAAATCCTGCGTGCCCAATGCACCAATAATCGACTCGATGCCGTTGTGCCCTGCCGAACTTCGCCGCGTATGAATGCGCAGCGTGCCCAGAGGAAAATCAAGCTCATCCTGAATCACAAGCAGGTCCGACTCCGGCTTCGCCTCGTACTCCTCAACCAGTTCCCGTGCCGCGACGCCACTCAAATTCATGAACGTCTCCGGCTTAGCCAGCAGCACCGTCTGATCGGCAATTACGACTCGCGCGGTCAGCGCCCGGCACTGCCGGTTTCTGACTTCCACTCCTAGACTGCCGGCAATTCGATCAATCGCCAGAAAGCCCAGGTTATGCGGCGTGAATTGATACTCGATACCCGGATTGCCGAGACCGACGATCAGTTTCACGCCTTGATAGCTTCCTCAGTCCAGCCCACTTGTCATCCTGAGTGAGACGCTTTCTGTCTCGCGAAGGATCTGGGCGAGCCGCGCGATGCGGCGCGTTCTTTGCGACGCAATAATCGCGCGCCTGGCTCGCTTCCTTATTTCTTCTCCTTCTTCTCGGCCTTCTCCGGCTTCGCCGCCTTCTCTGCCTTCGCCGCTGGAG
>Ga0207030_1077_pt1 | contig 11888 bp, 10 predicted proteins | sample Alteio_BWMinCont_40_FD_153260 | JGI IMG/M metagenome (GOLD analysis project Ga0207030, IMG submission 153260) | Enriched cells from forest soil in Barre Woods Harvard Forest LTER site, Petersham, Massachusetts, United States -... | ecosystem: Environmental > Terrestrial > Soil > Temperate forest >... | reverse complement strand
TTTTTCGCAGGCGCATCTAATTTTTTCAAAAGATCGATTGCTTGCTGCGTTACTTCGGGAGTGGAGATGATGTAAATAGTATTCGACTTACCAACAGGAACGAGAATAAAAGGGTTATTCTGCGCAATGGGTGTCATAATTTGCTTTGCGATCTCGATGAGATCATTCGGATCATTATTGACAGTCTCGTAAGTTCCTACATCCAGAGGCGTATGAGGTGAGTCGAGACTTTCGATCAGAGCGGCCACCTTATCTACGTTTGCAGTTACATCAGTTAAAATCAGCTGTTTGGTTTCAGGAGAAGACTCTAAAATAGCTGTCGCTGAGATCATCGGCCGAATGATGGTGGCAAGTGTTTCTGGTTTTACATTTTTCACTCGGAAAATACGAGTAACAATGGGAGCATGTCCTTCCTGCCCCTGTCCATCGACTAAAGTTGCGAGCTGCTTTACGTTGTCGTTTTTGTGAATGACGATATTGTTTCCCTGCTCAATCATCTGAAGATCGTGGATCCGCAGAATTTGAACTAGTGTTGCCATCACATTATCAGGAGTAATCGGATCTTCAGAGACAACGGTCACAGTGAAATTTAAATCTTGTTCTTCGAAAATGAAATTGACGTTACAGACTTTACTAGCAAAACGGATGTACTCGGTGATGGAAACCGCATTGTAGTTGATCGTATAGCCATTCACAGCCTTAAGATCTATTTTTTTTGCAGGCGGTTTGCTTGCAGCGATGACAGGTTCGATGAATTGTTCAGATGAGGGAGCGACGATGAGTTCCTCACCGGAAAGAGTGGGCAAGCAGCTGAGGCTTGCGCAAAAGAAAAGTAAGAATTTGATCAACTTTTTATCGGGGCGCATTTCGCACGGGTGTTAGTATTCGACCAATTCCGGATCGTAAATTAGGGATCATATTAAAGCAATATGCTCTTTCACATTTTTTTCAATATTGCAAAAGATGCCGGTCAGATCATCATAGCGATTTTTGGGAAAATAGGGAAGGGGCTTAGTTAAAAAATTCGATGAATGGAGATGGCGACAGAATTTTTTTGGTTTGCATCTTCTTTTGAAGAGATTTTTTTTAGGAGTTTGTCGGATTGTGCTTGTGCGGAAAGGATGGCGTCTTCACCAATGATGTCTGACCAAACTTCTTCTCCTTTGGAAGAGGTTTGTAAAATGATTGTATCACCCGAGTTCCAATTATCTGCTGTTTCTAACAGAGTCGCTCCGATTTCGGCGCCGAGAAGCGGATTGGGCGTTGAGAGGACGCGTACTTTTTTATTTCCTTCAGGAATATGCCATAAACTTCGATAGCTACAGGAGACAAAGGAGAGTTGGTCCTTATCTGGATTGAGTAGTAGCAGTGAGAGCGCAAATTTTTGGCGCATAGGATCTTCTGCAAGCGTTTGGTTGAGCATGCCTAACATCTTGAGTGGATGGACATCTTTTTTTCCAATTAGAAAGGAATGTTGGACTGCCATCCGGACCATCCCACGCAAAATGGAGGTATGAAGTAAGGAAATCATTCCGCCATTCTCGGGTTCTGCCATCACAACGCATAATCGATTTTCTGGGAGCTTGAAAAAATCTAAGTAAATGCCAGAAAGAGAAATTCCTTTTTGGACAGAAACCCCTATGTCTAATTGAGGCCATTTCGGTGGTTTTTCTGGAATTAAGATGGCTTTGGTGTGTTGAACGATCTCAAGCATTTGTTCAGACATTTCTTCTTCATTTTTTTCTTTTTGGCCACCATGCGCTTTAAGATAATGAGAAACATCAGTAATGAGATCGACGATGTCTTGATAGCGTTCTTTGGGGTTTGGTGTAAGTGCATTGCCGATAATTGATCGTAAGTTTTGAGGAAGCAAAGATAAGTGAATAATGCCATGGCTAAGGCGACCTAAGATTAGTTCATAAGCAATGATTCCGAGCGAATAGATGTCAGACGCGTAGGTGACAGACCAATGATTTTCCTTTTGCTCAGGACTCATATAAATGGGGGTGCCAACGATCTTTTTTGTTTTTGATTTAGGAGGTTCTTCTCCCAACATCTGAGCAATCCCAAAATCGATTACCTTAATCTCGCCGGATTCTGTAATTAAGATGTTTTCCGGCTTCAAATCTCGATGGATAACACCGTGAGTATGAAGATGGCAAAGAGCATATGCTACTTGTAGCACAATTTCTAGCGCCCGCCTGTGAGAAAGGGATTTTTGCTGAATGAATTGCCGCAAAGAAACTCCCTGAATAAATTCCATCGCGATGTAAAGTCCCTTTTCCCAAGAGCCTTGTCCGTACAGTTTAACAATGTTCGGGTGGTCGGTCAGGCCTATGATTTCAGATTCCTTTAAAAACCGATCCACCATCTCGTGATTGGCAAAATATTTGGGAGATAGAACTTTGATGACAATGGGTTTTGCGGCCCCCGGATTTGAGCCCAGGTACAAATAGCTCATGCCTCCCTTGCTTAAGAGACTTTCGATCTTATACGGTCCAATTTTTTTCGGCAGAGGTCCTGCCGGTGAATCGGATGTTAGGTCGGGATGGGTTTTTTGTTTGTAAAAATCATCGTGGCTCATCACTGATATTAAAATTGGAAAGGGGATATAGAGGGAAGAGAAATCAGAGAGATAAGGGTTTTAAAATATTGGCTTTATGCTAATGGATGGACTGGATTGTTTATCCCAAAAAGTGCATATGTCAATTTTGGGATAATAATTGTTAGACTTAAATTATCCCAAATGATACATTTGTACGTATTGGGAGTGTTAATGAATATGTTTCTTGGAAGAAGGTCTGAGCTTAGTCGTTTGGCTCGGCTAAAGCGATTGAAAAAAGCTTCATTAGTTGTGATTAAGGGTAGAAGGCGGGTAGGTAAAAGTACTTTGGTTCAAGAATTTGCCAAGGCAAAGCAACTGATGTCTCTATCTGGTTTACCTCCAGCTCCAGGAATAACACAACAAATGCAGAGGGATGAATTTGGGAGCCAACTCTGCGCTCAACTTGGCTTACCTCGAGTGAGCTTTCCTACTTGGTCGGATGCTTTCAGATTCCTCGGTTCTCAGATCGGTAATGAAGAGGTGATTGTCTTACTTGATGAAATTTCTTGGATGGGGGGGCTGGATCCCAGTTTTTTAGGTTCATTAAAAACATGGTGGGATCAGGCGGCGAGTAAGAAAGAGGGATTGATTCTTATTCTTTGCGGTTCTATTTCTATATGGATTGAAAAAAACATTCTGCGGAGCACAGGATTTGTTGGAAGGATTTCGCTTGTCATTCATCTGAAGCCACTATCTATTCAAGAATCGGTTTGTTTTTTAAGAAAAAAAGGGTTTTCTGGATCTATCTATGAGGTATTAAAAATTTTATCCGTAACAGGAGGTATTCCCTGGTATCTGGATTTGATTGATCCAAAAGAAAGTGCAGATCAAAATATTTACGAGCTTTGCTTTGAGCCGGCAAGTCAGCTTGTAAATGAATTCAAAACGATTTTTCATGATTTATTTGAACATCAAGGTGAGACCTATCGTAAAATTTTGCAGGTTCTAGTCGAGGGAATGAAGACGCAGCACGAAATACGCGACCGGTTAAAGTTAGGAAAAGGGGGCAATTTAAGCGATCAGCTGAATAATTTGGTCTCTGCTGGGTTCACTTCAGAGCATTATCAATGGTCCTTTAAAAAAGGGACGATGGGGAAACAAAAACTTTATCGGCTTAGTGACTGTTTTCTTCGTTTTCAATTAAAGTATGTGGAACCTTTTCGGGAGCTTATCGAACAGGGCTCTTATAAAAAGGCCTCCACAGGAAAGCTTCCTGGCTGGGATTCGATCATGGGTTTTCAACTAGAAAGCCTTTTACTTACGAATCGAGAATTTTTGTTTAAGGCATTGGGGTTGGATCCAACTAGCGTAGTGCGCGATAATCCGTTTATCCAAACCCCGACCATGAGAAGAAAAGGTTGCCAGATCGATTATCTGATTCAAACGAATATGAATGGCTTGATCATTTGTGAATTTAAGTTCAGAAAAAATGAATTGAGTTCGTCGATTCTTTCTGAATTGAAGGAAAAATGTGAGACTCTTTCTATTCCAAGAGGATTTGGAAAAACTCTTGCGCTTTTCCATATTGGCGGTGTGTCTCCGAAAATTGAAGAGAGTCCACTTCTATATCGAGTCGTCGATCTTAGGAATCTGCTAGAAGAACCTTAAGAAAGGTTTAGCACACGTATTCCGAGTGTCTCGCCTAGGTGGACTAGTTCTGCGTGGCCGACTAGCTGGCCATTGACGGTTAGTTTGACGACTTGTTCGGGGTGAATGGGTAATTCGATGAGGTTGCCGGGGGAGAGTTCCATGAGCTTTTCGAGGGTGATTCGGATGCGGCTTAGCTCGATGGTCAGGTGGATGGGGAGATCTTTCAGGCTGATTGGTTGCTCTTCTGCTCCGGGCAGCAGCGTTGCTTCGTGGTCTGTTGGTTCAGGTATTTCAGGAGTATATTCGGCCATTGGGTCCTCGTAGATAGATGCGTAATCGATCAGTTGTAGTTTGTTCTGTTTGACTTTGACTTGGAAAAGTGGACTTAAGCCCAGCATAATGGTTGCTGCGCCTTGATGTTTGCGAGGATCGTAGCTACCAGTATCTAGAACAATAAAGTCCCCAGCCTTGAGTGTTTCCCATTCATTCTGTTGTAAAAGAACCGCGCCTACTTTGATTCCAAGCGTAAGTTCAATTGTCTTCGAATGCGTTGAGAGGATATTTTCTGTCGATGGATGAGAAAAAAATTCAGCCCAACTTTTTTGTAGTTGGGGTTCAATCGCTAACCTGCCCCAGCAAGTTTGGTTGTCAAAGCTGATTTCTACATCAGCGCAAAAGGCATCCATTTCAGGAAGTTCGGAGGGTTCGCTAACAAGAATCGAAGTTTTTTCAAATGGTTGTAGGCTTGATACAACGTCAAGAATTTGTAAGCTTAGATAGCGGTAAAATCCTGTCGTTAAAATTTCAGAGGAGAGCGGCCGCGCTTTGATTTGGCCATTCATCATCCAAGAGGTAAGTTTTGCGACGCTTTCTTTTGGCATGATCCAAAATGCGCTCCCATTTAGAGGGCCCACTTTTATAGGGATCACAATGGGATTAGATCCGAGACCTTCGCTTAAAAGATGCGCGTCACGCCATTCTTGATTGCTTAAGCGAACCTCAAAATGGGGAATACCTAAACGGGTAGCAGCAAGTTTGGAAAATTGATCCCAATCAAACGATGGAGCGTGGCCAAATAAAGGAATTTGGTCATTCTCTTGCAAATGAGAAGCGATTTTGCGGGCCCAAAAAAATGGCGCTTTCTCTGTCACTTCTCTTTTCCTTCTCTTTTAGAGCTGTCGCTGTCTTGTCCTTTTCTATGAAAAACAGGTCTTTCGGTGGAATGTTCCGCTTCAATTCGATTGATTCTAAAATTGAAGTTGCCGTTCTGAAATGCGCTCATAAGGCTCGGAATCGATTGATTAAACGCGTTGACAGCTTCCGTAGTTCCTGTAAGGCGAATATTAAATGCGTCAGGTGCTGTTGAAAAGCGTGTAACTTCAATCGATGCACCATAAAACTTTGAATTTGCAAAAGCCGGATTATTTAAAAGAAATTCTGTTTTGCTCACGCCAGGAGTTTTGGCCATCATCATAATCGTACCAACCATCTGATAATAATGAGCTTGAATTTCAGGACGAATGTACGGCGCCGCTGCAATTGCCGCGGCTTCTGCTGCGGGTTGGATCTGTGGAGGTAAGGTGGAAAGACTTGGAGGTGTGATTTCCGAAGGTCCTTTTTTAGTTCCGTGTCCTTTTTCCTCGCTCTTTGCTTCTTGATGCCCGGTGTCTCGTTGCATTTTTTCAGCTACCGGCTCAAATGGACGCACTTGTTCTTGCGGGCGAGTGATCGTTTCGTGAGCCTTCTCAGTCCCGGTGATTGTTCTTTCTGGTTCTTTTTTAGTAGTCCGAGTTGCAGGTGGGGGGCTTTGGATTTTTTCTTCATTCCAAAAGCGAGTTGTTGGTTGAGTGGATTCCTCTGCTTTTTTCTGAGCAGGAGCTTTTTCGCCCGCTTTTTTTGAAAGTGGGTGGCCTTCAAAATGTTTTGGAGCAAGCGTTTTTCCAGGTGGCCCGAACGGAGAAGGTTCTATTTGCTTTTCCTTTTGTTGAGGAGATGCTGGGCCTTTTAAATCCTTAGTCTGCTCAATTTTTTCTTTCGGTTGTTGCTTTCCAAGAGGTTGCAAACGATCAGTCTTTTTTTCTTTTGGCGCTTGATTGGTGGGTTGAACTGAAGGACTTGGCTCCTCTTCAAAATTAGGAGGATTAATCGGCTCCCAAGGAAGGTCTGAATTTTGGTAATATCCCGGCGATTCAGGCAATCCAACATCCGAAATTGGATCAACAGGTACCAATCCAAAGCTATCTGCCGCCTGATCCGCGCGAGGACTTGGAGAATAAGCAGGACTAGGTAACGCTAATTCAGGATCAATTCCTGTATGTTTCGTCGATTGGTAAAAAGTGGATTGAACCGGAGACGGACTGGGAGTTGCTTGCGCTGCTTGAGCGTCAGATTGTTCATCCTCTGTCCCTTGCATCAGATTTCTGAATTTATTCTGCTTTGCCCTTTGATCGGGATCGACCGCTTCCACTTTGTTTACACGTTGCAGCTCAGCTTTATTTGCAGCCTCAGCGGCAATGCGTCTTGCGTCGTCATTAGGGTTTTGGGATACTCTATTTGCCATACCTTGAGATTAGATGGATTTGAAAAATGTTGCAAGGGTTGTGTTGATCTCTTATATTGTCCTCTATGAAGTGGATTCAAGACTTTCAGCTTTTTCTTTTTGACTTTGATGGATTGCTCGTAAATACCGAGCGCCTTCATTTTCAAGCCTATATCGATATGATGGCAAGCAGAGGGTATAAATTAAGTTGGAGTTTTCTCCGTTATTGTGAAGTCGCCCATTTAGATGCAACCGCCCTACGAGAAGCGCTTTATTCTGAATTCCCCGATCTTTCTTTAGACTGGCCTTCCTTGTATGCGGAAAAGAAAAAGATCTATTACGAACTTGTTTCTGAAGGCAAAGTAGAACTCATGCCTGGTGTAGAATCATTACTAATGGAGCTCGAAAAAGCTTCCATTCGCCGTTGCGTAGCTACAAATAGCTTTTTGGATCAGATAGAACTCATTCGCTCTAAAATTCCACTTCTTCAAACGATTCCTTATTGGATCACCCGTGAGAATTACGAAAAACAAAAACCATACCCCGACGCCTATCTAAAAGCAATCGAGCTCTATGAAAAACCAGAAGATCGAATCATCGGATTTGAAGACAGCATCCGAGGCCTTCAAGCTCTCCAAGGAACCAAAGCCTTGCCAATCCTAATCTGCGATGCAAAACACCCGTTACTCGGCCATGCCCCAGAAGGCGTAGTACGATTCGATTCCTTAGACGCTATTCCGTCATCTGCTCGCCTTTAATTTTTTAGGTACGGTTTTTCTCAAATTGGATATTACCCTCGAAAATCGGTGTATACTGCCATCGGCTTGAAACTTTGATTTTGTGCTGGATTTCTTTATAGGCAGCATGCCCAGATTACTGATAAGCGTCTCGGCCAAGTATTACCAAAAAGGATCAACTAAATTTGGTAAGGATTCCCAATAAATTTCTTTCGCTGTAATTTTATAACAAAAAAGATCTGTTTGTACTTTTTCCTTAGGAGGGTAGTTTGTCCAGCTGACTACCAAAGTAACGGTATTGTTTGTTATGGTAAAATCAAAAACACTTCCTGAGTCGAACTGTTTTGTTAAAATTCCATTGAAAACAATATCATCAATTTTAATTGTTTGAATTCCTTTAAGCTGAAGTTTTCCCTTAATTCTATGGTCTTCTGAGAGATTGACATCAGGTAGATTCTCCTCCCAAATTTCTGCACTTATTAGTGACAATTGAATTGTATCGTCGAGATGTTGAATATCAATCAATCCTCCATCGTGGAAATAAGAAGTAAAGTTGCGAATATCCATGTTACCACCAGACCCATTCTAATGGATATAAGTGAGATTCTTCACTTCCATCTGCAACAGGGTTATTATTGGCATCTAAATATTGATCACGTTTTCCGGTAGAATTCGGATTAGGTCGATGAAAATGACCATGACCTCGGTGACCAGGTTCCCCAAAATTTCCTTCATCATATTCTAAAATTAGATTCGTGTTTTTATCTCTAAATCGCCTTCTTCCATGTTCTTTTTCTTTAGGATGAGAAATATCTTCCCAATCAGAATTATTTTCGAGATCTTTGATATCAGAAGGCAATGAAGGGTCAATCCCTCCTTGTTTCTTTCTTTTTTCCAATTTATCTACGATGATTCCCTGTTTGGCCAGCTTCTGCTCAAATCTTGTTTGCTCATGTTCTGTTATCCGGTGGTTTATGTGCTGGATTCCTTTATAGCTTGCATATCCTACGACAACACCAGTGGCAATAACAACAGCACCGGTGCCCCAAATAGGAAAGGTTAGTGTGCTGGTTGCTCCCCAAACTATTTGCACGAATGGAACGGCAAAAGAAAATTTGCCATCTGGGTCAAAAAAAGAAAGTGGATTGTTTAAGCAATATTGATACGGGTCGTTAGTTTGAAAGGAAGGGTCCGGAGTTAACCATTTTTTTATGCTTGGGCAGTAAAATCGATTGCCAAAATAGACCAAGCCGGTTTCTGGGTCATAGTTTTTCCCGCAATAGATCCATGGAGTTGGTGAATCGGTAGATAGGCCTCGACCGAAAGGATCTGGAATGGAATGTGTAATGACCTCGCGAGAAGTGATGTCGATTAATTTTGTAATATTTCCCTGTATATCGTGAATAGGGGCGTAAATCGCGGTGGGAGTTTCAATAGCAATGGCTTTGACCATATCAGCGTGAGCTGAAAGTCCTGGAATACGAAGTTCTTTGAGCTGTCCATTCTCATCGAGGATTGCCAGTTCATTAATGCCAGAAAAGAGATATTTTTCTGTAACACCATTTGATGTTTTTGCGATTCTATTTCCTTCCGCATCATAGGCAAAAGTGACCTCACAATCAGGAGATAAGACTTTGGTTAGTTTATGATTGTTATCATAAGAAAAGAAAACCCCTCCTTTTTGGATTAAGTTTCCTTGCGAATCATACTCTAAATATTCATTTGAATCTTCGCAGATCAACTCATTTAGGCAATTATATTTATATTCTCGGACGCTTTCGTCTTTAGTATGTTTCACCAGATTTTGTCGTGAATCATATTCACTAGATTCAAAATGATAAGGACTTCTTACTGAGTTTTTAGTCCCATATAGAATTTCTCCTAATTCCCCAATTAGCGATTCGGAAATTATATGATTCTGGTCATCGTAGTGGTAAGTATGGGTGTAAAGAATCTGTCCATTGGGTAAAAGACGATCAATTTGATTCAAGCGTTGATTTTCATGCTTATATCGAACACTCCCAAGCTCACCCAAAGGCAAAATGTGTTCTTCTGCGAAAAGAAAAAACGGTAAAAAAAATAAAAGAGTTAGTCTGAATTTCATAAGGAATTCCTGATAATAAATAGTATTTATAAAAAACTATTTATATCTCGTAAAGCAAAATCTATATTTTTTCAATATTGGACGTGCATGAGGAAGAGGGGATGGGGTGGGGCGGCGGGGCCGGCCCTACGACGGTCTTTGGCGGCCAGGATTTCGGCTATTTGTTCTGGTTGGAGTCTTTCTGCGGCGACTTCGATGAGGGTGCCGACTAGGTTGCGAACCATTTTGTAGAGAAAACCGTCGCAGGTGAGTTCTAATCGGACTCCGCCTGGTTGGTCGATGAGATCGAATTGTGAGAGTGTTCGGATGGGGTCGTGGGCTGCGCTTCCTTTATGGGCGTCGTTGGCAAATGAGGTGAAATCGTGAGTTCCTAGGAAGAGCTTGGCTCCGGATGCTAGTTTTTCTCGATCGATATTGCTTGTAAGATGGTAACGGTAAGGGGCTAGGATTGGATCGGCCACTAGATCGAGGTGAAGGTGGTAGTGATAGGTTTTTTGTTTGGCGCTATAACGGGCGTGGAAGGTTTCTGCAACGGGTTCAATGGAAAAAATTCGGATGTCGGGTGGGAGTAGTCCATTCAGGGAGAAGAGAAGTTTTTGAGGGTCAATTTCTTGGTGTGTGTCGAAATGGGCTGTTTGTCCACGAGCATGAACGCCTGAATCGGTACGGCCTGACCCTGTCAGATCTGTGGGGTGTCGGAGAGCTATTTCGAGCGCTTTTTGGACTAATGATTGAATAGACCTACCAGTATTTTGTACCTGCCAGCCGCAATAGTTAGTTCCATCATAGGCGATAGTCAATTTGTAGCGTAAATTTTTTAGTGGGTACATGGAGAATAATTATAGCTACTTTACGCTATAATTGGAAGAAATAGCCCTCCCGTAAAGGAGGGCAATAAAACAAGAATTATTTGTTTAGGTGTCCGCTAACTAATTTTGTCATTTCGAACATAGAAACAGTTTTTTTACCGCCGAAAACTGCTTTGAGTTTTTCGTCAGCAAGAATAAATGTTCTCTTTTTTGGATCTTGTAAGTTGTGTTTTTTAATGTAGTCCCACAAATCTTTTGTTACTTCTGTGCGGGGTCTAGCCTTAGGGCCAATAACTGCTGCAAGAATCGCATCAATTGTTACAGGCTTCATAAATGCTGCGTTGGGTTTTTTCGCTGCTGTAGTTTTTTTTGCCGCAGGTTTTTTTGCAGCTGGTGCTGCTTTTTTTGCTGGGGCTTTTGTTGTTTTTGCCATTTGTGTTTCTCCTTTGATAGCAAGAGGCTCTTTTGTTCCTTCAAGAAATCTTTTATCTCTCCAAGGGAATAAGTGTCAAAAAAAATCGTCTTTCTCCCTCAATAACAAGCAAAATAAGTGAAAAAACAGTGTTTTTGGGTCATTTGCTGGATAAATAATGCCTCTTTAGAACTTCCTCTTGAGGAAATGATTTTTTCCTGGCAAATTACTGATTCCTCAGGACAACCATGCTTAATGAATTATTGCAGCTTCGTGATCGGCTTCTTAAAGCAGGTACTCTTCATGAACAGATCTCCATTCTTGATTCATTTTCTCTTGTCCAAGAAGGGGTTGCGCGCCAAAGTTCTTTTCTAGAAGAAGTTACTCCTGAAGAGGAATACATTTTGAAACAGCTTCTGGCAACGGGACAGCTGAAGCAATTCAATATTGAGTCCAGGGAGAAATGGCGTAATCTTCTTCAAGTATTTCATGGGATTAATTATTTCTATCGAGAGATCGGTGGGATCGTTGGATATCAGGTGGAAGTGCTAAAGTTAATTAAGAATCATCCTTTAATTGAAGAAGCGGGAGCCAAATTCCATGCTCCATTATTTGATGATATCTCTCAGGAAGATTCGGTAGTTAAGGAAGCGATTGCCTGCGGATTGGAGTCTATGCCTTTACTTGCGGAGCTTTACCCTTTAGGCGGAGCTGCCGATCGACTTCATCTCATCGATGAGCAAACAGGACAGGAATTGCCGGCGGCAAAACTTCCTTTTGCTGGGAGGTCTTTGATCGCAACGCTGATTCGAGATCTGCAGGCTCGTGAATGGCTCTATTATCGCTTGTATGGCAAGCAAATTACAATTCCGTTGGGCATTATGTCTTCTTGGGAAAAGGACAACTGTCGCCACGTCGGCAGGGTTTTTGAAGAACATCGTTGGTTTGGACGCCCTTCTGACCATTTTCGTTTTTTTGTTCAGCCGCTTGTTCCCTCATTTGATGAAAAAGGGGATTGGCACTTATCTGGACCTTTAAAACCTGTTTTGAAACCGGGTGGACATGGAGCTATTTGGAAATTAGCGCGCGATG
>Ga0207030_1092_pt1 | contig 12020 bp, 10 predicted proteins | sample Alteio_BWMinCont_40_FD_153260 | JGI IMG/M metagenome (GOLD analysis project Ga0207030, IMG submission 153260) | Enriched cells from forest soil in Barre Woods Harvard Forest LTER site, Petersham, Massachusetts, United States -... | ecosystem: Environmental > Terrestrial > Soil > Temperate forest >... | reverse complement strand
GGGGCTGCGACGCGCCTATGCAGTAAAGGACCTGCCGCCAAAGGAAGCGTTTGCACGTCCGCGGGCATCACTCTGAGGGTCGTGGAAATGCTAGGTCTTTGCGATCAGTTCTAGCCTGGCGACCACTAGGCCCGTCCGCTTGCAGGAGTTGTCATGTCGAAGTGCCGCCGCGACCGCCCTGCAATCCAGCGAAGACCAAAATGGCCACCGGCTCGGCCTGTTCGGGGCCAGTTTGAGCAGGCAACTCTTGTCGTCGCTCTACTCATTATCACCACGCTGCCCGCTGCTAGCGCGCCCGGTAAATGGACGCAACAGGACATCAACCGAGTCGCCGATCTGGCGGTGGCAACCGCGCAGGCGCGTCTTGTAACCGGAAATCAGCGCGCATGGATGCTGCTCGGGCTGGCAGAAGAGCTCCGCACTAACGGGCAATTGCCACTCGCGCACAGCATCGGCCAGATGGCCGGGGCATTAATCGGACCACCCTATGACTTCGAGGATGAATTATCCCTCGGGGGCCGTGTGCAACAGATTGTTGGATTTGGCGACGAGGCTGATGCGCAACGACTATTAAAGGCTGCGTCCGATCCTTCCACAACGGCGGCCATTCTTGGGGGCATCGGGGCCGGGCGAGCCCAAGCCGGTAACACGGTTGGTGCTGAACAGGCAGTCGCCAGCTTGAGCGCGATTCCCGACAGCTACCGCTGGGGAGGCGATTATTCGGTCAATGATCGAGCGCGCGATGCGGTCGCGGTGGCATTAGTGAAAATCGACCCGTTTGCCGCGCTGCGCACTGTAATGCAAATGCACCGGAGCGTTTACCGACAGGAAATTGTAGCAAAGGCCGCGGCTGATATCTGCGCGTCATCGCCAAAATCCAGCCCACGCCACAAACTTGGCGTTGCTGCAATGAACCAGGCCGCCAACGCACTAAGGGCATTCGATGCGACCGACACGATTCGTAATCTGGGCTACGCCCATGGGCAGCAACGCACATTCGGCGTCGACGCAGCTGCCGCAATCGCAACCTGCGAGTCTCCCCAAGCCGCGGTCGATTTCCTGGTAAGCAATTTTACCGGGCAGGATGCCTGGAGGGCACGGCAAGAGCTAGCACAAAGGCTCACTTTTGATCACAAGAACGCGCTGGCGCATGCCGTAGCGCCAAAGCCTGACCCGGCTGACAAAGACACCGTTCTTCTTGCAATCGATTGGCTTTCCCATGTTGGAGACCGTGCGGCCGCTCGGACCCTGGCGGAACAAGCGCAAGCTCGACTTGGGAACGGCAAGCCGTGGAACCTTTTTCTATGGGAAGACATGCAGGTTGGTGCCTATGATGCCGCAACATCCGTGGTGCTCGCAGTGGACCCGCAGCTTCAGGGATGTCATTGGCCACGTGTTATTACCGAGGAGGTCACTCACGGCGACATCCACGATGCCCTGGAGGCCCTGCCGCAGCTCGTCAAACCATTGCGCGGGCTTTCCGGAGATACATGCGGCGTGTTTGTAGACCCGATGTTCGTTGCGCTGGCGCGTGCCGGTCTCGGCGGTGCAGCGCGCCCGGACCTGGACGCCTATCGCTCCGCATTGCTTGCCGACGAGAATATTAATTATCGGCGCCCAGGCGGCAATATCTTTACAATTGCACGGCTGGCGGGGATTGACGCCATGATGGGCGACATCCCACGCGCGTTGGACGCGGCGAACCGTGCTGGCCCATTGACGGTGAAGCACAATTGTGACGACCGCGCCGCATTTAGCTACATTAGTTGCCCCTCGTATCAGCCAGGTTTTATGGGGGGAGCCCAATTGTCGGCACCCGAGAGATTTCCCCTTGATAAAAGGAACATCGTGCGTGGGCCGAAAGCAATCGTACTGGGATCGATCGCCGCCGCCCTGGGGCAGATCGGAAACTTGACCGACGCATGGCGGATGGAGAAAAGTCTTGAAGCGGAGCCGCTCGACGCATTTCGTGAGCCGCGAGATAAAGCGCTAATGTCCATCGCAACGGAACTTATAAATCAGGGCGATCCGCGCGGCGCGTTTTCGACGGTCATGCACATCGCGAACTTGTCTACCCGCTGGCAAGGACTTGTCGCGTTGGCTCGACTAAAGCCCGGTCCCAAATGAGTGGGTTGCTGTACCGGGCAACCACACCATGACATCTTTATTGGCCCCCATTCGCGATGACGAAGGAATCTGATGTCCGCTTTCGGGCGCTGCCCGGTTTGCCGGCTACGACCGCAACGGGCGCAAAGCGGCCGTTACCAACGCCCGCCCGCAGCCCGTAGTCATGCAATCCAATAGTCAAAAGTTTTTTGGTTCTTTTTTTCAAAAAAGAACTGCTTCCTTTGCCTTTCTAGTTCGGATTCTTAAACCTCAGCCGTCCATTCAGGTTCTTACCGCGAATGATATTCGCCGAGTGATAAAACAGCCCGTAGCTATCGATGCTGGAAAGATCGGGGAAGATGCACGCATCCAGCACGTCGGTATTATCGGTGCTGAGCACCCAGCCGCCGCCGGCTGCGTTAATGCCGCCGAACAGGTCCGTGCCGCCGATTTGGGTGCAGTAGCACGAGCCCGGGCTGCCTTGGCAGTTGCCGTTATAGGGCACCTCCGCATAGTAGGCGAGCGCTGCGAGGTTTGGTTTAGGCGTTATCAGCGTTGTGAGCAGCACGCTGATTTGGCTTGAGCCGTCCTTTGCGACGTACTGGCACCATTGGCGGGGCCCGGCCAGCAGCAGGGGATTGGAGTTGTTGGTGCCGTAGGCCGGAATGCGCGTCTGCACGGTGCCGCCCGACGCGACGCAATATTTTGGCCCGAATGTCCCGCTATCTTCGGCCGCCTGCGCGGCCAGCGGCAGGCACAACGCCGCCGTGACTAGGAGTTGCTTGAACATAGGTAGGTAGCTCCGGAATTAAGATTTCGTTAACCCGGGGAGTGTCGGCCAGACTTGACACGTGTGCAACAGGCGATTGCGCCGATGGGCGCACGGTTTTGCGATACTCACGGGCGCAGGAACGTGCCGAACGCCCGCGGGCTGTCCCCGACGGGAAAGCTGCGCGTCACCTGCCGTGCGCCGGCGTCAATGACCGACATTGAGTCGTCCATCCAGTTGGCGACATACAGATGTATGCCATCCGCCGAAGCCTGGATGCCTTCCGGATTATCGCCGACCCGGATGGCGGCAAGCGGCGTGAATGTTTTGAGATCGAACGGCGTCACTGTGCCGGCCAGTTCGTTCGTTACGAACCCAATGTTACCTGCCAGCGCCACGACATACGGCCGCCGGCCAACCTTGATGCGCGTAACCAGGCGCCGCGCGGCAAGATCGATCACGGCCACATCATCGGATTCCACGTCGGCCGCATAGGCGCGTGTGCCGGCGGGGTCGATTGTGACGCCGAACGGATGCGCGCCGACTTTTATGGTGGCGGCAGGTTTATCCTCGCCGGCGCGAACGAGCACCAGGGCATCATCGAGCCGCGCCGCGACCACCAGCATTTGGCTGTCCGGCGTCACTGCCAGGCCGGAGGGCGACTGGCCGGCGGTTATGCGCCGCTGCAGAGTGAATGCGCGCGTGTCGATCACCATCACATCGCTGCCATACCAGTCGGCGACGTACAGCGCGCCGCCGTCAGGTGCCGCGGCGATGCCCAGCGGGCCGCCGGGCAGGGTCAGCGTGCGCAGAACGCGGCGGCCCACCGTGTCGATTTCGCTGACCCCCGGCAGGTCCGGGCTGGTCACGTAGGCGCGCGTGAGATCACGCGACATGGCGATACCGGCGGGGTGGCCCGGCACGGGAATGGTGGCCAGCAGCGCGCCGGTGGCCGGGTTGATCACGGCCACGGCGTTGGCCTGCTGCAGGGTGACGAACGCTTCGGCGGCCTGGGCGGCCGCCGGCGCCAGCAGCGCCAGCAGCAGTGCGGCCGCCAGGCGGCGCGGGTTCATTAGTGCCTGGCGACGGTCACGACCCAGGGAATTTGGCCGCCAATCCGTCCAGACCGGCGCGCAGGAACGCATGCATCGCCTTTTCGGCCGCCGCGTCGTTCTGGTCCGGTGCCGGGTCGCCCTTTGGGTCGCCGCGGTAGAACGCCGCGCGCCAGGATACGACCGATTTGCCGCCCGGCGCCGTCTCCACAGTGAGGTGAGTGGACAGGTTGGTGACCGGCAGCACCTTGGGGTCGTTGTGCGGCAGGAACGTGCTGTAGTTCATCGCCTTGGCGTCGTAGTCTTCCAGATCGTCATTCAGCTCGCCGCCCGCCTTCAGCTTCAAGGTGCGGAAGGATTGCGGCGTGTTGCCGCCATCGCCGGTGGTGGCCGCTACCAGCGGGTCCCAGCTCATGTCGTGGAAGTTGGCAATCACCGCCCACACCTTGTCCGGCGCGGCGTTGATGGTGACGGTTTCCTCGGCCTTGCGGCGGGTGGGCCCGTGCGCGAGGGCAGGGGTGGCGACCAGCAGGGCCAGGGCAAGGGCGCGGATAGGCAGCATGGACAACTCCGGTTTTGCCGGGAGTTTGGGCGGGGGCGTGGGAGTGGGCAAGACGTACTAAGGAAGGAAGAACTTCTTTTTTGAAAAAAAGAAGCAAAAAACTTTTATCTGCTAGATGCAGCACCGAAATTCCCCGGGTGAGCTCGGGACCAGGGGCAATTGATAAAAGTTTTTTGCTTCTTTTTTTCAAAAAAGAAGGCCTTCCTTCTCTTACTGCACCTTCGGCGTCCTGCAAATCGGTGCCGCTCCCGGCCGATAGACCTCCATCATGGTCATCATGCCCCGGTCTTCATGGTTCAGCACATGGCAGTGGAACATGATATGACCGAGTATGTTTGGATCAGTAAACGGGATCAGCAGTTTCACCTCGCCGTGTTCGGGCACGCGCACATTATCCACGTCGCCGGTAAAGGGCTGTGCCACGCCGTTTATTTCCGCCACCTGGAAACTGAGCTGATGGATATGGAATTCGTGAAAATCCGGTGTTATGTTCCGCACGGTCCATTCCTCGACGTTTCCCAACGGCACGCGCACATCCGTGCGCAACGGGTCGAACTGTTTGCCGTTGACGTAGTACTCGGTAGCGGTGGCATTTTCTGAAAATACGATGGTGCGGCGGGCGTTGATAATGCTGGCGCGCAGGTCGCTCAAGTGTGGAAATACCAGGTCTGGCGCCGGCGGTCCGGTTGCTGTTCCGTTCACCGCAATATGCCCCAACACACGCTGAACGGAGAAACCGGTGCCATGCCCGGTGGGCACGCCGGTTGCAATCAGATTGACAGCACCGGCATGGTCGGCGCGCACCAGCACGTCGATGCGCGCGGCGGGCATGACGTCCAGGCTATCGCTGTCCTGGCCGTCCGTCGCGGGCAGCGAGTCCCGACCGATAACGCGCATTTGCAGGCCCGGTGCCGCCAGATGCAGCGTCAGGTTGGCGCCCTGGTTGCTTATGCGCCAAAGCTGGGATGTGCCGGCTGCCATAGTGTCGGTCCAACCCTCTTGCCCGTTGATCGAAACCACGCGGCAATGCAGTGTCACCTTCAGTGCGTCGCCGTTGCAATCCGGCTGTTTCCAATCCTTCAGTACCAGCAGTTTTTGTGGTATGGCCTGCAGGCCCTCGAACTGGGCGGCGAATCCTTCAATCAGCAGCGCGCCGGAAAGCCCGCCCATTACGTGTGATTCCGCTGCGCCATGTGCGTGGTCGTGATACCAGAACAGCCCGGCAGGATGATTGAGCGGAATTCGAAAATCATAGTCGAAATCCTGCCCAACCGGCACCAAGATGTGCATATTGTCTGCATGTCCGGTGGGTGGAATCCGCAGCCCATGGAAGTGCAGGTTAATCGCGTCGGCCATATGATTAATCAGGCGCAGCCGCACCAGGTCGCCCGGATGCACGCGCAGCACCGGGCCACCATAGATGCCATTATAGGCGGCGCCGGGGAAATTCAGATCGCCGATGCGAACCACCAGCGGCGCGGCCACCAGGGTTGCCTGTAGAATGCCGTTGATTGCGCGATATTCCGGCAGCCCGCCGGCATCGATCGCATCGTAAGTGGCGTGTGGCGTGCGGCCATGCCAGGCCTGCCAGGTGCCGCTCGCGAACAGCACCAACGGTGCCGCCAGGCAATACAAACGCATGCTGCCGATTGGAAACATGGGCCGCGGTTGGACCTACTGCACGGTCACACTCATTTTCATGCTTGGGTGGATATGGCAGCGGATTTTGAATTTGCCGGCCTTGTCAAATGGTACGTCCACGGCGTCGCCTGGCGGTTGCACGCCCATATCGCGGGCATTGTCGTCATCGTCGCCTTCCTGCACCAGGATATTGTGGTTGACATCGTCCTGGTTTTGGAACTTCACATGATCGCCGACTTTCACGGCAACTTCGGCCTCACTGAACGTTTGCCCTGCCTGAACAATGGTTGTTGTGGCAGCCACAGCGGCGGCTAGCGGCACAAGCGCGGCGAGCAGCTCTATCAACAGGTAAACGCGCATGAAGGGTCCTTTAACAAACGCGGAGCGTCAGAAATGCCAGGCCGCCCACAGGCTGACGTAAACCGTGTTGTTGTCGGCGGCGCCCTGCGTTTGTCCGTCGAATTTCGTGTAGAGCACATACTGCGCGGCAAGCCGCAGGTTGCCCCATGCTATAAGCGAGTCCGGCTTACCAAACGGTGAATAGGCCACTTCCAGCACTGCCCCACTGCTATCCGGCCGCCCAAGCAGCGTGGCGCTGTTCACGCCGCCGGTGCTCCCGTTAGTACTGAACCATTGCGCCGAGGGCGTCACCGTTGCCGCGATGCTGTAGGATATATCTGCCCGCATGGTTGTAAGATTGCCGTGTGACTGGCTGGGAACCGGCGGCGCGGCGAAATGCTGGTCCTCGGTAATGATTGTCGCGTGTGCCGAAATCACGTCGCTGGCCACCACGCGCGGATGGAAGGTGAACTGGTAGTTGGCGTCCGCCGCGACGTCGGTGTAATGGTCCGTGCCGGTGCCCGCCGGCGCGCCGCCGGCCAAAATAGCGGCATCGATCCCGTAAGTGCCAATTTCCCAGTTGCTGCGCCCATGATCATGCTGCACCGCCAGCCGCCAATACGGTGCCGTGCCCATCACGCTATCGGTGCCCGCCACCGGAACGGTGCCCAGCGCATTGCGTACATCACGTCCCAGGCCGCGGTACAAGGCGGCTTCGGTATAAACCCAGTCATTCCACATGACGTAGGCACCAATACCCAGCACCTGCTGCGAAAAGCTGCCGTCAATCCGCGTCGCGGCCAAAGGCGATGGCGCCAGCGGTGAGCTGTTGTAAGGGAACCCCCAAATGGGCGTGGAATTCCACAAATCCGACACCGTCGGATTATTATTCAGCGTCAGGCCCCAAACGCTGTCGATGCCGAATATATCGCGCTCGCGCGCGTACCGTATGTCCGTATTGTCGATCTGATACTGCCGCCCAACACCATCATAGGTCGTTTGGATGAACGCACCGAGATGCCGAGTGATCGCGCCCGCGTAATAGAACGACGCCTGGTCCATCGCGAAATTGTCATTGGCCGAGAACCATCGCGCCGCCCCGCCCGGCTGATCCTTCCCGGTGTGGGTAAACGACCCGTACACGGTTGCCGCCAATGGCGGGAAATGCCGCTTGCCGTCGCTGGCCACGTAGCCGTGCAGCTTGAACGCCCGCCCGTACGGCCGCAATTGCGGCCCGAACGCGCCCACATGGCACGCGGCACAAGGCTGCCCGGTCTGCTCGGCGAAACTCGGCACCGCTTGCGCCTGCCGCACGCCAACCAGTAGCAGGCAAGCCGCCATGGCCAGGATGGCGGCGCGAACCGGCCGATGTCGAAAGGCAATTCGCGCTGCCATGTGGCTCCTGCCGGGCCGCCGCGAGGCTGCGCGGCCATGCCCAACCATCGCAGGGAATGGTTAAGCAATTGACAGCACCGCGCCGCCACGCCCCGGTTTGCCGCGCAAAATTTACCCGCCGCCCCCTTGGCAATCGCCCCACCTTTGCGGCAGCCCGCCAATGCGGCCTAAGCTGGCGGTCAACGCCCGCCGGGCCCCTGGTCGAGGAACGCCATCCATGCCCGCACTTATCCTGCATCATTACGAAACTTCGCCGTTCTCCGAAAAAATGCGCCTCGTCCTCGGCCTGAAGAACCTCCCCTGGTACTCGGTCACCGTGCCGGTCATGTTGCCAAAACCAGACGTGATCGCCCTAACCGGTGGCTACCGCCGCACGCCCTTCCTGCAAATCGAAGCCGATATATATTGCGACACCGCACTCATGTGCCAGGTGGTCGATGCGCTGCACCCCACCCCGCCGCTCTATCCGCAAGCCATGGCCGGCCTGGCCGATATCGTTGCCCAATGGGCGGACACTTCCCTGTTCTGGATCGCGGTGCCCTACACCATCCAGCCGGTCAGCATGCCGCACATGTTCGCCAACGCTCCGCCCAGCTTCATGCGGGCCTTCGCCGCCGACCGTGCCGCCATGACGCCCAACATGAAGCGCGCCACCTTGCCTGACGCGGCAGCGCAATTGCAAACCTATCTCGCCCGCCTCGAAAGCATGCTGTCCGGCGGCCAGGCCTTCCTGCTCGGCAATGATCCGTCCATTGCCGATTTCTCCACGGCGCAATCGATCTGGTTCATGCGCCGCTCACCACCCATTGCCGCGATGCTCGATGCCTATCCAAACCTGATCGCCTGGTTCAGCCGCGTAACCGCTTTCGGCCATGGCACGGCCACCGAAATGACCAGCGCCGCCGCCATCGAAACCGCCGCCAGCTCCAGTGGCTACGCCCTCACCACCATCGAACCCGGCAGCCCGTTCGCGCCGGGCGACCCCGTTACCGTAACCCCCACCGATTACGCCCACGACCCAGTCGCCGGCGAGTTGGTTGGCCTCACCAACAACGAAGTTGTTCTGGAGCGTACCGACGAACGTGCCGGCACGGTTCACGTGCATTTCCCCCGCGTCGGCTACCAAATCAACACCAGCGAGGCCTAGCCACGTGGATTTCGATCTCGCCGAAGAACACCGCATGCTGCGCGACCTGGTGCAGCGCTTCGTGCGCGAACACCTCCTGCCGCTCGAGCCCGCCGTGCTCGCCCGTGACGCCGCCGGCGAAGGCTCCGCCCTCACCAACGAGGAACGCCGGCAGCTCGACGCCATCACCCGCCCCTTGGGCCTCTGGAGCCTCGACGTACCAGAGCAAGAAGGCGGCATGGGCCTGCCCCACGTCGCACTCGTTGCGGTCAACGAGGCACTCGGCAGCACCGTTGCGCAATACACGCTGCCACCCGACTCGCCCAATCTGCGCATGCTGCTGGCCACCGTAACGCCCGAGCAGCGCGCCGCCTACCTCGCGCCATACGCCCGCGGCGAAACGATATCCGCCATCGGCATATCCGAACCCAACGCCGGCGCCGACCCCGCCGGCATGCGCACCCGAGCCGTGCGCGATGGCGACGACTGGGTAATAAACGGCCGCAAAATCTGGATAACCCGCGCCGCCGAGGCCGATTTCACCATCCTCATGGCCATCACCGACCCGGTAAAGAAAGCCCGCGGCGGCATGTCCGCCTTCCTGGTTGACCGCGGCACGCCCGGCTTCAACGTGCTGCGCCGCATTCCCATGCTCGGCGGTGAATATACTTACGAAATAACCCTGGAAGATTGCCGTGTCCCCGGCTGGAAACTCCTCGGCACCGAAGGCCAGGGTTTCGCCCCCATGCAGGTGCGCCTCGGCACCCGCCGCATGGAAATGGCCGCCTGGTGCATCGGCGCCGCCCAGCGCGCGCTAGACATGATGCGTAACTACGCGCCGCAACGATCCACCTTCGGCCACCGCCTCTCCGAACGCCAGGCGGTGCAATGGTGGGTAGCCGACGGCGCCGCCAAAATCCACGCCACCCGCCTGATGGCCTACGACTGCGCCTGGCGGCTGGACCAGGGCCGCGACGTGCGCACCGAAATCTCCATGCTGAAATACTACGCAACGGAAATGGCCCAGCAAATCATCGACAACGCCATGCAATGCTTCGGCGCCATGGGCATGACGAAAGAACTGCCGCTACAACTCTTCGCCGGCCGCGTGCGCAACATGCGCATCTACGACGGCCCCTCCGAAGTCCACCGCATGGTGGTCGCCCGCAACCTGATGGACACACGCGCATGACCCAAACCGTTTCCGTGCGCCGCGCCAACCATGTGGCCGAACTGGAATTCAGCAATCCCCCCAACAACCACGCCAACGTGGACCTGCTTTCCAGCATCGCCGACGCCCTTGAACTGCTCGACGCCGAAGCCGACATCCGCGCCGTCGTTCTGGTTTCATCCGGCCGCGCCTTCTGCGCCGGCGCCGACCTGGCCACCCGCGAAGGCGGCGGTATCGGCGGCAAAGGCACTGACCCGATGTGGGAATTCTACGAACAGGCGCTACGCTTGTTCGCTACAAGCACGCCCATCGTCGCTGCTATCCAGGGCGCCGCCGTCGGCGCCGGCCTCGGGCTCGCCGTCGCCGCCGATTTCCGCGTCGCAAGCCCCGAAGCCCGCTTCGTCGCCAACTTCACCAAACTCGGCTATCACCCCGGCTTCGGTCTGACCCACACGTTACCGCGCCTGATTGGCCCCCAGCGCGCCGCGCTGATGTTCATGACAGCGGAACGTTTCAAGCCCGATGAGGTACTGCCCTGGGGCCTGGTGGACCGCATCGCCCCCGCCGACGCGCTACGTGCCGCCGCCCACGCCCTGGCGATGGAAATCGCCGTCAACGCTCCCCTGGCATTAAGCGCTACAAGGCAAACCCTGCGAGCCGATCTGCAGCAATCCGTTCGCGCCGCGCTGGTGCGCGAACACGCGGAGCAGGCAGTGCTCGGGAAGACCGAGGACTTTGCCGAGGGGATACGCGCGGTTACCGAACGGCGGGCAGGTCAGTTTAAAGGCAAGTAAGGAAGGACTTCTTTTTTGAAAAAAAGAAGCAAAAAACTTTTGCTACTTGGCTCCGAGCGTGCACCCGCTCCGAGCCAAAGTAACAAAAGTTTTTTGGTTCTTTTTTTCAAAAAAGAACGTTCTTCCTTCCTGTGACTATTCCTACATCACAAACCGAATCGGCCGCCTTCCTGCAGCGCATTACCGGCGCTCCACCGGCGGAAACCCACATCTCCGCCGTCTTCGCCGGCCCCAGCGACGTCTACAAACTGAAAAAGTCCGTCCGCCTCTCCTTCCTGGACTTCTCTAACCTCGAAACCCGCCGCCAGATGGCGCAGCGCGAGCTGGATCTGAACCGCCCCAACGCCCCCGAAATCTACCGCGCCATGCTGGCAATCGTCCGCGCCCCAGATGGCAACCTGAAACTTGCACCGAACACTGAACCCAACGCGCTGGACTACGTCGTCCACATGGCCCGCATTCCCACGGATGATTTCCTCGACGTCCTCATTGCGCGCAATGGCACCACGCCCGCCTTGCTCGACGCGCTGGCCGACGCCATCGCCGCCCTGCACGCCAAAGCACCCCCAAAGCAAGGTTGGGACAATGCCGCCAACATGCGCGCCATCACTACCGGCAACGCCACCGCCGCCCGCAACGCCGGCCTGCCGCCTGACGCCATCGACACCTGGGAACGCGCGGCCCTGGCGGAACTCGATGCCATCACGCCGCACCTGCGCGCCCGCGCCGCATCTGGCGCGGTCCGCCGCGCGCATGGCGACCTTCATCTCGGCAATCTCTGCCTCTGGCACGGCGTCCCCACCGCCTTCGACGCCCTGGAATTCGACGAATCCCTCGCCACCATCGACGTCGGCTACGATCTTGCCTTCCTCCTCATGGATCTCGAATTCCACGCCGGCCGCCCCGCCGCCAACCGCGTCTTAAACCGCTACTTGGCCCGCACCGGCGACTTCAACCTGCTGCCTGGCCTGCCGCTGTATCTCTCCAACCGCGCCATGATCCGCGCCCACGTGCAGGCCGCGCGTGGCGAGCCCGCCCAGGCCGCCACCTACCTCCAAACCGCTC
>Ga0207030_1043_pt1 | contig 12123 bp, 11 predicted proteins | sample Alteio_BWMinCont_40_FD_153260 | JGI IMG/M metagenome (GOLD analysis project Ga0207030, IMG submission 153260) | Enriched cells from forest soil in Barre Woods Harvard Forest LTER site, Petersham, Massachusetts, United States -... | ecosystem: Environmental > Terrestrial > Soil > Temperate forest >... | reverse complement strand
CTCTTCTGTTCTTTCTTGCATGCTGAGTTTCAATTTTTTATTTTCTGCGCGTTTCACTAAGAAATTGGATAATGGAAAAAGAATATTAGAAATAGGAAAAGTAAGCCCAGCCATGTGTGAAATTTTCCAACCTGCTTTTTGCATCAATGCTTGTAAAGAATCAAACGTATAGCGTCGAAAATGTCCGGCGATTTCATCTTCTATTCCCCAGTAAAATAGAGAGGCAGGTACGAATAAAACTGCTTTGCCATTTTTCTGTAATAATGCTTCACATTTTTTTAAATAAAGCAGTTCGTCCGCATCATCCAAATGTTCAATGACCATTGAGGAAATAATCATATTCGCTTTTTCTGTGGAATCGGTGTGAAGCCAATTTTCATTGAGAATTTTGTATTGATTTTGTTGGAGATAGGGACGAATTTGTTGGCTAGCATTTTCGACAGAATCTTTATTCAGCTCAAAGCCAATGCCTGACCAACCCAGTGAGCATAATAGTTTAGAAAGCGCACCATTCCCAACGCCGACTTCAATAAATTTTCCTGGCGTTATCTTTTTCATTCTTTCTTTCAAATACATTCGTTGCAGAATTGTGCCGGGAGGGAAGATCATGATTTTATTCTTAATTAGTTAGAGGCTGTTGACAAGTTAAGTGGATTTTATCAGATCCATGTTGATAGTAAAGCTCTAGCAGCATCATGAATCACATCGAATCCATTGTAATGTAGTATCCCCAAATGGCTGCACGGACAATTGTTTAAGGTTTTTGTGATAATGCTCGTTGCAATAAATTCCCAGAATTTGTATGGAGGATTCATATGCAATGATGGGAATACCGTTTTTACTCATGAGACGTTCAATCATGCCGCGTCCAGCTTTTTGCTCAGCATATGCGACAGAGAAAGGTGCGAGCGTAAAGACTCCTAATCCATAAAGCTGATAATGTAATGCAGTTGGCGATTGAGTGAGTACAGGATAAAGAGCTTCAAAGCGCAATCCAGCTCCCCATACTACTGTAGAGTCGTTTGGGAGGGCGGTGAATGTTTTTCTGATTGCAGCGTTATTTATTTGGAGAGTTCGCGATTCAGAAAAAGCAATGACGGTATTGATTGCTGCAGCTACTAATAATATTCCAGTACAAAGATATTTGCGCCAGCCAGAGATGTTCATGTTGAAGAGCGAAGCAATCAATAGCAAGCAAACTAATGGGATGTAGACTCGTAGAATGGCAGGACGGCCGATCAAGCCAAGCATAAAAACGGCTCCAAGACACAATAACCAACTACTGATCAATCGTCTATTGGGTCGTAAGAGGGTCAGTAATATCGCCGCAATTAGAGTGGGTAATAGTGCAATATTCCACAACGTTTTTATGCCCAACCAAGCCTTAGCTAAGGCATGATGTTGTATGGGTAAAGGCCCAAGTTCTTTAAGCATCGCTCGCAATGTTTTTGGATTTGCTATGTTGGGGTCAACGAAAAACCAGTGATTGATGAGGTTAATATCATTTTTGCTGTAATCATGAGTTTCTAATATATCCGGTCTTTTTTGTAAATAATCTCCTGCACCAAAATCAGTAAAGAGTGCGCGTGGCACATTCAGCTCTTTAAAACTATTCCACTCGGCTCTCTGGTAGTGCTGATGATCAATCATTGCTGAGATGAGGATTGCAGAAATAAGAGCGAGCAGAGTCATTCGTGCATACGTAGATGAAAGAAGTGTGCGTATGTTAATTAATGGTAATGCCGCGATGACGACTAAAATACATTCCTCGCTGCGAACTAAATAACTTAAAAAGGCAAACAGGGCACTAGCTATCAGTAATTTTTTGTCGTTTTGTCTAGAGTATAGCTGACAGCAGATGATGGCTGCTACCATGAGTAATCCAGCATTGATAGTAAATTGCGGGAAAAGGACGGGGCGCATCAACAGTAATGCGAGTACAGGTAGGCTGGCGATATATCCTATGCCTAGCCTGAGGAGACCATAAACAATCATTGAGCCCACTACGGTGAGAACGCTGAGTGTCGCAATCGAGTAACCGAGTATGCCCTTGATTTCTGGGATGACGCGTGTGATATACCCCCACAAAACATTGGAGAATATTAACGTAGGCGGAGAACCTGGGGCTGCTATACCGTAGCCATGGGCTACCATAGACATTGCAATGTCGTCATTGCTTTCCCAGGTTGGAACAAAGTATATACAAAGAAATAATACGAATAAGATTGTGGTAGCGAACGAACCTACTATCATCCATGACTTCGATGTTGCTCGTCCACTGACAGAAGAATTAACCACTAGCTATCATCCCATGCTATTGATTTTGTAGGGTTTGTTGGCATTTCCAACAACAGTGCCCAGCAAAAAACGTTGTGTGAAATTATCACAATGTGGTTATACGAGACAAGAAAATCTTTTTTCTTGCTGGGTGATATGGGATTATTGTCAGCAAGTTTTTTATCAAAATGTAAGGAATGGTTTTTTGAAAACTTTTTTACGATATGTGATTGTCGGCTTGTCAGTTAATGTCTCTGCTTATTTGATTTATATACTCATAACCAGTTTATGGGATCAACCTAAAGTTGTTATGACGATCTTGTATCTTATTGGCGTGAGTAGCAGCTTTTATTTCAACCGCCGATGGGCTTTTGGACATACCGGCTCAAGCAGGGTCGCTATTTTTAAATATATAGTAACGCATCTAGCGGGTTATATTCTGAATTTGTCACTGATGATCTTTTTTGTCGATCACCTCGGTTATCCACATCAGCTTATTCAAGCGATGGGATTTGTGATTGTTGCTCTATTTGTATTTGTTACGTTTAATTTTTTTGTTTTTCCCAAACAATCTGTGTTCAGTCGAAAGATGTAGGAGTTTTATGTCAACGAACAAAATTGCATTTAATTTGCCTTACCTAACAGGCAATGAATTAACTTACCTAATTGAAGCAAACAGTCATCGTGGTTTATCAGGCGATGGTCAATTTACAAAAAAATGCCATGCTTGGTTAGAACAACAAACAAAAAGTGCTAAGGCGTTGTTAACGCATTCCTGCACGGCAGCTTTAGAAATGTCAGCGATTTTATTAAACCTCAAGCCTGGCGATGAAGTCATTATGCCTTCCTATACTTTCTCTTCTACAGCGAATGCATTTGTATTGCGTGGTGCCATCCCAGTTTTTGTGGATATTCGCGAGGACACGCTGAACTTAGATGAGTGTCTCATTGAGCAGGCAATTACTGAGCGTACAAAAGCAATTGTGCCTATGCACTATGCGGGTGTGAGTTGCGAAATGGATAGGATTCTCGACATTGCAAAGACTCATCAACTGAAGGTGGTAGAAGATGCAGCGCAAGGAGTGATGGCTTTTTATAAGGATAGGGCGCTGGGCAGTATCGGTGATATGGGAGCTTACAGTTTTCACGCGACTAAAAATATTATTTCAGGCGAGGGTGGATGTTTGCTTGTCAATGATGAGTCATATGCTTTGTCAGCAGAAGTCATTCGCGAAAAAGGCACCAATCGTAGTCAGTTTTTACGCGGCGAAATTGATAAATATACTTGGCAAGAAATGGGGTCATCTTATCTACCGAGTGAATTAATCGCAGCATTTCTGTGGGCCCAGTTAGAAAGTGCTGAAGAAATTACAAAAGAACGTTTGCATCGTTGGGATTATTATTATTCGCAATTACAGCCTTTAGAATTAGCGGGATATCTACGACGTCCGATTGTGCCGGAACATTGCCGTCACAATGCACATATGTTTTATATCATTCTTCCCGATGCGTTGACCTGTCAGCATGTGAATGAAGCATTGAAGAAAAATAATATTTCTGCGATGACGCATTATGTGCCTTTGCATTCTTCTCCTGCGGGTTTGAAATATGGCAGAAGTGATGGAGACTTGACGGTGACGGATTCGATGTCAAGTCGATTAGTGCGATTGCCATTGTGGGTGGGGATTACTGAGCAAGAGCAGGATAGGGTTGTGACAATATTGCGAGAAACGCTAACAGTAGAGGAAGCTCCCCTCGTTACAAAATAAGATTTTTTGTTTGGTAAATGTGTCATTCCCGCGGCAATACTATCAACGCATGCGTTGATAGTATTGCCGCAGGAATGACAAAGTTGCTATACCTTCTGCCCTACTTTTTCCTCAGCAGGCAGAAAATCATAAGCATTATTTATCTGAAGCGATCGCTTATTTGATGGTATAGAAAACTCTTTTTTAACAGTACGTAAATAGTTTATTTTTTCATTTAAAAAAATGGATGTTTGACTCAGAACCTGTAGTAGGTTGCTGGCATAATAACCATGATTTTTATTTTCAAAAAGAGAGTTATCGTTCACATTTTTAATGCGAATAGAATGAGGACGTAACGTTGTTAAATGATTCTCAGCTCCTTGCTGATGTGTAAACGATAAAATGGATTGTAATTCCAAATTGAATTGATCGTCAAAAAGTAAAGGTGCAGTGTTTTCTAATTTTTCTAACTGATTTGACTTATAGTAGTATAGTTCAATACCGAATGCGACAGCACAGCTAGCAACCAATCCACACATGGCAATGCTAGTCCCTAGGTTAGCATTACCGTCGTTTTCTTCTGATGCGGATCCGGGTGCATTTTTTATTGCATACGCTAACCCAATGGCTAATCCTGTTATGACCGTTATATATCCTGCACGCCACTTATTTCGCGTCGTTGAGTTGTTAGAAATCTCGATGGCTTTTGCATAACTTTGGTTAGCGCTTTCATTGGTGAGGGCAAGTGTTTTATTGTCAAAATGCGCTTGCATCGCACGACATTGATTTAAAAATTCTTGAAATTCACCATTCACTTTTTTGCTCAAGGATTTGATTCTGTCAAGATATGTTGTAATTTCCTGTATTTTTGTGTCTAATGTTTGCTCATTTTGAACATCTTCAGGAGTTTTTTTGTAGCAATTGAACATTTTAAACATGTCATTCACCTAAATAGAAAAATTTGCGCAAATAGTATCTTGATACGTTTTATTATGCAAATAATTTTACAGAATTAGCTAGCGGTGTAGATCAAATTGACATCAAATGTTATGATTCATTCTTTATTTTGTTCTTAGCAATAGGTGAAACATGACCCCACGTTCCTATCAATTGATTGTCATTGGTGCTCACGGATTAGTCGGCAGCAGTGCATTTTATCAAGCTGCAAAATTATGTGCCCAGGATATAGCTTCTTCCTCAAGTCTTTTCAACCACCCAAAAGTTTTAGGGATAGATCAATTCGAAGAAGGTCATAGTTGGGGATCTAGTCATGGTGAGACGCGCATTACACGTGTTGCGATTGGCGAAGGCGATGAGTATGTTGCTCTTGCAAAACGATCTCACGAAATTTGGGAAGAAGTCGAAACAGAAACACAACATGAGTTTGGAAAATTATTGAATATCAAAGCATCCAATGCGATTGGTGGATTAATCATTGGTCCTGCGAAGAAAGAAGATGAAACTCCTTATCATGGTAGCAAAGGTGGTTTTCTACAACGAACGCAATCGATTGCTGCAGAACATCAGATTCCCTATAAAATTTTACCTAATGCAGAGCTTGCTCAGACCTTTCCTCAATTTAAAATACGTGAACAGGATGCAGGTTATTGCGAAGAAAGTATGGGTTTTATTCGTCCTGACGCATGTATAAAAGCAAATGTTCGCCTTGCAAAAAAACATGGCGGTGAGTTGCGAACGGGTGAAAAAGTTTTAAAATTTACACGCAAAGAAAATGGCAAAATTGAAGTCGTCACATCAAAAGCTCGTTATGAAACCGATAAACTGATTGTCGCAGCAGGTCCTTGGGTGCCTGAATTAATTGAAGAGCACGCGAAAGAATTAAAAGTTTGTCGACAGACTGTATATCATTTTGATGTGAAAAAAGAATTGCGAGATCAATTTACCAAAGATAAATTTCCTACATTCATTTGGAATCTCGATAGTAGCAGTATTATTTATGGATTTCCGATCATGGGTGAAGGTAATGCAATTAAGCTAGGTACAGAATCCTATGCGACGGTTACCACGCCGGATTCTGTGAATCGAAAAGTGAGTGAAGAAGAAATCAACACGATGTATGAAACATTGATTAAGCCCTACTTGCCTGGTGTGACAAATCATTGTGTGAGTGCAAAAGTCTGTTTATATACGGTTGCTCCACAATGGCGTTTTGTAGTGGATTTTATGCCGAATTTTGGCAACAACGTGATAGTTGCATCGCCGTGCTCTGGCCATGGTGCAAAACATGCAGCCGCAATGGGAGAAGCGATCGCGCAACAAGCGATAAGAGGTAAAAGTAACATACCTGTGATTGAATTATTTGGTGGGTTGTTAAGTCAAAAAGAAGATAAGCAACAACAATCTTTAAGGGAGTTTTGATGTCAACAGACCCTAACATGCAATCGACTTATTCAAACAACTTTGCAAAAGAGTTTGCGGAATGATGTAAGAAAATCCATTGTGCAAGCAATGGAGAAGCAATTCATTTTTTGTCGAACATTTGAATTTGCTTTTGATGGTTTCAAGATACGATTCGACTGTGCGTGGAGATAGATTCATAAATAAGCCGATTTCTTTATTCGTAAATCCGCGCATGAAATAAAAGATGAGTTCTGATTCTCGGTTGGATAATTGATTAAACGTATCATTTGCATTCACTTCAAAATTTACATTCGTAAAATCTTTATGTTCGTAATTTGGATTCCCTAACGATAGTAATTTAAAAATAGCCTGGCCAATCGCTGGGTTTGAAACTTCATTGCCTATGCTGCAGACACCAATGATTTTGTCCGTTGCATTTCGAAGTGGTGCTTTTTTCAATAAAAAAATATGAATGTTACCATCGGCAAATTGATGTATCTGCAAACAGGAAATTTCTTTTTCTTGAGCGATCACTTTGTTATCTTCGTTGCGAAATTCAATAGCAGATTCAGATGCTGCACAACGCAGCTCAAAGTCATTATGCCCGCAAAACTGATCTGCATCTTTAAACCCGCAAAGGCGAGCTGCATAACTGGTGGATGCTGTGTAGATGAGGTCTGTATTTTTATAAAATACTAGGCCAGGCAATTGTGCTAACAATCTATTGATTGAATTTTCTGATTCGTAGTGACTGCTGAGCATGTTGTGTTTCCAATAGATAGTACTGCTATTGTACGATTAAGAGCTCTGGTAATCAATTCTGAACAGCGGTTGAGAGGAGAAAATTTTGTAATAGAAGGGTCTGTTTACATTTGGTTTGCGGCCCAAAAATCGTTCATAAACACCATCTTTTTGCGCTTCCTCACTCAAAAATCCTCAGCGTGCAATAAGCACGCCTCCGGTTTTTTCGCTCCGGGCCGCAAAAATCTGGCATTTCTGAACGATTTTTGAATCCACAAACCAAATGTAAACAGACCCTACCGGGATTTTCACGGTGGTTTTTTTTCAGGTCGTGTTCGTGGCGGTGTTTTGCTTAATTGCTACTCAGTAACATTCTCTCCTAAATTGATAGTGGAGATAATTATGTTTAGCAGTAGTCATACCATTCAAGCTCAATCATCAGCATCAGGGCAGTATCCTCAAAATAAAGTGACAATAGTCGGTAGCGGCATCATCGGTGCGATTGAGGCATATAATGCTTATCTCGAAGCAAAAGCAAAAGGCACACAAGTTAGGGTGACTCTGTACGAGAAAAACAAAAGTATCTCAGACACAACAACGGCAAATATAGTTCCTAGCTTAACACCCGATGAAATATTATCGGTTGTTCCGCGTGGCCCAGTACTCGTAGAAAAATTAGGAATTGTATTCAGTCAACCTGGCGGTATACGTGTGAATGATGTGGATGGCGTGAATGATTCCCTTGTTGCGCAAACATTCATAGAGCAAGTGCAAGAATATAGTAAAGATGAGGCTGGTCATGCTGCACGGACAACAGCATTATTAGAGCTAGGAAAAAAGAGCATGGAGTTGTGGCAAGAAATGTATGACAACGCTGATGCGGAGTTAAAAAAGATTTTAGAAGATTCCAATTTTAATCCCTGTCGTGAGCCAAAACAAACTGAAAATAGACAGTTACATGATGGATATCGTGTTGATCTTATTTATAGTGTTCCCAATGCAAAACAAAAAGCAGAAGGCATGAAGCAAGACTACGATAGTTTGAAATACAAAAACTGCAAAATTTTATCGCCGTCAGAAGTCAAAGAAATTGATCCTTTTCTCGCAGATTTTTGCGAAAGTCACTCAGAGATGAATGATGCTGGCGACATAATTTGGAAAAATGACGCTGTTGCATTGTATAGACCCGGCGGATGTTTGGATACCGAAATATTTTTACCAAAATTTTATGCGTATCTGAAAAAAGTGATGGGACAGTATGTGAGTGATGATGGAAAATCAAAAGATTGTTTTCAATTATCGTTTGAAAAAAATGTCACAGGAATTATTTATGATGATCACAATCAATCGGTTGTGAATGGATTGCGATTTTTTAATAATACGATCAAACAAAATAAGCATGCTTATGCTAAGTCTAATTATGTATTCTGTCCGGGAGAATCCGTTGGTACGTTAAACAAGTTAGGATTAAGTGAGCCAGCTTATTCCGGATTTGCAGGTGCATCGTTAATTTTAAATATTCCTATCCCCGCCAATAAACTTGAGCAGTACGCCAAATTTAATCACTGCATGGAAGTCCATCAAGAAGGTGTTGTTCTTGCGTGGCAAGCACGTTTTAGAGATAACAAAATTTTTATTGGTGTTGCTGGGACCAAGGCTTTTTACAGTGATAAAAAACCTAAAAAAGACGAAGATTTTGCGAAAAACAGAAATTTATTACAGTTAAATATGATTAATGATGTGCTGCCAGAATTTATCTCATTAGCATTCGGTAGAGATACAAAAGGCAAACTATTGGAAGAGAGTGATTTGCAGTTCTTAGAAAATAATCATATTGCACAGCGGTGGGTTGGGACTCGCGCAGTTGCTTACGATGGATTCCCGACGTTAGGTGAAGTGCATAATGCAAATGGCAAGTTAAGCAACGCTCGCTGCACAACCCATCTTGGTTCAGGTGGAGTTTCATTTGCACCTGCGGCTGTGAATATGAGTCGTCGTAGTTATCAAGATGCAAATGCTAAAGGAGATGATTTTGTAGAAACAGTCTTGATGTATGCGAGTTCTCTCAGAAAGCGGTAGGGTAAAATAAATGATTTATGCGGCAATGCTTGAACGGGAAGGGGTCCAGAAAACGTAATCCTACTACCTCGACGCTGCAATAGCAGGTCCACCCGGCGCACTAGTACCGTTTCCATTTAATTTTGACCGGTTGCGCTCAGATTGCGTTTAGATTTGAGCGATTAGTCTTTCAAAAAAGCGGAGGGCTAGCTCCGCTAACTCGAGCATTTTTTGAAAGACTAATCGCTCAAAGATAAATGCAAGATGAGATGCAACCGGTCAAAATTAAATGGAAACGGTACTAGATACGTTAAGATCAATTGCAACAAAGCTTTCAGGACAAGCATTCTCATCTTGATTAGCAAACAAACCTTGTTGATACAAAGCAGGTTGAGATGCTGCAACATTCTGTGATGCGTTGGCTTGATCTATTTTTCTTTTTTCAGCTTTTGCAACAAAACCTTCTATCGATTGCTTTAAGTTAACATTCATTGTTAATTGCGTAATTGGTTCGCGACAACACGGACATATTTTTTTATTGTGATGTATTTCAAAATTAACAATTGTTTTATGGTCAAGACTGTGGCCGCATTTACCTAAAAATATGGGATTTTGCATGAGCTCTGTCGTGACAGGATCTTCCATGCCATTGGGAATTTCTTCTCTTGGAAATCCAGTTGCTATGTAGCGTGCTTCATTCGTTTTATTTTCTGGCACTTCTTCGATATGCAAGGGTTCGTTGCGATTTGCTATAAATGGGTTAGCTGCTTGTAAAAATGCTCTATCTGGGTCAAATGGGTTGTCCAGCTCGATTCCTAATTCTTCACGGCGTGGTCGATAGTTTTGTTGAAGAGGAGCTTGGCTAGGGGCATTTTGAAATCTTGCCAGAAGCTCTGGCTCTTCTTCATCTATTTCATACCAGCCCTGTCGAATCAAAATTGCTAAACAGCAAAGAATACCAATGCTCACTGGAATAGAGGTAACAGAGGCGCCAGTAGCTGCATCTGCGACAAATTGGCCAAAAGTCATCGTGAAATCAGTGAACTCCATTAGTAATAGATAGCCTAGCATGCTCGCTATAGTATGAGAGAATGTGTAGTCTATGACTCCAGTACAGCAATTTTGTGCGCTTTTTTCTAAATCTGCTTTTTCCTTTTCGAGGCGTATACGACGCTTTTCTGCTGTTTCAAATTCTTGTTTTATAGCGCGGTAAGTTCCTCTAGCGAACGTAACAAGAGCAGCACCTGCAGCGGTCACTTTTGCAGCTTCAGATTGCACATAACCGTCATGATGATGGCTTAGAATCGCTGCGCCGGCAGCGCCAGAAGTTGCACCTCCAGCGGCGCTAAGGGCTGACCAAATAAGGGTATTTCGCATATTTTTGAAAAATTTTGGCATGTTCGTCTCTAATTATGAAATAAAGAATTTGCGACATTCTAATGCATTGTAAATAGATGTGCAATGTAATTAACCAATTTGTGCAGGGTATTTAAAAGTCGTTTTTTTGTTTTTCCACAGTGATTTTGCTAAGATGTTTTTTCAATCGGAATGTCACTTCACTTAAAGGAATTAATATGCACCCACGTATAACAAACTCTAACTTTATCGCAGCTTCCAATGATTCGGAATCGTTTCAGTCTGCACTTGCTGCATATTTCAAAAGTGCAGAAGAGTATCGTGAAGTTCTTACAACGATGTTACGAAAAACAGAGCAAAATAGACAAGCGCTAATACGCGTGAATATAGAGCAGGCGGATACGATTGCTGCATTAAAACAAGTACGCAAAGACCTTAATATTAAAAATGAATTTGTATCAGCTTGTAATGAGACGCATAAAATAATCATTGAGGTATTGAAAAAAAGGCAGAGTGTTGATGCAGATAAAATAAAAAAAATTAGCGAAGAGCGCGACCAGCTTGTAGGCAAAGTGGTTGATCTAGAACGTCAATTAGAGCAGCTCGAGCGTCAAGCAACGCCAATTTCTGATGTGGCTTCGATATCTGAAGAAAAGATGCTGTCAGTTGAGGATGCGTATCCTGAAGAGCTTTTGCGACTGAATGATGATGAGGCTGATCAATATTCAGAATTAACCATACCTTCACCACAAACTCAGTCGCTGCCAGGATCACCGCTTGCAAGGCCTAATAGCGTAGTATCCCCGACGTCAGCAGATGAATTATCGCCTTCGAGAGTGTCTGCTAGTCTATTTGCAGCATCGCCGGCTGCTGGCTATCCGCAGAGAACAGGGTTGCATGTGTCTATACCTAATTCACCAACGACAAGTGAGTCAGAGATCGTCATGCTTAGTCCTCCTGCACTAAGACGTAAATCAGTAGGGTGAAAGAACGGTCAGTTGGGTTTAACCTAGATTCGCAGCATTTTGCTGTTTTACGAGGTTCTAACTGCCGAATCTAGGTTTAACAAAATACTTGTTGATCCCTCCTGACCTCTCTTTATTAAAGAATGGGACTACCACCGAATAGTTATTCAATTGGTGAGTCTACTTGCTGCGGGTTGCTCCTGAAGATTTTTTTTATCGGACTGAGATTGATACCAATGAGTGTGATGAGCTAAATGCTGATAAGGGCTAGGAGTGATAGGCCATACATGTGTTGATGAGCTCGCAGCATTAAATAATCCTCCTTGTTTAACAGCTTTTTCTCCCTGAAAGAAATTGCTTTTTTTGCTTTTATCTAAACGATATTCATTTGCAGCGATAAAAAAAGTCCGCATGGTCGCTTTTCTCGATTTGAGAAATGCATTTACGAAGGCTTCTGGAGATGGAATTTTCATTTCAGTCGCAATTGCCAGCAATTCTTTTTTCGAATAGGTATCCATATTGACAATATGCAAACGGTTTCGTAAGGCTTGCGAAATGGGTTTATGCTCATCTTCAACACTGGGATTTTGTGAAGAGAATAGTTCGAAATCCGAATG
>Ga0207030_1091_pt1 | contig 12131 bp, 10 predicted proteins | sample Alteio_BWMinCont_40_FD_153260 | JGI IMG/M metagenome (GOLD analysis project Ga0207030, IMG submission 153260) | Enriched cells from forest soil in Barre Woods Harvard Forest LTER site, Petersham, Massachusetts, United States -... | ecosystem: Environmental > Terrestrial > Soil > Temperate forest >... | reverse complement strand
TTTCTAAAGAGGTTAACGGTGGCACTCAACAAGGATCTCCAAAAATCTGCAGGAAAGCTTGTTGTTTTTGAAGACAAGAAAATCCGTCGCATTTTCCACAATGATTAATGGTATTTTTCCATTATTGACGTAGTTGAAATTTTAACTGACAGTACTTATGCCAATCGGGTACTGGTCTGAACTTAAAATTCAACTCGCTGAAAAAGACGGGTTTAGTCAACTTTACGAAAAAATCGTAAGGTTGAAATTACAGGCCCCTGATAAGAAAATGAGAGAAACGGATACAACCAATACAGAAACTCTTTTCCGAATTATACAATCGATTCCCTCTCCAAAAGCGGAGCCTTTTAAACGATGGTTAGCCCAGGTTGGGTATGATCGGGTCAATGAAATTGAAGATCCAGAACTTGCGACTCAAGGGACTATAAATCATCCCCTTTCTAATAAGTTTGGCTCTCACTGTTGCAAGACTAGTAATTTTGATATTCAGGAAATCCGCAACACCTCGCAGTCCTGTAAGAAGCAGGCTCTTCTCCGGTCGCTTACGTTTTACTCGACCGAAAAGGACTCTAGCTCCTTCAAGAATAGAATCTCGTCCGACTAATTCAGGAGGCGGAGCTCCCGCACCAGGTGAAAAGGGGTTTTTTAGAGGGTCCACACTTATTCCAATTTATCTCCATTTATTCCTGGAATTGAGAATAATTGAGAATAAATATTTTTTATCGAGCACCCTTACTAAAAAGGAACTGAGGAAAGGTAGGGATAGGGGTGCCTGTTGTCGATGTTTCTTCCTTCTTCTCTCTCTTGGACTTTGATGAATACTTCTTTATTCAGCCAGGGTTGGATTGATACTCGGGCGTCCGGGCGGTCGTAGCGTTCGAAGGTGGTCCATTCTTTTAGGTTTTTAAAGGTGGGGTGTTCTTGGTAATACTGCATGATTAGGGCTACGATCTCGAGGGGCTGGTCTTCCATCCCTTGAACGTAAAAGTCTACTTCGGCGCCGATTTGGTGTTTGGAGGCTCGGTTTTCTTTGGCGGGATCGGCGTAGGTATTGTGGATGGGGCATCTATGACCGCTTGTGATGATGGCTCGTCTACCAGTTTTCATTTGCAGGTAATTTAGTAATTCAAGGAGGGCGGGATACACATTTTCTTTGCCATAGATGATGGGGAGGCCGTGGCGTGGTGAGCCTTCGCAATCGGTGAGGGGGAGGGGTTTTTCAGGATTCGATGTGTCTACGTAGGGAGTATTTAGACTATTTCCTTTACAGCGGAAGAATTCTTTGGTAATCCGAGGCAATGAGGCTTCGTTTTCCCAAGGGTAGGGAATTCTAGCCAGGTGTTCTGGGGCTGCAATGGGCGCGAAAATATCGCTTTGGTTGCGATAGATGTATTCCCCTTTGCAGTTTTGTCTTCGAATCTTCTCTTGTTCTGAGCGTTCAAAGCCAGAACAACTGGCCAAAATGAGGAGAATTGCTAGCCCTAAGGCTTGCCTAGAGATTAATCTAAAAATACGTATAGTCCCGATTAGGGTAGGAAACATGCTAGAACCCATTCCTCAGGTAAAAAATGCAACTGTAAAGTTACAGCAGCTGCAAGCTAGTGTCAACTCAGAACTTAAGGGGGACGAGGGTAAACGGCTTGATGGGTTAACTTGTGCAATTTTACAGAAGGTTTTGGATGGGGTCTTGTTTTTGGACTTGAATGGGATTGTTGTAGAAGCGAATGAGTCGGCACAAAAATTGCTGGGGGTTTCCGATTTTCAGGGGAAGCGGTTTTGGGATCTATTGGCGGATGACCATTTAGGGTTTTCAATGCGAGAATCGCTCCGTTATGGGATTTCTCATGGGTTAATTTATCGACATGACCTTGAAATTTCGACTTGTTTTTTTTATGAAGGACCTAAGGGTTTGATTGTTAGGGTACGGGATATTTCAGAGCGGCAAAGGTTTCGGGAATTGCAAAATCGGACCTGCCGGATGAAAGACTTAGGCGAGATGGCGGCAAAACTGGCTCATGAGATCCGAAATTGTTTGGGAGGGATTCGTGGATTTGCTTCTTTGCTTTTCCGAGATCTTTCAAGTCAGCCCCATTTGCAAGAGATGGTATCTCGTGTGATAGAGGGGACTAAGTCCTTGGAAAATTTAGTTACGGGCATATTGGTGTATTCTAAGCCTGATCAGATTGTCTCTCAAACACTTGATTTATCTTTGCATTTGAAACAGGTGGCGAGGTTTATGCAGGTTGATCCAGCGTTTCCTCCACTGATTAAATTTCGTCTTCATATCCCAGACGCTCCATTGCTCGTTCCTTTTGATCCAGAGGCTTTAAAGAGATGTTTGATCAATTTACTCGTGAATGGAATGCAAGCAATGCCTGAGGGGGGAGAGTTGGCTCTTTCTTTATTTAAGCTCGATGCAGTATGTCAAATTACAGTAGCTGATACAGGAGTGGGGATGAATGAGGCGCAGAAGTCATTGCTTTTTTCCCCTCTGTTTACAACGAAGAAAACAGGCAATGGATTGGGGCTTGTAGAAGCGAAAAAAATTATCCAAGCACATGGCGGAAGTATCGATGTTCGTTCGACGATTGGTCGAGGATCTACGTTTATTCTGACTCTGCCACTGAAAAGGGTTCTATGAAAATTGAAAAAGTATTAGTCGCTGACGATGAGCCGTTGCTGCGCGATTTTATTGCTGAGGTTCTTAGGCGAAAGGGAATCGAAGCGATTGTCGTTGCTGATGGAGAAGAGGCTATTGCTAAGCTTAAAGAATGTCCATTTGATTTAGTGATTACCGATTTAAAGATGCCTGGAAAGGACGGAATGGATGTTTTAAAGGAGGCTAAAGCTCTTTATCCTCAAATGCCCGTCATTTTGGCGACAGCTTTTGCTAGCATCGAAACCGCTGTCGAAGCGATGAAATTGGGAGCGTTAAATTTCGTCCTAAAACCTTTCTCTCCTGAAGCGATCGAAATCAATCTAGAAAAAGCAGAAGAACAAGTAAGACAGCTCACAGAAAATAAGTTCTTGAGAGAAGAGCATAATCTATCGAAGTGCCCAGAGCTCATCACTCGCAGTCCCGCGATGAAAAAAATGGCCCAAGATCTAGAGAAGATTGCCAGAAGCCAGGCGAGTGTATTTATTACCGGAGAATCAGGCACCGGTAAAGAAGTGATTGCTGCCGCGATTCACAGATTATCTTTACGAGCATCTAAAGCCTTTATTAAAGTGAATTGTGCGGCGATTCCAGAAACATTGATTGAGTCGGAGTTTTTCGGCCACGAACGAGGCGCTTTTACGGGAGCATTAGCTCGTAAAACAGGCCGTTTTGAGCTAGCAGATAACGGAACTCTTTTACTGGATGAAGTGACTGAAATTCCGATGGGACTACAAGCAAAGCTGCTTCGGGCCATTCAGGAGATGGAATTTGAAAGGGTCGGTGGCACTCGAAGCATTTCGGTCGATGTCCGTATCTTAGCGACCTCCAATCGCCATATGGCCGATGCCATTGAATCAAAAGTTTTTCGGGAAGATCTCTATTATCGACTCAATGTGGTGCCAATCCATTTGCCCGCGCTTCGTCATCGATCAGAAGATATTTTGCCGCTCGCAGAACATTTTCTTCAGCGTTTTTGCGCAGAAAATCATAAGCCAATGAAAATCATTACGCCGCGAGCTGCGCAAAAGCTACTAGCCTACCATTGGCCTGGTAATATTCGAGAGCTTGGAAACATCATCGAACGGACTGTGGTACTTGATTTCGATCCTGTGATTGATAGTGAACACTTATACCTCGATATTCCAGCGCCTTCCATGCCACAAAAGGTAGTGGGGACTCGGATGAGCTTACATGCAGTGGAAAAGAAACTCATTTTAGAAACTTTAGAGCTGGAAGGGCAGAATAGGACTAAGACTGCTACGAGTCTTGGTATTAGCGTACGAACGCTAAGAAATAAGCTCCATGAATATGGGTTGATGGGGGAGGAATGATTTATTTCTTAGGGATAGTTTGGTTTAAACCAATTACTTGAAATATTATCTTTGACATAACTTTCATATTCATCGGGAGTAAAATTTTCTTTAAATGACAGATGCCAAGGAATATGCTTACAAGTAAAGTTTCCTGCGACACGAATATGTTTAACTCCAATATAATTTCTATTATAAAGACAGGAAGTTGTATCTACTTCGGCATCATAAAGGATGAGGCTACGATTCCTCTGATAATCATATAGTCTATGTTCCCAAAATTTTTTTTCCCATTCATATACAGTGTGTATTCCGTGTCTTATGTCTGTTCTCATATCAGGACTGTTAATTAAAAGGGCAAATCCAACCCGTTCAGCTCGGTAGTGATTAGAAATGTCAATTAATTCTTGAATAAAATTATTTGGCAATTGGGGATTAAATTGTAAATCTGGATCAGTTAGGATAAAGATATCTCCCGTAAAATTTCTAACCCAATTTTCAAGATAAATAGTATGTCCAAAATTTTTTTTTTGTCTGAATAGGGAATATTTAAATTCATTTTGATAATAGTCTAAAAGAGGTTGATAATTGCTGCAGTTGTCGATTATGACAATATCTTTTGTATATTTCTCTAGCTGTGAAACCATATTTTTTATATACGTATGCTGGTTATACCCAATAATTACAGCTGTCAGGTTTTGTTTTATTAAGTCACCCATGTTTTTTTTAGGTACAAGCAGAAGCGAAGCAAATGGATGAGCTTGGAGAAATTCAGTTATATTTTCAATAGAAGTATTCTTAACATCAAAATATTTAAATAAATAATCAAAATCTGTAATTTTTTTTGTTTTCCACCAATCAAGATGAAAGGACATATGCACGGGACATTTGTTATAATAGGCAAAATGAAGTACATCTTCTAGGATGGTTTCTTCACCACCTTCTATATCGCACTTTACAAATGTAATTTTACGAGATGCGAGCTTTTCATTCGCATGCACAGTATCATGAACTAATTGCTTAAATGTGATGGATTTAGTTGTATAATCTAAAGAACTGTCTGAATTGGTTTTTAAATAGGATATGGACTCATTAAGAACGGACCCTCTTGGCCCAAAAATAACATCCCGTCTCATTTGCTCAACTGGTTTTTCACAAATGGTCACATTCGTGCAATCCGAAGCTTCCAAATTCATTCGCAAACATTTTAAAGATTCTCTATCAGGCTCAACAGCAATTACATGATGGAAATTTTTTGCTAGCCAAATGGATGTAGTTCCTATCCAAGCACCTAAATCGATTGCAATACCTTCTTGGTCATTAACAAGTGCAAAGGCGTCAAAGGTGTCATTCTCCCAATTCGGAAAAATATTCTGGGTAAAGTGATCTGTTGCTGGATCAAAATGAACAAAGCGATGGAGAACTCCTTTTTTATGGATTTCTATCAGATTAGAGCTGGCTTCTAAACAAGAAGTTGCTATAAAAATGGCATAAACTAAATGGATAAATCTAAAATTAAGGTGGTTCACAAAACAGGAAATCATGCAGTTAATTTTACGACTGAATGATCTATGAAAAGATTTTAAACTCATATTTTTATCCTATTATTCTGCATTGCGATTGAGCACCGTTAGGCCATTATTGTTTAGATGGCGCTCTTTTAAACTCCACTCAGGATGGTGAGTTAAAAAGTCTAGAACTGCAGGCCATAGGCCCTTTTTAGTTCTGCTAATAGATGTGGGGTATTCTGAATAATCCCCATTATAACTCTCGCAATTGTTGAATTCAAAATATTGGCTAGTATCATGCAAAATAATGTATTTTTTTGTATTAGAAGAAAATTTTTCTAGCTCATATGTTAATTGTTGATAGGTATGGAGGGTATCGATAAAAAGCAAATCGGTCATGGGAATGTCCATATCTAGATCATTTCCCGCACAAAATTGAAAGGAGATCCCGTTATCCGTAGCTAGTTTTTTTGCAAGATTGAATTTGTACTCTGGGGGATATTCCAAGTCAATGCCTAAGTAAACTGGAGAATCATAAGGACTTTCGGTGAGACCATGAAGAACACTCCAAGTGGATACCATAGACCTGACGCCTATTTCAACCGCAGATGAACATTCCTTAGCAAATCGTCTAATCACGGGGAGGTGCTCATTAATATCAGATGTGTGCAAATGATGGAACAAATAGGTACTCGTTAATTCAGTGGTTGGAGCTTCCGCGTTCGCGTTGCTAGTGATGCTAAATAGTAGAGTAAATAAACAAAAAACGGTTGTTTTTGTGGAAGCAATTTTCATGGTTTTTCCCTTTGACTAATTGAATTTGAAAATGATATGGTTATATAAATTTATTTACAAGCGAATATAAAAATATTCTATATTGAGGAGTGCTTGATGGGTGTGCGATTTTTTTTTAAATTTGTTGTGGGAATGATTTCACTTTCCTTAAGTACTCTAAATGCACTTGATAAGAGCAGTTTTTATGAATTACATCGTCAACCAATTTATCAATGGATCGGTGAACAAATTCAAAATGATTTAACCCCGTTTGATAAAGAATTTAGACGTACATCTCTAGATGAGATATTTGCAACACAAGGCGAAAGTCTATGTTTGACGCGAGTTCAGATTTCTCAGGGACAAATAACTATTCAGAAAAGTGAATGCGCTCAAAGACATATTATACCAAATGAAATTATCCCTCATTTGTTTGCGCTGAATGAACTCATCCCACTGCCCGATATTGATTTTCTTTTTACATCTTTTGATTACTTATCTCGTGAAATGTCTTGGCCTATTTTTGTTCTCTCAAAGCAAAAAGAAGCAAAAGGTATTCTATTTCCCGATTGGTTTGCTCTTAATGATTTTGAACCTGATAAATCTCAAATTTTGATTGGAAATAAAACGTATCCTTGGGAAGTTAAAAAAAACTGTTTATTTTTTCGAGGAATGGATAGTGGAGTTTTTGATTTGACAAAATGGTGGGAATATCCAAGAGCTAAGCTTATAGCACTTTCCCTTCAATACCCTTCTCTTATTGACGCTAGATTTTCTTTTACATTGCATAATAGAATTATGCTTGACGCTGCTATTAGTAAAGGGTTTATGGGTAATTGGGTATACATGAATGATCATCCCTCTTCAAAATATTTAATGGATATCGATGGAAATTGCGCCGCAACACCTCGTTTCCCCCTATATTTATTTTCCAATTCAGTTATTCTTAAAAATATGACAAATTCTGTTTTATGGTTTTATAAATCTATAAAACCCCATACACATTTTATTCCTGTAGAGGAAGACTTATCAGATCTATTTGTCCAGTTGGAATGGGCTAAAAACAATGATGACAAATGTCGGGAAATTTCAAAAAATGCCACCGAGTTAGCTGAGAAAAATCTTACACAAGAGGTGGCGTATCTTTATCTTTATCATTTGCTAAAAGAATATTCAATCAAACAGAGATCTCAATATAATTTGCAATAGCTATAAAATAGAATAGAGGAAAACGAAATCTATTTGTAAAGATTCTAAAAATAAACTCTATGAGACCATTGCATAAGTGCTTTGCCCGCAAAAATTGTTGATTTTTTTGATAGTTTTTAGCGAAGCGTGCCGCATTTGCCCGGCTTGCCCTAGGGGCAGGCCGGGCAAATGCGGTAAAAAATAGCGAAAAAAGCGACAGTTTTTGCGGGCGAATGACTTATGCAATGGTCTCTCTATGTATCCGAACTATTTCGCTACAGGGACAAGAGCTCTTTTTAATTCGTCTTTGTCGAGCGTTGCGATACAAATTTCACAATCGTCTTTGCCGTAAGCTACATAAATATGCGGGCCACAAACAACAAAACCACCGGGGAATATCACTCTTTTAGGGCGATAAGAAAGTGTATAGAATTCGTCCGATATAATCGGTTTTTCTGTAGCTTTGGTGATTTCGAATGGGGGCTCCGCTGAAAATGTATAGGCTCCCATAAAGTAATGCCAGATTTTCCAATTATACGAGGACTCTGAAGCCATTTTTATTCCTGAGTGGAAGAAGGCTAGATATTCTCCATCCACAAGCAGAGGTGGGGTTCCACCCCTCACAGTGCCATAATTCCAATTTAAGGTTGCTTGTGTTTGATACACGGGATGACAAGCACCGTTTTTTAGATTTGGTTCTAGTACTTCATGAGGAAACAAGCTATAGCTCATGTACAGTTTTTTATTCCATTCAAAGGGAATCCAATTCTTTTGATGGAGGAACTTAGCATACTTATCATCATGATATAACTTCATAGGAATTGAAAGTTGGTATCCATTATCAGTACGGATTAATTCTGCCATAAACATGTCACGTCTTATCAAAGAATCTAAAAAAATTTCGTCGACATTATCATTGTAAATAACAAATAGTTTTCCTCGGTAAGAAAAGATTCGTGCATCTTCAGATTGAGAAGGTGTTTTACTTCTTCGAGGCCGAGTATTTAACAATTGAGGTTCTTCAATTGGGTTTAAAGATTCGTCTAAGGTTACAATTCCTATGTGAGAAAGAAAGTCCTCATTTTCTTCGTCTGGTGTATATCTAAAGGTTAGGATAAAACCTTGATCGATTTGAAATAGTGAGGGGTTAAATGCTTGTGGGTATTTTTCGAACTTATATGTACGCGTTTGCAAAACAATTTTTTGTTCTTTTTCATGAAAAATATCTTCGATATTTGCATGGTTAGCGAACGTGAAACTTAGGAAAATGGCGGTGAAGCATTTAAACATCGCTGCTCTCTAAAATGGGTCGTAAAGAATTGGCAGGGGAGCCAGCATTGAGCGAACCTCTTCAAGGTCGATCGACAGAAGCCAGGCCTCGCGATCTTCAATTCCGATCGGCATAATCAAATGTTTTCCGGTATGATCAATCGTCATGCTTAGGCAAAATTCGACGCCTTGTTGCTTAAATATAAAAGGCTTAGACAAAAGTTTAATTCTGAAATTTTGATCCAAATATACGAATCGATGTAGATAAACTCGTGTGTAGTCACTCATGAAAACTACTTCGTGAACAAGCATTAGATAGCCATCATCAAATTCAATGGGGGCAGCGGAGCCTCGGAATCTGGAAAGGTCATGTTCTGTGGTATATTCTAAGATTTTTGTACATTCTCCAGTTTCTGAATTAGGTTTGAAAATGGTGAATGGATAAGAATTATAAATCAAATAAAGTTCTTCTTCTTTTATAAAGGGAAGCCAATTTTTTTCATGTCTATGAGGATCGGGACCTTCCAGTGGAATTAATTTTTCTACTTTAACTGGACGTCCATTAATAGCATTCGTATCATCAATTTTAGCAAGAGAGATTTGTATCGCTCCCGACGGGTTGGTATCCAGTGTCGTGCCAGTAAACCACAAATTTTGGTTGAGTTCGATAAGCCTGCAATCTTCGATGCCTCGGACGCTGAAGGCATTGAATCGCTCTCTTGTTAAATCTTCAATGATTTCATGTTGCGCAAGCTTATTGAACGATTTGTCATAGTGAATGAGGAAATTTTTTGTTCGGAAAAATCCCTCTGGGTCGGGTGTATAAAAATGTTTGGCTCCAACTTGAGTATAATTGACAGCTCGGCAGATCAACTTATAGCCATCTTTTGTTTTTATTATCGAAGGGTTCATTGGACTATAGGTCTTGTCAGAGTCTCCTTCTACAGGTGGAAGCGGGATTTTGATTCGATGGTAAACCCCGTTTAATTGCTTAATGTAGAACAAAATATTTTTGTAGGCCTGGTCTTTTGTCCAGGAAGGTGTGTCTTTCCGAAGGATCAAGTTATTTGATGCGCTATAACCTTCTTCTTTAAACTGTGTGTAAAAGGCCGCGATTGAAATCTCTTCATCGAACTGATAATCATATAATGGCGGCATGGGAAAGAGAGTGCTATTTTCTTGAAAGGGTATGCGTATTCCATGCTTAGCAAAGATATAAGCTACCTCGTTATGACTGATACTACGATAATAGCCAGAAATTTTTCTCATTGGTTCTGGTCTTTTTGAGTCACATTGATATGCATCGAGATACCAATAGAGAGCATCTGTCCATCGTCCCATTTCTTCATGACACTCTCCAGTCATATATTTAGAAAACCAAATTTCTTCTTGATTACCCCCTTTGTTGATTCTGCTATGGTAACAAGAAATGGCATCATCATAACGCTTCAAAGATTTAAAACTTTGAGCTAAATATAAGAGATATCGTTCATTCTCTGGCGAATCTTTGACGGCTTTCGTAAAGAGTTCTATATTCCGCTTTAATTGTTCTATTTTTTGTGCCGGTTTTTTATCGTCAGGTTGGCTAATTTTTTCCGTAGATAAATCTTCAATTTTTATAGTTTTGAGTTTAGCTATAGGCTTAGCTAGTTGAGAGAATTTTCCTTCTCTTAAGTTAGCTATTTTGTCTAAAGGAAGCGAAGCTCTTAACAGATTGGGATTGTAACTGTAATAGGAGAGAGCTGACGATTGTTCAAGAACAAGATAAGCATCTTCAGTCAGAGTTTCTATGGGGATTGTTGAATATTCACTCAATATTTGGTCTGGATTGAGAAATAAGAGAAAGCTTTTAGATGGAAGAAATCCATAAGTTTTAAGTGTTTTTTGCGCAGCTTCTGCTGCAATTAAATTATTTTCCGCGAAAGATCTTGATTCATGTTTATGGAACAGGGCAGGAATATTATTCTCATGGAGAAAGTAGTCAATAAGAGCTTTCGTTTGATCGGAAGAGCCAAAATCACAAATAGAAATGCAATCAACATGATCCTTTACACTATTTAAGCAGTTTAATATGGTTGCTTCATCGTTTTTTATTGTTAATGTTAGGCAGGTATGCTTTTGGTTTCCGTTAAGGAATGAGACACCAAATAAAAAGAAGAAAAAGAGAATTTTCGATTGCATTTAAGTTCCTCGAAAGAATTTATAGGAGCTTCGATCTTATATCACTGGACTTACATAAATTCAATAAATTTTATTGGTACTTGAATCAGGTTTGGCATAAGTGTAGAAATGTCATAAGTACCTATGACATTTCTACACAAAATTTTCTTCTTTCCTATTGAAAATATTGTGACTTTTGTCGTTTTGAATATTCGACTAATAGTCTATATAGATATTCATAAATGGCCTCTTGGGAAAGAGCTTCACTAGCAAACTTTTGGGCGTTTTTAGAAATTTGCTTACTTTCTTTTTCGTGTTCTTTAGCCCAAAGCATTTGAGTAAAAAGGTCTGTGAAGTCTTCTTTTACCGGGATAAAGTGAATATTGGGTTTTAACGCTTTATAAAACCATTGAATAGAGTTCGTTGTAGCCTTTAACACAAGACAATTTGAATGAAGCATCAAGCCTAGTCTTGGAGCCGAAGCACAGTTACCGTCAAGGTCGATAAGATATTTGTTCCAAACGTAATCTTTCATGGCAATGTAATCGCCAATATAACCTTCCCTTTGCGCCTCATCAAAAAACTTTCGGTGATGTAAGCTAAGGGCAAATTTTCACCACCGAACAATAGGATTATCAAAGCGCCCCTTTTGGGAAGAATTTATTTTGGAGAAAAAAATGAGATATGAAAAATCAACAATGAGATGCTTCGTGCAAGGCAGAAAACTATTTTCGATTCTGTTTATTGTCACGATGTCATTTTCAACTTCACTTAAAGCAATTGACACGCAAGTATTCTTTCGAAAGCTTGAAGATCGGGTTCCTGATTGGATGCTAGAACAAATTGAAGAGGACTTAAATCCCTTCACTACACAACTTAGCAAGAAATCTTTGGATGAGATCTTCGAGAGCGGTCACTATGGGCTCTTTAGAATCTGTGTAACGAATGGAAACATGACTATTGTGAAGGGTGAATTCGCCAAAAAGCATGGAGCAGCTGATTCCATTATTCCTCATTTTTTTGGATTAAATCATCTAGTGCCCCTTCCTGATCTCGACATTCTCGTTTCTGCAGGAGATGGAATTGGTTGCCATAGTAATGGCCCTTCACTTCCAATTTTTACAATCTCTAAATGCAAGGAAGATCTGGGAGTTATTTTAATTCCAGATTGGTTTGCTTTGCAAGGGTATGAACCGGAAAAATCCTCGGTATTATGGGGGAATCAGGAATATCCCTGGGCAGTAAAAAAAGATATTATTTTCT
>Ga0207030_1090_pt1 | contig 12215 bp, 8 predicted proteins | sample Alteio_BWMinCont_40_FD_153260 | JGI IMG/M metagenome (GOLD analysis project Ga0207030, IMG submission 153260) | Enriched cells from forest soil in Barre Woods Harvard Forest LTER site, Petersham, Massachusetts, United States -... | ecosystem: Environmental > Terrestrial > Soil > Temperate forest >... | reverse complement strand
AAGATTAGCAGATTCTTGATTTTGGATTTACATGGCCACCGGAACACCCGGTGGCCCTCTTTTTACAAAATATGTCATTTTTCCAGTTGACAAGCCGGACGTCTGTATGTAAATACAGTGTAAATACATTGTGTGGGCGGCATTCAGCCCAATTAGCCTCTTATGGAGTTTGATTGGAACAACCCGCCCTTCAATTTGGATAGTTCTTTGACGCGACAAGAGATTGAGGAATCGTTTGAAGATCCATTTGCCGTGCGGTTATTGCCGGACACGCCCCGGTTTGCGGTTCAGGCCCGGTTTTTTAACCTCGGCATGTCTGCCGGTGGTACTGGGATCTTCAGTGTTTATCGGACGAATGGAAAGCAGGTGCGAATCCTCCACGCCCGAACGATGGAACCGGAAGAACGATTTTTTTATCAGCGCAAGCTGGATCGGACGCTGGCGCAGTAAGCACGATGAAAGCGCGATTTCAAGTTGCGGTCGGTGGCTGGCGGTTGGTTATGAACTCATTTGCCCATTGGGAAGAAGTGCCCCTCTTCGAAAGCGAAGTGGCGGAGGCCGATTTTTGGGCCGAATACCGGCCCGACCTGCGCCTGATGGAATCTGCCGTGGCCGTCAGCAGCGAAGCCTCGGAATCGGTGACCATCACCCTGCGCATAGATCCGCGCATGTTGGCGCGCATCAAGCGCCTGGCCCGGTCCCGGTATTTGAATTACCAGAGCATGATCAAACAATGGCTGAGCGAGCGCATGGAACAGGAAGTGCGCGAACGATGATCCAAAACCAATGAACAACCCCTCTTTACTCCGCACTCCGCACTCCGCACTCCGAAATCAACGGGCATTCACCCTGATTGAACTGCTCGTCGTCATTGCCATTATCGGGCTGCTGGCCGGCTTGGTGGTGGGCGGGGCGGGCATTGCGACTACGAAAATGCGGAAAGCGCGCGTCGAAGCCGAACGGGACGCGCTTATCACGGCTATAGAAAGTTATCACAAGAATAAGGGGTTTTATCCGCCGGATAATACTAACGATACCGTGCAGAGCCCGTTATTCTATGAACTGACTGGTGTTAATGCCGTTATGGGTGGTAGTCCACTTTCTCTTACTTCTTTCAGCTCTGCCATAAGTTCAGAAACTTTCAACCCAGCCACACAAGTAACCACACTTTTTAATATCGGCGGATTTATCAACTCCTCCACCGATCCCACTGCCATAGTCAATTTCTATCCCAATTTGAAAGCGAACCAGCATGAGATTGTAATCGGAAACGGCGGAAACTTCACCGTGCTCGGTGTAGGGGTTTCTGGTCCACTTCAAATGACAAATGCACCCGGTACCGCAGGTAATTTTCTGATCAATCCCTGGCATTACAACTCCTCCCATCCCACTAACAACGTTGACTCCTTTGATCTGTGGATGGACGTCAATTATGCCGGCAAGATCAACCGGATCAGCAACTGGAGTCCTTAACCGCAAATTGTGTATTACTGAGACGCACCCATTTCAACCCATCAATCCATTATGATGCTCCCATTGAAATTTCCCAAGCTGGCTCGTCTGCTGCGTGTCAATTGGTCCGACCGTACCTGGACGCCGCACATTAGGGTCAACCCCGTAAGCTGTCCAAGCCTCAGCGTGTTTTCATCAGGTAGCCGCCGGAGGGTTGGATACGATGCCGGACTTGGCCCAAATGTTTCAACCAAGTTTTCAACATTTCGTCACCCATCCAAATCCAAAATCATGAACCACGTTTCTCCACTCCGCACCCCACAATCCGCACTCCGTACTCATCGCGGTTTCACCTTGATCGAATTGCTCGTCGTCATCGCCATCATCGCAACGCTGGCTGGCTTGCTGCTGCCGGTCATCAGCAAGGCCAAACAGACAGCCAAAGTTGGGAAAGCCAAGACCGAGATCAATAATATTGTGGCGGCCATCCAACAATATGAAACCACCTACAGTCGTTTGCCGGTTTCAAGTCCCGCGGCCGCCTCCGCCAATCCTGATTTCACTTTTGGTACGGTGAACAAAGGTTCAGCCCTTAAAATAGTGACTACATTTAACCAGCCATCAGTTGTTAATGCAGGCACCGGCATCAACTATCAGGCGGCCAATTGCGATGTCATTGCCATTCTGATGGACTTGGACACGTATCCGGATGGCACTCCCACCGTAAACACCAACCACACAAAAAACCCTCAAAGAACTTCATTTCTTAATGTGAAGATGACGGGCGACACAAATTCACCCGGAGTTGGCAGTGATTATATTTATCGCGATCCGTGGGGCAACCCTTACATCATCAGCATGGACTTGAATTATGACGGCAAGACCCAGGATGCATTCTATTGCCTCTTAAATGTTTCCCAGCAAAACGGCTCTGCGGGTTACAACGGTCTGGTTAACACGACCGATGCAAACGGCAATGGGCCTCATTTTGTCGCCAATACTCCGGTGATGGTCTGGTCATTCGGGCCGGACGGTGCGGCGGCTGATAAAGATAATAATAATCTGCCTTTACATGCCAATGCTGGCGTCAACAAAGACAACGTCACAAGCTGGTAAACCAGACTCGTTACCGTCATGAACCTGAGCGCCCAAGAGCAATTCCAGAGAATGAGACCTCCTTCTCGCCGGGGCCGCTATGATCATTTCCCACTCCGCACTCCGCACTCCGCACTCCGCACTGACCAGGCATTCACGTTGCTAGAACTGCTGGTCGTCATTGTCATCATCGGCCTGCTCGCCACGATTGGCCTGCCCGCCATTCGGGGCATGACCAAATCCAATGCCATGGTCGCGGCCAATCGCCAGTTTCTGGATGACCTCACCTATGCCCGCCGGCTCGCCATTTCCAGCCATACAACGGTCTATATGGTTTTTGTTCCGCCTCCCGGTACCTTCGCTTTCAGGATTTACGATCTCAACAATTTCCCGAAATATCTTCCGAACGAAAAGGGCGTGATAAGCAATCTTTGGGCCGGCCAATATAATACTTACGCTTTGGTTACTTTACGGAGCGTAGGTGATCAGCCCGGGCGTTCGACTCCGCATTATTTGACCGGATGGCGGACTCTGCCCGGCGGGGTGTTTATCGCCACGAATAAATTCGCCGGTTACGATCCCATCAACCCAAACGATTACACGCGCGCATTTCCCGCGGACAAGAATTTCTACCTTCCTTATCCTTTGATTTCAGCAAATCAGATCTCCATCTCCGGCCTGCCGTATATTGGGTTCGATTATTTGGGCCGCTTGATCAGCACCAACAACGAGAGCGAAGCCATTCCGCTCGCGCGCGGCAGCATATTTTATGTGCGGGACGCGAATGGCGGACTGCAGCCCCAGATTGCCGACGTGTTGGAAACGCCTGCGAGCAATTCCATCACCATTTCCAACGTCATCCATATTGATTGGCTGACCGGCAAAGCCCGCATCGAACGCCAGGAGGTCCAATGAAAATGCCCGCACATTTGAATCTCGGCCCAACCCGCTCGCGGAACGGCGGGGAAGTTGCCTTGAGGTCCGGTGAGATTGGGACCGTGGAAATTTCCTCCAACTCGGATTCGGCAGGGCAGGGGAGATCTCAATTCCACTCCGCACTCCGCACTCCGCACTCCGCACTTGAGAGCGCCTTCACGATGGTTGAAATCGCCATCTGTCTTGGGGTGATTGGTTTCGCGCTCGTCGCCATCATCGGCGTGCTGCCGATCGGCATGTCCGTGCAAAAGGAGAACCGTGAGGAAACGGTTATCAACTTTGACGCCAACTATTTGATGGACGCGCTCCGCAGCGGGGCGCAGGGGATGGATAACCTGACGAATTACGTCATCGGCATCACGAATGTTTCCACGCTTTACGATGCGAATGGCAATAGGATTGGGAGTGCCAAAACCAGATGGTACACCACCACCGAATATTGTTCCGATGGAAGCACAAAGGTAAGTTCACCGGCCTTGACTAATGGCTTCGTTATCTTGGGACTGCTGAGTCAGCCAAAATACATCTATTCCGGGCTTATCTCGGCGGGCAGCTATTGGAGCAACTATATTACAGCCGATTTTCGCGCCGTCACCGGTTCGCCGATAGATCAAGGGACGAGCCAGAGTTCCAAGGACTTTGCGTTCACTTATCGTGTCACTTCCGAGGTAATGCCGAGCGCAGCGTTTCCTCTTACGTGGTTTGATGGGACGAATGAAAATTTTTCAGCTCCCGGTTCTACGACGAAGAGTAATACTGATCTAACCTTGCACGCGATTGAGCTAAGCGAATGGCAACTCGCAAAAAACCTTCAAGGCAATCTGACTGAACTTCGACTCAGGTTCCGCTGGCCGGTCTTGCCCCAGGGCAAATTGGGAACCGGCAATCAGGTCTATCGGACCTCGGCGAGCGGCCAATTAACAAAGCCTGCCAGTAATCTCCTTTTGCCACCGCCGCCGGTTCCTTTTAGCTACTATCTCATCCAGCCGCAATCTTACGCCCCGCAATGATCAAGATCGCACAAAATTTTAGTTCCAAATCCGGTGCCGTCCGGCGATGCGCCTTTTCGCTCATTGAAATCCTGGTAACGGTGGCGTTGTTGTCCGTCATTATTCTCGGGTTGGTGGCGATGTTCAACCAGACCCGCCGCGCGTTCACCAGCAGCATGACGCAGGTGGATGTGCTAGAAGCCGGTCGCACCGCCGCGGACCTCATCGCGCGTGAATTGGAACAGATGACTGCTTCTTCAGCAGGTGGGGTGTGTAACTTTTTCGTAGATACCCCCACAACTTATAACAACCCCATCCTGCAGCCGTTGACTGACCCCAACGACATCAAGACCAACAATCTCCAGGAAGTTTATTTTCTGACCCGTAACAACCAGCAATGGAGCGGCATCGGCTACCGGTTGACCAATTACGCTGATGGCATAGGCACGCTCTTCCGCTATAGCTCAAACAACATTCCTTTTACGAGCAATTCCATCCTGTATAACTTGACCAATTACTTCACCAACACCGTGGTTCCTGGCCCCAACTTCAGCCGCCTGATTGACGGCGTCGTTGATTTCCGCGTCCGGGCTTATAACACCAACGGCGTTTTGCTTCCCCAAATGACAAACTCAGGTCGCACGATCCTGATTCAGACGAATGTGACAACGGGCGAATATACCTTGGACGTATTCAATAATGGCGCTTTACCCGCCTATGTCGAGGTGGAACTTGGCGTTTTGGAAGACCGGGCCTTGGCGCGCTATCAGGCATTGAGTGTGGGCGGCACCGGTCCAGGAACGCCCGCGCGCGCTTATCTGGCCAGTCACGCGGGGCAGGTCCATATTTTCCGCCAACGCATTCCCATCCGCAACGTCAACCCGGCCGCATATCCATGAAACGCAATTCACAATCCGGCGTAGCCCTGGTCATCACCCTGATCCTGCTCTCGGTGATCACCTTCATGGCCGTCACATTTCTGGTCGTCAGCCGGCATGAAGGCGCGCAGGTAGACACCATCACCCAGCAGGTCAATGCCAAATTCGCCGCTGACTCCGGCCTGCAACAAGCCATGGCCCAGGCCAGCGCGCAGATGCTGGCGAGCGGCAATGGGCTTAACTTTGGACTGATGGTTTCTGCGAATTTGACCACGAACTTTTTTAATAACTCCACCAACCTCACGGATGTCAGTTATTATGAAGCTACGACTGGAAAGCTGTTGACGGGTGTACCATTGGAGAAAATGCTGAATAATCTGCTGATTCTTCCTCGCCCGCCAGTATTCGTTGTATCCAATAGGAACCAGACCACACCCGCTGAATTCCGTTTCTATCTCGATTTGAACCGTAACGGTGTTTATGACACCAATGGCCTGGTAAATGAAGTGGACGGGAGTGGTAAGTCGGTCCAAAACATTTATGTAGGCGACCCAGAATGGATTGGTGTTCTGAATCATCCCGAAGCACGGCATTCGGCCAGTAATTTCTTTGTTGCGCGTTATTGTTTCATTGCGCTGCCGATCGGCAATTCGCTCGACATCAATTATATTCATAATCAGTCAAAACTCATGAGTCCATGGGACAATGGCTTCCTTCGTAACCAGGGCGTTGGCTCATGGGAAATAAATCTGGCTGCATTTTTGCATGAGATCAATCCGAATTGGGATAATCCAGCCCCTCCCTATAGTCGTATTTCTTATAACTATTCCACCATTAATGGTGCCTTCGCACAATCCAGTATCGGGAGCAGTTTCGATGACGCCACCGCTATTGTTCAATATCGTTATGCAAACGATTATCACAATCTGAGATCCTTCCGAACATTATATGCCAGCATCAACAACCTGAACGCACTTCCTGCTTTCACCAGCGATTATATTGATGGTTACTCACATGGCCCGCTGATGACAGGATTGACGTATCCGTTCACCCCCGACCCTGATGCTTCCCTCACCAAATCGCCGTGGAGCGGCGATTTCAGCACCAATCAATACTTCACCACGCAGGACTTGTTTAATTCCGCACCATACTTTCAGAACCTCTTAGCGAACGCGCCGACTTCATTCTCCAATCATCTTTATTCCATTGGCCGCAGCTACTCCTTGCCATTCGTGGGATCAATCACCAACTCCTATAATCGCTATACCTTCTACAAGATGCTTTCGCAGATGAGTTTTGGCTCCGCGCCCGAGTCGGCTTATCCCTACTCAACTGTGGTTAATCCGAACTACTCTGCCGCTTATCCCAACACGTCCAAGCTCAATTTGAATTACAACAATATTGGAACGAACTCCTTCTTCGGGTTTGTTCCATTGAGCGCCACGAACTTCGTCCCCTGGACAGCGGCGCAATTTTTTACGAATGCGGCTGACCGGATGTTGAGGGCCTATTTTCCGAACCCGATTCTGGTGACCAACTTTTTTGGTAACCAGCGGATTGTTACCACCAATTATATTACCATCACCAATATTCCAATTTACCCGGCCAATCTTTACACGCCTGCCGTCCATCGGATCATTCAATTGGCTGCCAATATCTATGATGCCAGCACCTACAAGGTTCCTGCAGGCAGCGTGAACCCCAAGGATTTTGATTATCCTTCCGTATTCCGGCCGATCTATTACAAGACGGTCAATGCCACCGGCACGAATATCTACATAACAGGCTATCAGGAGGTCACCAATAACGTTGATTATACCGCTCCAAAGGATTTGAGAAGACCTTTTGACATGGCCAAATTTCCTGTAGGTATCAACGTTTTCGCAAATGTTTACGGTGTTCCCTATGTCATCGGCGCCAAAAGTGGATTTCCAAATTTCAATCAATTTTCGACTGCTCCGATCACCCAGATTTCCCGGAAGATGCAGTTGGTTAGGCAAGTCGCTGGCGGGCCAATCATCCAGACGAATGTTCAATATATCATCGGCATTTCAAACGTAATGGCTGTGGAGTGCTGGAACTCATATATTTCCAATTATAGCCGGGCTTTGACCGTTTACGTTACCAACGAGATCACGATGGTGCTGACGAATGAATTTCGCATTGGGTTTACGAACACGATCACGAACGGCAATGCCGCTTTCATTCCCGCCAACCAATGGAGCGGTTATCCTTTGACCAGCGATGCCAGGAAAATAACGCCTTCATTCATTCTGCCTCTGAGCATTACCAATGTCTTTTTGTACGACTCAGTCATGCAACCACCGATTTTAAATCCGAATGCCAGCGCACCGTTCATAACGCCTTCAGGATACCCCGCGCCGCAGTGGGTTTTAAGCGTCACCAATCGGCTCCGATTAATGATGGTGGACCAACTCACTGGAAGGCTCATTGATTACGTGGAACTGAGCGGGATGGATACCACCCGAAATCTTACGGCTGATACGCAGCCCGGGTTACATGGCAACCTTGGTTTGGCAAATATTTGGGATACAAATAGGTTTCCGTCAGGCTTCAATACAAACCAGCTGACCTATGGAATGATCAGCCAGATAGGAATTGGATCGGGGAGCATTCCCATCACCAGGGCCGCTTGGACGAGCGCTCAACTTAATCCCCTGTCCCAACAGGCCGCTATACAAGACTTTTCGACCTGGCTTACGGGCACCAATGATCCGACGTTGACGAAGCAAGTGCCCTTCGTACCGACCGCCAAGTATAGCGAATACATGTGCTGGCAGGCAAACGATCCGCTCGTCCATTATCTGACGAGTGACCTGACCGATCTGACGCAGTCCACCAACTTGCCGCAAGCGATCGTGCCTCCTAGCGGGAATCTTACAAATGTGTTGACGTATCTGCGAGTGCTAAATCCTCGGTATCAACCTTGGGGTGTAGCGGGGACTGGTTTGCTCGCCCCGACTGCAAATAATCTGGCCTATAAGGATCCCCTCATCACCCGATCAGATGCCTGGCAATTTCCCACCAACAAGTATCCGAACATCGGCTGGCTTGGGCGGGTGCATCGGGGAACTCCCTGGCAGACTGTTTATTTGAAATCCACTCCCGTAAACGCCAAAACTTGGGATTATTGGACCGGAAACTCTCTGGTAAACTATAATGGAGTAAATGATCCTTTGATTTCCGTTCCGAGTAGCGATTGGCTATTAATGGATTTGTTCACCTCAGCGCCCAATGATAATGCCAGCAAAGGCCAACTATCCATCAACCAATCCGGTTTGGCTGCCTGGGCGTCGGTTTTGGACGGCGTTTTTGTCGTCTCAAATGCCCCGGCTGGATTTGTCCCAATCTGCATTGATCCGGCGAATACGTGCATTGCTGCGGGCACTACTATTCGGACAAACACCGTGCAATATCTGGTCAGTTCTATCAATGCCGCCAGGGCTAACACCACCAACTATCCCGGTGGTGTTTTCACCAGTCTAGGGCAGATTTGCTCGGTGCCACAATTGACGGTCAATTCACCCTATTTGGACACCGTGGTAAATACTAATTCATTGAATGACGCGGCTTACGAACGGATTCCGCAGCAGATCATGTCGCTGCTGCGGGTGGGCACGCCGCGATATGTGGTTTTCGCCTATGGCCAATCGTTGAAACCGGCGGATCATTCCATCGTGCAAAGCGGACCCTACTTTGGGATGTGTACGAATTATCAGATAACCGGGGAAGTCGCCACACGGTCGGTGGTGCGGTTCGATCAATTTCCGTTGCCAACACAGCCGGCGGGAACTTCCAAGCCGCGGGCGGTGGTGGAAAGCTTCAATGTGCTGGCGCCGGAATGATTGGAAAAAGTATTGGAAGAAATCGTAAAATCAGGTATGATAGTCGCACGGCTTAGAATCATCAGAGCGGAGGCGAACTGTGGCGGTTCGTTGTTCCCAAGAAATCGCCATGTTTCAAGGTCGTGAAAAAAATCCTAAACTAACCTATGCAACGGAGAACTTCGTTTTGGTTCCTGTTGAGTCTGCTCTGCCTGGGCGGGGCCCTCTACTTCTGGCATTTGGGCGATCAGTGGCAGGCCGAAAAAGCTGCCCGTCAAGCGATCAAGCCTTCAGAAACCAAACCTGCCGCAGATTCCAAGGCACAAACCAGGACTTCTGGTTCGACGCCCTTGATCGCGAAGAAAAGCAGCCCTTCGGCACCTACAACTACGCCGGCCATGGCCGCCAAGGTACCGTATCCTTATCGTCTTACCAATACCGCGCAGACCGTGGGACAATTGGTTCATAATGATAAGGCGATTCTGCTTGCCAATGCGTTGATTGACACCGGCAAGCCAATGAACCTAGCGATTCCGGACCGGTTGCGCGCCACTGCGAATGGCGGCAGCTATGTGGTGCAGGCTCGCGGTCCGTTGGATGATCAATTCCGCGCCTTGTTGCAGACTGCGAACGCCACCATAGTTTCTTACATTCCCAACAATGCCTACCTGGTGCGGGTTTCGGCCGCGGGCGCCCAACAAATTTCGGCCGCTCCCCAAACGCAGAGCGTTCTGGCGTTCGAGCCCTATTATAAACTGGATGCTTCATTATTGAAGCTGGCGATGGAACAACCGGATGCCTTGCCTGCCAATGGAAGGTTGAACCTGACGCTTTTCTCAGATTCGTACCAGCCTACGCTCGGTGCGTTGCAGCAACTGGGCGCCCAGGTCGTAAGCCAGGATCATTCACCATTCGGACCGGTGCTCACGGTGCAACCGGCGCCGGGGACGTTGTCGGCCATAGCCAGTCTGCCGGGTGTTCAAGGCGTCGCCTCTTCCCATTCGCGGGTCCAAGCCAATGATCTGGTCCGGGTCACATTGGGGGCTGCGGCTGATTCCTTGACCCCGACCAATTATCTTGGTCTGAGCGGGACGAATGTTTTGATCAATATTAATGATGGTGGCGTGGATGTGAAACACCCGGATTTGGCGGGACGACTCACCAGCGATTTTTCATTTGCTTTGATTGATAATGACGGACACGGGACTCACGTCGCAGGCACTATTCTGGGAAGCGGTTTGGAGTCCTCGACGGTGGCCATTCCTCCCCAAGGTTCGGTCACCAACGCCAATTTTCGGGGTGTGGCGCCGGATGCAACCGGATTTGTGATGTCCATTTTTAATTCGACCGATTCCTACTTGCAGGAACAAGCGGCGCGAACCAATGCATTTATTTCCAACAACAGTTGGAATTATGGCGGGTCTTCCAGTTATGACATCGAAGCGGCGAGTTATGATGCCGCCGTGCGCGACGCGCTGCCGGAGGTGACGGGATCGCAGCCAGTGTTATTTGTATTCTCGGCAGGGAATGACGGGGGCGGTCAGGATGATGGTACAGGCGGCCAACAAGACACTATTTTGTCTCCCGGCACGGCCAAGAATGTCATTACGGTGGGGGCAATCGAACAGCCGCGTTTCATAACCAATCTGGTCGTCGTGGATGGCATCACTAACTCGGAGATTTCCAATGCCACTGACAGCGGCAATCAGGTGGCCAGTTTTTCGTCGCGCGGGAATGTGGGCATTTCCGTTGAAGGTGATAATGGGCGGTTCAAGCCCGATGTGGTGTCGCCCGGAACGTTCGTGGTTTCCGATCGTTCGACAACCTGGGATGAGAGCGCCTATTATAACCCGACAAACTATGAGTTCAATTCATTCTTGAACCAAACGGTGGCCACGAATTCACTGGCTACTTTCCCCGAGATTTTTGTGCCTGGCAACGCGGTCCAGTTGATCATCACCGTTACCGCCAATAGGCTGTCGCCCAGTCCATTTCCACCGATGCCGATTTACATTGGGTTGGGTACCAGCCCTACCACGACGAGTTATAGTTTCAAAGGAACCAATTCCGTTTCCTTGCCTCAAAATGCCGCTTTGACTCCCGGCCAGGCCATATTTTACAGCGTGGGGAATGGTTCGACGAACACCATCAATTTTGATGTTCAAACTGAGCTAGTAACCACCAATGACAATGGAAATTATTTCCAGGTATTGAGCAATTTGAACGATGGGTTGAAGCCGTATTATCGCTTTGAGTCGGGCACGAGCATGGCGGCAGCGGGGGTCTCAGGTTTTCTGGCCAATATGCAGGAGTTTTTCATGGGGCGCCTGCACCTGACCAACAGTCCCGCGCTGATGAAGGCGTTGCTGATCAATGGAGCCCGTACCCTGGGCCAGCCTTACGATTTCCAACCTTCGGCTCCCAATGGCAATCTTCAAGGCTGGGGTTTGCCCAGTCTGCCGAACACCATTCCCGCTGTACTGGCAACGTTGACCGATGGCAATCGAAGCACGATGCCCATTCAGTTCTTTGACCAGGATCTTACGAACGCTTTGGCCACGGGACAGAGCAAGACGCGCAAGTTGGCGCTCACGCCGGCAGCCGCTGGCCAAAATTTGCGAGTCACTCTGGTTTGGACGGATCCACCGGGCAATCCGGCGGCGGGCGTCAAACTCGTAAATGATTTGGATTTGATTGTTTCGAATCTGGATACCGGGGATGTGTTTTTCGGAAACGATCTCGCGGCCGGTGGCGCATTTAGCCAATCATGGGATACGAACAGCACGCCTAACATTGATTCCGTCAATAACGTCGAGAATGTGTTTCTGGGCGCTCCTCTCGGTACCAATTATTCGATTACGGTGTTCGCCCGGCGGGTGAACGTCAACGCGGTGACTGCCAATACGAACAATATAGTGCAAGATTACGCCTTGGTGATTTCCAGCGGAGATTCGAGCGCGTTGAGCAGTCCCTTTACCCTTACTGACGCCAATAATGGGGCCATCCTTACCAACACTATT
>Ga0207030_1089_pt1 | contig 12281 bp, 7 predicted proteins | sample Alteio_BWMinCont_40_FD_153260 | JGI IMG/M metagenome (GOLD analysis project Ga0207030, IMG submission 153260) | Enriched cells from forest soil in Barre Woods Harvard Forest LTER site, Petersham, Massachusetts, United States -... | ecosystem: Environmental > Terrestrial > Soil > Temperate forest >... | reverse complement strand
CGATAGAAGCAAAGCCTATTTGTTTGAAAAAAATTATGAAGCAGCATTAATTGATTGTGCATTAGCGATTTGGTTAGAAGATCCAAATAATTGTACCGATCACTATCAACTACACCGTAAAATAAATGTGATGATGGGAAATTTAGATGCTGCCATTCTTGACCATGCCAATGCTCTATCCTATTTATGTGAACAGCACCATGAACAAGCTAATTTACAATTTGGGGAAGAGTGCTATCAAAAAGCATTAGATTTAAAATCTCACGCCCAGCTTAACAAATCACTCCCATTTTTTAATTGGGCATCTATGCATCATCCCAAAAATATTTATATTTATATCGACTATGCAATAACTTATCTAGCTATTGGTAACGTACATCTCGCCAGTCAACAAGTTAAGAAGGCGGAAGCACTCGATGACAAAAACCATCGCGTTATGAGGCTTAGAAATGACATACTGTATCTCATTAGCAATTCCATTTCCAACAGTCAGCAAAAACAAACTCCCACCATTAAGCTAGAATTAATAGGCCCACCAGAAAAAGAAAAACAAGTAGAGCCTGAATTCCCCGCCACATTCTTTTACAAATCCATTGTTGAAGGAAAAAAATCAGAACCTGAAAATGTCACACCTACACCCTCCGAACAGGTTGCTTCTATTGCAAATGATACTGATAAAAAAAAGCAACGTAAAAAACAAAAAAAAGTTGTCATCTTTAATGGAAACACTCCAAAAAAAAGTATGCCCCGCAATGAAAAAACTGTATCGGCTGATGAATCTAAAGAAGATGGCTTAAAAGTAGAAAAAGAAGAACTCGAACGTAAAGCCATCGAAGCTGAGAAAATCGCTCAAGCATTAGAAGAAGAAATTAAAAGACAAGAAGAAGAGCAAAAACGTCTACAACAAGCAGAAAGAGACGAACGCGAAAGAAAACGTAAAGAGAATGCAAAGCTAAAAGCAAAAGAACGCAGAAATGAGCTGCTTAACGCCAGGCGTAAAAAAAGTGAAGCTGTCACAGCTCACGAAGAAAATACAATGACTTCAGCAACTAGTGCCGCAAATAACCTATTTGCTTTGTTTTCTAAGTCAGAAAGCACAGCCGCTTCAAGCTCACAAGAGACGTTGCCTTGCAATATCACAATTCAGATACCTGCTACAGCTCGTGAAACATTAATGAAAATTAAACAACTTAATCATCAAGCTTTTGTTGTGGGCGGGCTCATCAGAGATATTTTAATCGAGAATAAGCATTTAATTACCCAAGATTCCGCTGGCTGCTACAATATATCTACCAACACAATCTTAGATGCGAAAAACAAAATCTCTTTTAACGACATTGATATAGTCACAACCCTGTCAGGCGAGGAGCTTGAAAAATTATTTTCAGGCGCTGCTATCAGTAAAAATGAACACGTTCCCGGACTCTACTGCATCAAAAATGCAGATGGCTCAAAACTAGATATTTACGCTAGCGATAACTTAAAAGAATCAATGCATAAAGATGCACTAGCGAGAGATTTTACGTGTAATGCACTTTATGCTGATGAAAATGGAAACGTTTATGACCCCACTAATCAAGGAATAGAATCTATTCTCAAAACAGAATTACGGGCAACCACATCAAATTCTCAAAATTTCGTAACAGACTCACTTCGTATTCTGAGAGCGATTCACATAGAGACAAAATGCCACCTTGCCATTCCTCACGCGATGCAGGAACAAATTAAAAAGAAAAAATTTCTGTTAACACAAAATGAGCCAGGAAAATTAAACGTATGGTTAAAAAAATTATTACTCGGAGGAAAAGCCGTTGAGAACTTTAACAAGCTAATTAACTTAGGAATAATAGATACGCTTTTTTCTACCATCGCAAAGTCTTTACGAAAAGACATAGACAGAATTTTAAAAGATTTACACACAACAGATCAATGTCAACGGCGGTCTTTAACGAGAATTTATCGCTCATTTTTGTCAAGCGCAGCAAATGATGGCCATATCAACGGAAACGAGCTGGCCAACAAGATTCCTTTATTTAGGAATGAGTTTTCAAGAGAGTATCAACGTGATTTTTCGGCTCCTTCTAGATAAAATATTTTTGTCATTGCAGATCAGGTCAAGGCGGTGATGAAAGCTGAATGTTTATTTATTTTTTTGCAGGGTTAGTTGGGGGCACGCCCAAAATCGTCACGTTTCGATATATATCTTGACCCACAATTTCACTAGCTGTCTTGCATGAATTCACAGGATTAATATTAGACGTTATGTTTTGTGAAGGGCTGTTTAGCTGAATACTGCCACCAGAGGTTAAATTGCTTAAAGGATTTTGTGCGCTAACCTCTCCTTTTGATTGAGGTTGTTCGACACGCTGCGCCCACAGCTGCGCTGCTGATGATTTTGGAATAGCGTCATTCACCGGACCTGCTTTACTTGATGATTGCTTATTGTTATTAAATTCTATTGATTTTTGAATTATTTCTTTTCTTTCCTTTATTGGAAGTGTAATGTTACAACCCTTAAGAAGCTTATCTAACTTTTCAAGATCTTTATCATCATCATCATTTTTCAGCTTGTTCAAAAATCTTGAAATTTCTTCTACTTTTTCTGTTGTACTCGTTGGAGAAAAACCTTTTTTTATCTGAGTAAATCCATCAACATATTCACAGACAATTGGTCCAAGAATTTTTCTATATTTTGCTTGCTTAAACATTTGTTCTGCTAGTTTAAGAATAGATTCCTCGCTAATTAAACATTTACCTTTAGACATTAATTTCTCGTCAGCTTTAATAATTTTCATAAATACTTCTTTTAATTCGTCAACTTTTTTATTTGGATCGGAGGCAGCGAGAAGCGCATACATGGTTTTATCAGATAGTAGTCGCTTGTTATCATCGGATAGTAGTCGCTTGTTAGCATCGTAAAATTCGTTTAGTTCGTAAGTTGGAAATCTTATTTTTTTTTCGCCCATATACTCTAATAACCATGGACGATTTCTTTTAAGGTCATCCTCAATCTTCTCGTCAGGCTTTATTAAATTCGTAAGAATGACTTCATTACAGGCTGACACCATCTGCACAGGAATCGATGATAGTGGAGCACCCTTGCGCAGCTCTCTGATTTCTTTCCTGTGAAATTTTATTTCCTGTGTTTTAAGCCGCTCATGCTCTTTAACATGTTCCGGGTTATTTTCATCGTATTTTACAAAGGGATAATTTTCAGGTATCTGTTTAAGTGGATAATGCTTATCAATATCCTTAATTTTTTCCTTTATCTCTTCTATTTCTTTCTCTATCTCTTCTATCTTTTTGCCTGTAGAAGAATCCAAGCTTACTGCCTTCTTGCGAAGGATTAAAATTTCTTCATTATAGATTAAAATTTCTTCATTATAATCGCCTAGCTCTTTGTCCCTGCTTAGCTGATTAAAGTCTTTATGTTTCTGATTATTATTATCATAATCAACATAGTCAGTCGGCAGAATTATTTTTTCACTAGGAGGACGTTTACGGATTTCTTCAATCTTCTTATCATTTTCTGCTATCATCGTTTCTAATGCTTGTTTCATCAAGCCCTGTAATTTCTTAGCATCAACATCTAACTTTTTCGGTTTTCCACTACCATTTATGTAAAAAACCTCAGGTGGTTTCGCATCGATAAATATGCGCGCATACGAGTATTTTTTTTTTAAAATCTCAGGATCGGGTAACTGACTAGCAATGAAATAACCTTTGCTCGCCCTCTGACTATTAATAATGTTCTCCTCAATTTCTGTTCGGAAAGCATGTATTAAATGAGCATTGATTATACCATTCTGCTTAGTTAAACCAGATCGTTCATTACAGTCCTGTCTGTGTTTAGCAAAAATAATATTTGTTTCCGTGTCAAATTTACGAAATCTACCATCCAGCTCTATCTGCTCAGCCATCATCTCAGAAAAATTCTTTACCTGTTGACCGATCTCATCTCGTAATTTTTTTATGTCAGGATTTGTTATTGCTTCATTATATATGCCCTCATCTTTCTCTTTATAATAATCCAAAAGATTAGGAAACAAATCTATCAGGTTTTTTCTTTGCTCAGAAGTCTTCATAATAACATTTTGTTTTTTACCCTTTATATAGGAACTCTGCTCTTCCCTATTAATCAATCCCAGACTCACTAATTTGGCTGATATCGCTTTCGCTATCTCTTCAGGGTCGTTTGCTTTCTTTTTTTTAAGCATGCGTTCAGTAACTTCATTTTTTAATACCTTCGGCACTTTGTCCACTACCAGTGCATTTAGATCTATTATTTTTTTGTTAATCTCTGCCGCTCTGTCATTTAAAATTTTCATCATGCTGTCAGACTTTTCTACGAGTTCATTTTGTTGAACTAACCGTTTTTCTTCTTCATCCTTATATTGGAGTAAAAGCATCTCATATTGTGCTAGTGCTGTTGCATACAACTTCAGATCACCTGAGTGCTTTTTAAAGTACTTCCGCTTTTCTTCCGTAGTCAAACTCGAGTGCATATAACTCTCCAACCATCTTCAATAACAATATCTTTTTAATAACTTAAGTATAACAAATAATTTTAAAAAATTTTTCAGTCTTCAAATAACCGAATGAATTCAAACATATTTGTCTAATCAGCTAGTTACATAGAACAATACTCACCTGCGTGACGCAAGCCTAAAGTAACCTCATAAAACGCATTTTTGATCTACTTCCACATATAAATATATGCAATAATAGTTTGATAAAACACGTTTAAAACTTATCAACTACACTTCTTATAACTCAATGGATTTTTACTATGCACAATCGTGATAATAATGGATTACTATTTCAAACTATAACCGGAGAAACTATTGTCAATGCTAAAATCCCTGCCAACTATCAAGCTAGCCATCCTCTGACAAACTCATTTATTGCTGAATTTCAAGGACGCAGAGAATCACAAGAAGATCGTTTTATCATTGACACTATTCCAGCATTTAAAGATTTATCTCCCGCACAGGGAAAAGCTGTTTTGAAAGAAACGATTGATGCTATTCAGCGGGAAATGGTGAATTCAGCGTTTGCTAACATGGATGGAGGCTCCACCTTATGCACCGTGGTGATCGCCGGAAAATTACTTTACACTGCCAATGTAGGTGATGCTACCGCGATGTTAGTCGTTAGAGATCGTGATAAAAAAATCACACTCTTTTCGCTATTGAATACTACAATTCATCACATTACTCGTGAGAACTATGAACACCTATGCGGAATTGGAGTCAGTGTTCACCCTTATTTTTTGCGCATCATGGATGAGTATGGAGACCCTCATGTCAACATCTACCGAGCCATGGGCGACTTCGACTTAACGCAATATGGTTTATCCGCTGAGCCCGATATTTATTTAAACCCTGTTGAGATTCCAGAAGATGGCGATGCCTTTCTAATTAATGCATGCGATGGATTAACAGAACGACTTTCTTTTGAAAAAATCGAAAATTTTATTAATGAACATCCTGAGGCACCACTTAAAGATTTACCTTTATTACTCGCAAATCATGCATACAACAACTTCTCGGGTGACAATATCACTGTCATTGTCACACCTATTGAAGGTGACACACCCACACTGAGTGCTATTTTTGATGGTCACAGTGGAAGTCACATTTCAACTTTTCTACAAGAACATTTTAAAAACCGCCTCGAAAACAACATATTTTTAAAAGCAACTGAAACTATCGAGCAAGCTATTCTAGCTTCTGATGAGAAAAAATCGGGACTGGCCCAATTACACGCTAAAACCAGCGCATTGCAAATCGCTCTTGAAAAGTATAAATATAATGATGCTTTTTTAAGTGTAAACAAAACATATTACGAATCATTACAACTATGTGAGACGGATGAAAATAAGTTTTTTGTAGCGACTCAGCATCACACCAATTTACTTATCTTTCTGGAAACATTATCTGAATCTCTCACATTAAGAGATCAATATATTGTGCCATTACTAGCTGAAAATAAATCTAGTTTCAAGAAACATGACGTTCATCAAATAAAAACAAAAATGATCACACTCACTGCTTCTGCAGACGAACTCATTCGTTCATTTAACGCAAATGCAAATCTTAATAAACTATCTAGCCTTTCTAACGCAGCGATTGGAATTATTTTAAATACGTACCTAGACAATATGAAAATGCTTTCTAAGCAATTACTCGGGAAATATTATTATTTGGAAGCACTTTCACAAATAGCAGCACTTTCGTCAGAGACCCAGCTAACTCTAAATAAAGAAACAATTCAACTAGACGATGTAAAACGTTTGCAAAACACGATGGATACTATTTTATTTTCAACTTATATCGATGCCTACAAATTTAGTCGTACCAAATCTTTTTTTGCGGGGTATAGCAAGCCCGATGATAGTGTTGCTCGCTCCATTGAAAAGTTACTCGTCAATCATTTTCCTCAAATTACTGCTACCTATCCACGCGGAAAGCTCGATAGTTCACTCACCAGTCGTATTCTATGGTATATCGGTAAAACTTATCCTGATCTTGTTGAGAAAGCGTATAATCAACTACTATCATTAAAAAATGCCCCTCAAACAGATACCAACACAACGCTGTTTTTAAATATGGGAAAATTATTGGGAAAATTAGGACCACTGGGTTTTGAAAAATGCTCTTTATACTTTTCACGAGATCATGTCAAAACAGAGTGTATCCATGAAAAAGCAATTATAAATTCGTTTACACTACATCCCTGATCAAGCATTGATCAGGTGGTGGGTGAATATTATTCTGTTACAGTCAAATATCTGTTAATATTGTATAAATAACCTCAGTTATGGATAAGAACCCAGTTAAAGCGGCGTCTTTCAGCCGAATACTGCGTTGAAATCTTGAAAAAAACACTTATGTAGAATAACTACACGCGTATTTTTTTCAAGATTTCGCCTTGTCTTAGTCTAAAATACTTGCTTTAACTGGGTTCTTATCCATAACTGAGGTTAAATATATTTACGCGGATCATCAATAATGACTAAACACGACTCTACCCATGCGCATGATTCTCATGATCATTGCAGCCATTCTGAAGATCATTCTGATCACCATGGCGGCCACAGTCATGCACATCATGTGCCCCAATCTTTTAATTTAGCATTTGGTACTGCTGTTGGTCTTAATCTCAGCTTTGTTATTATCGAAATCATTTATGCGCTCATCGCAAATTCGATGGGCTTATTAGCAGATGCCGCACATAATTTTGGTGATGTGCTAGGCTTATTACTTGCATGGGGTGCGAATTGGCTGCTGACTATTCCAGCGCGCAAACGTTACAGTTATGGTTACAAACGCACAACTATCTTAGCTGCTGTTACCAATGCGCTGGTATTAGTTGCCAGCTCGGCGATTATTGCTTATGAATCCATTCATAAATTAATTAATCTTTCTCAAGTCAATGAGCACTTAGTCATAGGCATCGCTCTGATTGGAATATTTATTAATGGCGGAACTGCGTTGCTATTCATGAAAGGCGCGCATGATGATTTAAATATTAAAGGAGCGTTTATCCACCTAATGTATGACGCATTAATCGCTTTCGGCGTTGTTGTTGCTGGTGTTGCCATCTTATTAACAGGATTCATGTGGCTAGATCCAGTCGTTGGTTTATTCATTGTTGTTACCATCCTTTGGGGAACTTGGGGACTCTTGCGTGATTCGATTAGACTAATTCTTGATGCGATTCCACACTATATCGATCATCAAGGTGTTGACAGATTTCTTCATAGTTTGCCTGGCGTGAAAGCCGTGCATGATTTACATATCTGGGGATTAAGTACAAAAGAAGTCGCATTAACTGCACATCTTGTGATGGAAGAAGGTCAAACAGATGTTGACTACAAAACCATTAACACAACTCTAAAAGACAAATATAAAATTAATCATGCGACGGTACAAGTTGAGATGGAGAATAGTGATTTTCTTTGTATACGTAGTGAAACTTGTTAGGGTCAACAATCCAGTTTAATTTTTTATGAACACAAACGCTCTTCAAAAAATCAAACCTCAGCAATGGATTGCTCTCTTTATCTTTACGCATATTTATGTCTGGACACTCACGCCATTTTTTATTCGTTATACACTACCGATGGATGCCATTGAAGGATTTATCTGGGGGCATCAATTTGAATGGGGATACGATAAAAATCCTTTTTTAAATGGATGGTTAACAGGTATAGCAGCACACCTCAGCGGATACTCTGACTGGTTAATCTATTTTTGCAGCCAACTCTCTGTAGGAATTTGTTTTTGGGCCGTATGGAAACTCGCTCGCCAGATGATATCACCAATGTATGCTGTCATTTCAGTTTTATTGTTAGAGAGCATTCAATATTACAATTTACATGCCATCGATTTTAACGACAATACACTTGAGCTCGCATTATGGGCTGTCACTACCTTGTTTTTTTATCAAGCGCTACGTCAACCACTCACACGCAACTGGATTTGGTTAGGCATCTTGGCTGGGTTAGGCATGATGACGAAGTACTACACGGCTCTGCTTCTGTTGTCGATGATGCTCTTCATTCTCATTCCTGCGATGAATCGATACCATCTGAAAAGACAACACTTTTATTGGGGTATGTTAGCTTTTATTATTGTGATAACACCTCATGTTATTTGGCTATGTTTTCATAACTTTATTACAGTTCAATATGCGTTAATGCGAGTGCAAAATCTTCAAAGCATACAGAAACCATTTTTTTATACCCTATTATTTACTCGCCAACAGTTCATCGTGTTGATCCCTTTTTTTATTTTACTTGTCTCCTTATTTGTCGGAAAAAAATCAACCCCACCCATAAAACGATTTCACTTGGATACATTTGACAATCTATTTTTATTGTATGTTGGTCTAGGGCCTTTTCTCATTACGTTATTATTGTCCGCTATCACTGGGATGCGACTCCGTGCCGGATGGGGCGAGCCTTTATTTTCTCTCTGGGGAATTATTTTTATTGTGTGGCTGCAACCCTACATCACTCAACGACGCTTTCTTCGTTTCATTTTGATTATTTTCGGTTTGTTGTTTGCACTTGCCATCAGCTATTCAATTGCTTTAATCAGGGCAGAAAAACCATCGAGCGCAAATTTTCCTGGCAAGAATATTGCAATGACGCTGACGCGCGAATGGATCAATCAATACCATACACCATTGCGTTATGTAGCTGGATCCCGCTGGGTCGCAGGTAACATTTCTTTTTATTCAACGAATCATCCTCAAGTTTATATCAATTGGGATAACCAAGTCAGCCCTTGGATTGATGAAGAACAAATAAGAAAAAAAGGCGCTATATTCACGTGGGATACGACCGAAGATAATCAGAAAAGTACAGATGAAATTAAAAAACGTTTTCCGCGCATGGGGGCTTTAAAAACATTTCAGTTTGATTGGATGAGAAATAAAAAAATGGATCCGATTAGGATTACAGTTTCTTTCTTACCACCGGAAAACACAGCGGCTTCATAAGCTTTCTACTATTTTTTCCACCGCAAAATCAATTTCTTCTTCTGTCGTAAATCGACTAAATGAAAAACGCAGCGCTTGATGAGCTTGCTCCACCATTAAACCCATTGCTCGCAAAACATATGAAGGCTCAATGCCTTTTGTATGACACGCAGAACCCGATGAAACAGCTATCATTGGAAACATCTGCATAAATTCTTTTGCAGTCCATTTTGAAAAACGCAAATTGACAATTCCCGGATAGCAAGTTGCTTGGTCACCATGCAAAACAACTGGGTCATGCGCAGAAATAGCCGCAAGAAAACGATCACGTATTTTTTTTAGATGATGATAGTCATGAGTCATTTCTTCTTTTGCAATGCGTAATGCTTCAGCCATGCCAACAATTTGATGGGTTGCTAATGTTCCTGAACGCATACCCTGCTCTTGGCCACCTCCGTGAATTTGCGCGGCAACTCTCACTCTAGGCTTGCGTCTTACATATAACGCACCAATGCCTTTAGGTCCATGAACTTTGTGCGCGCACATAGACAATAAATCAATTGGCGTATTCGCCACATTTATCGGAATTTTTCCAATGCTTTGTGCTGCATCCACATGCAATAAAATATCTCGCGCAGATGTTATCTTTGCAATAGCTTCGATATCTTGAATCACACCTAATTCATTGTTGACATGCATAATCGATACTAAGATTGTATCTTTACGCAAAGCCTGAGCGAGCTTTTCTAAATTGAGCAACCCATTTGGTTCTGGCGTAAGATAGGTAACAGAAAAACCTATTTTTTCAAGTTGCTCGCAACTATCTAACACTGCTTTGTGTTCTGTTTTTAAGGTGACAATATGTTTGCCTTTACGTTGATAAAGTTGTGCAGCACCTTTCAATGCTAAATTATCAGCTTCTGTCGCACCCGAAGTCCAAATGATCTCGCTAGATTCAGCCCCAATCAGACTCGCTACTTCCGCACGAGACCACTCAACTAATGCTTTCGCAGCTTGACCGACTGAATGACTCAATGACGCTGGATTGCCAAACTGACCCTCTGAAGTCAAGCATGTAATCATTTTTTGCACAACCCTTGGATCCACTGCCGTGGTAGCTGCATTATCAAAATAAATTGGGAATTTCATGATATGGTCATTTTTAGATTAAATAATGCGCATTCTATCACGGTTTGGGTGTTCAGAGCAAAAAATAATGTCAGAAAATGCACCAGATTAATGAGGATTTAAGAAATCTTTAGTATGATAACCACCCTGACCCACTGAGCAACAGAGGTTTTCTAACATGAGCATGACTCGTTGGACCACAATTAAAAACTGGGTCGTCAAACAATCCAAATCAAAACCGGCTCAGCTTTGCTTAAGTGTGGCAGCTGGCGGCAGCTTTGCATCTGGCATGTATTGGGTTGGAGACTTTTTTCTTTCCTATTTATCCGAACAAAGCCTAGTCTTTTATCCGCTAAAACTTATCCTTTATGTTCTGACCATCTCTGCCGGTCTTACAACCACCATCCTTACGGCCAGCGGTTTAGCTGTTAGTATTCACAAAGCTGATAAAGTAGATGAAGAAGTAGTAGAATTAAAACGTGAAAACAAAACTCTCAGAAGGAAAGTAGCAAAACACGAGGAAACGATTAATTTTCTTATCAAATCTGAACATTCAACTCAGCAAAGCAATCGTGAACACACTGCAGCCCTTCGACAATTTCTCACAGTTGCAGATATCTTTACGAAATATATTCCTGATGCAGAAGACAAAAATTTATGTGAAGCGATCTTACTACCGATGGAAGAAAAAATTGCGATGCCTGCTGATCTAAGCATTCACATACAACATGAACCATATTTTGAAGAAGCAGAGGAAGATGAACCCCCTACGCAAGAAAACTTGCGCAATGCTGATGATAAAGTCGATAGCATAGAACTCAAAAATATCACTTTCGCTGGCAGTGCAAAAAATCCAAGGAATTATGGTAGTTTATTTTCGCAATCACCATCAGCTAGCAGCTCAGATCAACTTGATATTGATTTAGAGAGTGGACTTCCAGCTCAATCTGATTTAAGGGCCAACTTGCTTTAGGAAGAAAGTATTCAAAATGGAGAAGTTATGAAAGCAATATCATTTTTACTGAGATCAAGAGAATTACTTATTTACACACTGATTGGCGGCATAGCCACGTTGATTGACTGGGGTGTATTTGCTTTGCTTGTCAATCAAACGAATCTTCATTACCAATTTGCGCTCATATTGGCTTTTTCAACTGCTGGCATCTTTCACTATACAGCCAATAAATTGTTTACCTTTCAATGTCCATCTAAAGAATTTGCCTCACAATTATCACTCTTTACAATCGTGATGCTAACCTCATTAATGTGTAACATCGCTATTTTGTCATTACTCGTCAAAATAATTAACATAGATAAAGTGGCTCTGCGAATGGCCACAACAATTATCATGCTGATCCCCAATTATTTACTTCATAAGCATATTACTTTTAGCCGGCGTTTGTTTTCTCACTAACACTAGTGCCTCGTCAACATTGAATCTTCGGGTATGATCGCCCACCTTGCTTCGAGCTTGAAACGTTTTTTCTTCGAAAAATGCTCGACGTACAAGCAAGTACGCCTGTGCTTTTTCGAAGAAAAAACATTTCAATCTCTCGCAATCTGTGCGCCAACCCGAAGATTCAATGTTGACGAGGCACTAGTACCGTTTACAATTGGTTTGTCTGGTTTAAAAAGCGGTAGAATAAGTAAAAATACACAACACA
>Ga0207030_1050_pt1 | contig 12675 bp, 11 predicted proteins | sample Alteio_BWMinCont_40_FD_153260 | JGI IMG/M metagenome (GOLD analysis project Ga0207030, IMG submission 153260) | Enriched cells from forest soil in Barre Woods Harvard Forest LTER site, Petersham, Massachusetts, United States -... | ecosystem: Environmental > Terrestrial > Soil > Temperate forest >... | reverse complement strand
GTCCTCTTTCGGTCAGGGAGATACAACTTCGGAAAGAGGACTGTATAGCGATGCTTTCAATTGCTTAAGATCGATCCTTGAGGTTCTGGTAAAACATAAATTTCTTCTAAAGAATAAAGATAAAATTATGGCTTATGAAACAGATGGAAAGAATGCATCTGGCGTGAAAGTTACGATAAGGAGAGCTTTTGAAGAAACCTGTGGCGTGGGCGTACAAAAAGTAGTGTATAGACTTGGGTCACAGTTCGAGCATAAAAATTTTGCAACCGGGCTGCCATTATTGCGAGCACGCCTCAATCGAGAAAAAGAGTATACCCTAACACCGGACTTTCAACAGCAGTTGTGCGAAGGAGTCATCAATCATCTTATGTACTTAATCTTTGGCTTTTTGAGTCTGTCTGAACATTTTTTTTCTTTCAAATGGACTGATGCAAGTCTGAGAGAAAGACATCATGGAATCAAGGGTTTCCTGGCAAAACAGATACATGATCGCAGAGCTCAGTTTCCTCATGCAGCCGAATGGAATTCAGCAATGGAAAGAACTGTCTGCATGGCCATTTCGGAGATTGATAGTTCTATCATTCTTATCACTCCATGAATTTATCAAAAAGACCCAGAGTTAACCTCTGGGTCAATAACAATTATTTAAAACCCTCGTTTCTCGAGAATTGTTTCTGACAACCATTCAGAATTTACAATGCGGCAATCCTTTAAATAGCGGGATTTTAAGCTCTCGATCACTTTTTCATAAAAAGAACTGAGATGAAATTCACTTGATAAGCGAATATTTGCCTTTGTTTCAATCAAAGACTTAGAAAAAACAAGCATCGGCTTACCTTCTTCTATATAATGCGTCTCTATATATTCTTTAAATTCATCTACAATTTCATAAGACTGATAAAGTAAACGCACGCCACCCACTTCGGACTCTCCCCAAACAAGACAATCTTCTGTATGAACTATCGCGTCTCGGGTTTCTTTTGAGCCAGCTGTAATTACGTATACAAAGGTAAATGGAATTGCGGCTTTTTTCAAAATGGTTTCTAACGTCATAATATCGCTCGATATTTGATCTAGACGCTGAACGTGAGCTGTTACCAATTCAGATGAATCAGCATGTACTTGATTAAGAGATTTAGAACTAAAAATATTCATTTTTAACCTTAAAATTAATAATTTGAAAAATAAATTATTTTACAGATTCAGCAGCATGCAGAGTTACCTCCACATATTCGTTCTATCCAATCAAAGATAAAAACTGCTAACTCCGAGGAATCAACCTTACTTTCTCATTCAAGATGCAGGCCCCCTGTCAGGGGAAAAGTGTCTATCTTCCGATAAACGGACTAGAGTGTCTGACTTTAAATGCATACTAATCAATCTCAATGAATTTATTGACAAGCTCAAGTAAAACAAATAATTTTAATACAACAAAATAAATAATAAAAACAGACAATATCAATTAATATAAGACCATGAGACAATACACACTAAACAAAAACACAGCAGATACATGTCAGACATTAAAGAGTTTTTGAACTATATATTTAACATTTCCCCCAATGAAAGAGGAAAAGTTTTTGAACTTTATTGTAAGTGGTTCTTAGAAAATGACCCCGTATACGCTTCCCAATTAAAAAAAGTTTGGCTTTGGACAGAATGGCCCGGAAATTGGGGCAGAGATAAGGGTATCGATTTAATCGCAGAAACTCATACCGGTGAGTTTTGGGCCATCCAAGCTAAATGCTATGACAAGAATTACTATGTAACCAAACACGACGTAGATAAGTTCCTCAGTGAGTCATCGAGAGCAGCAATTTCATACCGACTATTGATTTGCACGACAGACCTATTGGGAGACAATGCACGTGAGGTAATAGCTGCCCAAGAAAAACAAGTAGGATTATGTTCCCTAGAAAACCTACTTGGGTCCTCTTTAGAATGGCCAATCCCCGTTCAAAATTTACAACCATGCAGACCTCATACACCCAAAACACCTAGACCTCATCAAGAAAAAGCAATTTCAGATGTCCTCAAAGGTTTTGAAAACCAGGCCAGCGGGCAACTCTACATGGCTTGTGGTACAGGAAAAACCCTTGTTGGTCTATGGATTTCGGAGCAATTGAAGTGCCAAAATACATTGGTATTAGTTCCGTCAATTTCTCTGGTTTCCCAGCTATATCAAGAGTGGGCTGCAAATGCTACCACCAAGTTCATTCCTATCTTTGTTTGTTCTGACCCTACTGTAAACGAGAAAGATCAGATGGTTACAAATCTCTATGAGCTTGGATTTCCAACCACAACCGATCCAAAAGAGATCCTCAACTATTTCACTTTATCAAAAGACCTTCCCAAAGTGATTTTTTCTACGTACCATTCATCCCTTGTAATAGCAAAAGCTCTAGCTCTAGATAAGAGTATAAACTTCGATCTAACGATTGCTGACGAAGCCCATCGATGTGCGGGATCTGCCAACAGCGACTTTGCTACAATTTTCAACAATGAAGCAATAAGAACAAGTCATAAGCTATTCATGACCGCTACCCCAAAAGTGTTCACTGATCACGTAAAAGCGAAGGCTAAAGAACTTAAAGATGAAATCATTTCGATGGACGACGATAATAAATTCGGTCCAGTTTTTCATGAACTTTCCTTTTCTACCGCAATTTCACAAGATTTACTCAGCGATTACCAAGTGTTAATTTCTGTTATGGATAATAAAACTTATTGTGAATATGCAGAGAACGGAAGATTCATTATCACAAATAGTCATGAGACTGATGCAAGAACTCTCGCAAGCCAACTTTTAGTATCGAAAGCAATAAAGAATTATGATCTTCAAAGAGTCATCACGTTTCACAACAGAAAGAGTTCTGCACATGAGTTCATTAATAGTTTTCCAAAGGCATTAGAACTGGTCTCAGAAGATGTTCGGCCTAACATAGGATTTTACGGGTCAATTTTTGGAGAAATGCAGCAAAACAAAAGAAAACTGATCATAAAGCTTTTTGAAAACTTAGAACCAGGTAAATCCGGGGTCCTTGCAAACGTTAAGTGCCTATCAGAAGGAGTGGATGTTCCCACTTTAGATGGAATTGCTTTTATTGACCCAAAGGGTTCGGTGATCGATATTATTCAAGCTGTTGGTCGAGCTATAAGAAAAGCTCCAAACAAAAAAATCGGCACCATCATAATCCCCATATTTATTGATGAAAATGAAGATGATGAATTGAATCTTGAAGATTCATGCTTTAGTCCAATTTGGAAAGTTTTAAAGGCATTACGAGCTCACGATGATATTTTAGCGGAAGAACTAGACAATTTCAGATTAGAGCTAGGAAGAAGGATTTACAAAAAGCCTCCCAAATTGGGGAAAATCACAATAGACCTGCCAGTTTCCATTGGGATGGAGTTTAATGAATCACTAAAACTCAAAATTGTGGGCAAATGCTCGGGGGCTTGGGAATTTTACTATGGCTTATTGTTGAGATATGTGGATGAAAATGGTAAGGCACCAACTGCTACAGAACTTGAGTATTGTGGTTATAATCTTGGCTCTTGGATCTCAATTCAAAGAAGGTACTTTAATAATATGGAACTTAACACCGATTATATCAGGCGCCTCGAGATTCTTCCTGGATGGGCGTGGGATGCCTTGGAAGCCTATTGGAATCAAGGATTTGATCTACTCAAAGAATTCCAACAAACTCAAGGTCATTTAAAGGTGCCATTCAATCATTGTGTTGGTGATTTCAATTTAAGTTCGTGGATGTCTGTTCAAAGAAAGACATTTAAGAACAAAAAAATGAATGAGGAAAGGCAACATAAACTGGAATCTATCGAAGGATGGGCCTGGCACATATTTGATGAGAAGTTCGAAGCGGGAATATCCATGTTGACTGTATTCTATGAGCGCGAAGGTCATACTAATGTCCCAGCACGTCATATTGAACAAGGATTTGCTTTGGGCTCCTAGGTTCGAAATAAAAAACAAGCTTATGAGACCGGTCGACTAACTTCGGAAAACCAAAAAAATCTAGAAAGTCTTTCTGGATGGACCTGGGAAAATGATTCGGAGATTGCTTGGAACCAGGCCATTGAATTGCTACAGAAATTCATAATTGAATATGGTCATGCAAAAGTCCCTCGTGGAAGAAAATTTGAAGGGTTCCCTTTAGATATCTGGATCTCTACTCAAAGACGGGCGCATCTTTTAGGTAAACTTTCGGAAGAAAGAAAAAGGAATCTAGAGTCGTTACCTGTCTGGGTCTGGAACACAGTGAAACATCGTGATGAATCAGCTTTTCAAGCTTTAGATTCTTTTGTTCAAAGAGAAGGGCACGCCTTTGTACCCACCAATCATATTGAGAATGAATTCCCACTAGGGAAATGGGTTTCTCGGCACCGTTTGTACTACGCTAAAGGAAATCTTGAAGACGATATCAGATTAAAACTCGAAAGTTACCCTAACTGGTTCTGGAATGCTCATGATGGATATTGGGAAAAAGGGCGACGACTTCTACTTCAATTCTGCGATAGAGAAGGTCACAGCATCGTAAAAGGAACTCATATTGAAAATGGATTTGAGTTAGGTCAATGGGTTGGAATATACCGTTACCACTACAAGAAAAATAAGTTATCGCAAGAGAAGGTTGATTTTTTTAATTCCCTACCCTGTTGGTCGTGGGATGTTAAAGCTGATCAGTGGAATGAAGGTTTTGAAATTTTAAGAAAATTTGTAACAAGAACAAGTCATGCTAAAGTCCCAGCCACTCATATAGAAGAAGGGTTCCGCTTGGGTACATGGGTGAATACTAATAGATATTCTCATTCTAAGGGGAAACTTACTCAAGAAAAGATCAAGCTCTTAGAACAATTACCTGACTGGACATGGTCAAAATCAATAAAAAAATAAGGCATCATTTTAAGGTTTGAGGGTGAATATCAGCCCGCTTTCATAGCTCCTTTGCCATGTTAAAACGGTGCAAAAACGGTGCATCACCCCTACCATTTAACCAGTATTATCCCGTAAAAACCGGTGGCGCGATTCTCCAAACTCCCCTATACTAAGACGCATAGAGGTTGGTTAAAGCTGGTTATTGCGGATCTATCCCTCCCTCATAACCCATTGGTCCCTGGTTCATTCCAGGTTGCCCCACATTTACATTGAGGTAATCTATTCAAACGCCTTCAGAATTAGAAATAGAAAAAATTGGAAAGAGTACTAAAAGTATTGCGATCATTTTCACCATAGGCTACGCAATCTATTTCATTCCGTCTCTTTTTTTTGTATTATTCATCGCAGATGGGATCGGAACGACCTATTTGGCGATGTTGATCGGCTTCTGTTTTCCCATATCGATAATAGTTAGCATTTATAATATGTGGATAAATCACGCACTAGGTCAATACAACAAAACTCTTTTCTTTTGCGCTTTGCCAATAATCACTTACCACGGGATTCGTCTTCTAATTTACCTACTCAGAATATGATAGTCGATGAAGAGAAAGCCAATTGTTTTCAAAACCTTTAGCGTAACTATATTGGATCCAGACCCCCAATGGAGGCATAATCATCGAAGCGCTACAAAGCCTTTTCGCATGATGTACGACGTCGCAATTTTCCGCATTTTTTCCGCAATTGACCAGAAACCAAGTGAATAATCCAGAACCTCTCTGAACCAATCTTCATTCTTCTTGAGAGGTAAATCTGATTCTGGTTAACTCTATTCCGTTCAGAGTTACACCAAGAATGGGACTCATAACCCGTTGGTCCCTGGTTCAATCCCAGGTTGCCCAAGTTTTATATCACTGAAAATAAAGGACATAAGAACATTCTCGCCGTTGCCTGCTCCGGTCTCTTAAGTCCCACGGGCCACTGAATGACCACTAAACTACAGAACCCGACATTCGGAGACATCAATCGCATGACTAACTCTTTGAAAAAACAGACCCAAGGAGATGTCATGAATATACCGCAAGGAATCGACCGCATTCCGATCCAAGACGGCACCTGCCGATATCGAGTCCGAATTCGGATTAAGGGACACAAACCTGTCTCCAAAAACTTTAAACTACTAAATCATGCCAAACAATGGAAATGAATAACCGAAGGTCAAATTGAACATGTTGGCTACCAGTAAAATAAGATGGGATAGTGTAGCCAATTTAAATTTTAATTCACTTTTCTATAATCTCTGTAAAAACTTAAATTCTATGTAATTCATTCTCGTTCATATACATACGTCCTTTCATGTGTCACTCCATTGTTGGTAATCAACAACTTCTGATTACTAAAAGGTGATATTTTATAAAAACGCTAACAAACGCTAACAAAGTTGTATGATATAAAATCATGAAGTGATATAATAATGAAATTAAAGTGTTAATGGAGTTATTATGACTACAGCCTCAATTTCAACAAATCAAGAGTGCGGAATCTGCTTGAATAACTTTTCCGATAATAATCCAAATGGTAAGGCAATCGAGCATGGCGGGCCTTATGGCAAAATTCATCGAGCTCACAAAGAGTGTTTGCGAGGTCTTATTAATTTCTCCGGACAATTGAATTGTCCTCTTCGATGTGGAGAGAGTTTTCCTGCTCGTTCTGTAATTTCATGGGGCGAAACTTTTGGACGGTTTCGATCGAATGCAGTCGTTGCCGGTATAGCTAGTTCATTAACATCTGCTATTTCAGTAATTACCACACCTTCAATGGACGGAGTAGATGAGTTTATTAAACTCTTTCGTTCCAATCGCGAATTCTACAGAATAGAACCTCATGGCTATGGGGATGAAGTCGAAGCTCGATTGATTGGATCCGTGATAGCTGGAATAGCACTATGTAGGGTAGGTATCTTTGTAATAGAAAAGTTCCAAGATCGCGATTTCAGGGATTTGAGAGCTATCGGTAATGGTGTGATGTTAGGCATAGGAGCTAGTATTATCCTTCCTGTCACAGCTCCAACTGCAATGATCACCGCCGCAGTTATTGGCGGCGTTGCTGGCGGAATCATATCAGTTAAGAGTCGCTTACTCTGAATTTGAATTAGTGGGTAAGGGATTGGCGTAGCCAATCCCTCCCCGTTACCGCCATAGGGTCGATTCCCTATACTTTTATTGATTCAACCAGCCCAAAGAAAAACCCGAGGAAACGCAAGTCTTCTTAATCCCACAGTGCACTAGAGGTGCAATGATGAACCTATTGCACCATCAAAATCCAATAAAATCCAGTAGCATTTTAGCCATAAACTCTTTATCATCTTACTCATAGCGGTTGGATGGTATTGGGTTATATGGCGGACCACCGCCCTCATAACCCGTTGGGCCTTGGGTTCAATCCCAGGTTGCCCCATATTTCTTTAAGTGTTTGCATAAAAGTAGACTAACATTGCTTACTCTACACCATTAAAAATGGAGATATCTATGCCACCGGCAGCTTCTTCCTGCACAAAATTTAATAAAATTGAGTCCCTTTTTACCAATACGAAAAAGAAATGAGAATAATCAATGGCTAAAAAATTGGTTTCAGCTGTCAAAAAAACTGAAGTCTCAGTAGACAACTATGCGAAATTCATCACATCTCTTAAGGCAAAGATACGATCTGCTCAGATAAAGGGCGCCATCGCAGTCAATAAGGAATTAATCAAACTGTACTGGGAAATTGGAAAGGAAATTATTGAAAAACAAGAACAAGAAAGTTGGGGCAGCAATGTATTGGAAAAAGTGGCTAAAGATCTTCAAAATGATTTCCCTGGCGTGGAGGGATTTTCAAGGCGCAACATGTTCAGAATGAGGGCGTTTTATCAGGCGTATAAAAAAGTGCCACAGGCTGTGGCACAATTAGATAATTTGCCTGTTTTTTCCATCCCCTGGGGTCATAATGCACTCATTCTTGAGAAAATTAAAGATACAGCAGAACGTCTTTGGTATGCCTCCAAAGCTATAGAACATGGTTGGAGCCGCAGCATGCTCACAGTTTGGATCGAAAATAGTCTTTACAAAAGAGAAGGTAAAGCAATCACAAATTTTAAAACTTCCATGCCTACTCCTCAGTCAGATTTAGCACAGCAAAGCCTCAAAGATCCCTATGTCTTCGATTTTCTTACTCTACACAAAGATCATTCGGAAAGTGAATTAGAAGAAGGATTGGTCAACCATATTCAGAAATTTCTCATCGAATTGGGCCAAGGGTTTGCATTTGTAGGACAGCAATATCCCATCAAAGCAGGCAAAAAAGATCTGTATATCGATTTGCTTTTCTATCATTTAATACTGCGCTGCTACATAGTCGTGGAACTTAAAGCAAGTGAATTTGATAGTCGCGACGCGGGACAAATGAGCGCCTATCTTTCGGCTGTAGACGATCAGCTTAGACATAAAGATGAGCAACCAACCATTGGAATCATCTTATGCAAGACCAAGGACAATGTATTTGCAGAATATGTTTTAAGAAACTTTAATCGACCCATCGGAGTAGCGGAATTTGAGGTAAAATTAGTTGAAAAACTTCCAAAAGAACTCAAGTCCAGTTTACCCACAGTAGAAGAAATTGAAGCCGAATTAAATGTCTTACCAATACCCAAAAAGAAGCCAATGAAAAAGAAGTCATAAAGACGCAGAATGGCAGCGTTAACAATCCAAATAACTCAAATATCACCACCAAGTGCCAAGATCGCATTATTCCGCTGAATTTTAAGGAAAAACCCTCATGGAACTCACAAATTCTAAATGGTATGCCATCCCTTCCACAATCATTTATCTACTGATTTTCCTTCCGGCTCTCTGGATGGCACTGCTGTGGAGCGCAGCAGCCGATCCCTCTTCTGTATGGGACTTCCTGACTCTATTTACGTGGTTTTGGATTCCTATTTCTATTCCCTTAAGCATATATTTTATGTGGTCCAGTTATCGAAAAGGAAAACACAAAAGCGTCCGTTTTTTCAGCTCGCTGCCGCTTTTAGCCCTAGGAGCTTTTATAGTAGCCAATGCAGTCATCGAAGCGCTACAAAGCCTTTTCGCATGATGTACGACCTCGCAATTTTCCGCACCCAATATATCACAAATAACAAAGAATTTATTTGATATATATAACACAAAAGCTTTACTTTTCAATATAATCAACATATAATATAGCACAAAACCCTTAAATTAAGGCCCAACTGTGTCTACCTCTGCTTTAAACACTTATTCCGTCCCTCGCCCTTGTGACTCTCCTCTCCTCAACCTTCCAGCCCCCCCTTCAGAGGAAATATACCCAATTATTAGGAGAAAGAGCTAGCTTCAATGGAGCGATTCAATCTCAAATCTCAAATATAGACAAGTTAAGCGCACTGCCAGCAGACCTATTTGGGCATGCTACATCCTGGTTAAGTCGAGCTGATTATAATCAATTACCGCAGCTAAATTTTGGTTATTATCTCCAAACAGCTGAAGATCGAGCGCAAGTCGATTCCCTCGATCTTTCTAATTCCAATATTGATGATGCAGGACTTGCTCATATTTTAAGGCAATACCCCAGATTAACAACCCTAAACCTGCAGGAGTGCCGAAAGATCACAGGAGCAGGCTTGCAAATGCTGGCAAGAGCCATCGCCGAAAGACCTATCCTTGACCTAAATTTATTATTTTGCGGCGACGATTACGTAACATCCGAAGATTGGCTACAATTAATAAATAACCTCGGTCCTCAACTACAAAATTTTGATTTTTCTTTTCCTGTAGATCAACAAGAGCAACTGATCAGAGCCGCGCCTCTTTCAAAAATGGGCGTGATCCTCATTCGTAACGGGAACTCATTTTCATTTAGTGATGATTTAATGGATTACCTATCAAATCAACTCTTTGATAGCCACAATCTCAAAATATTTCATCTACACGGGTACCACATTCCGATAGATAAGACGTTGAGACTCCTACACGCCCTAAACTCACCAGTCCTCAGAGAAATAAGTTTAAGCGGCTCATGTGAAATGAGATCACTCGAAGACAAATCTCAATTAACAAACCTTTTAGTAGAAAAACTTCCCTTTATGCCAAGCCTTAGAGCTGTTTGTTTATTCGCAAATAACAAATTATCAATGGATCAAAAATGTGAAGAAGTTCAGCAGATGATGCAAGACCCCAAGCTTGGCCCTGCCCTAAAAAGACATTTAGCAGACCAGAGCCCAGAATTGCGAGCTTTGACTTTTTTACTTTTAGACAAAAATGCTTCCCTTGGAACTCTTTTTCAATTTATCAAAGATAAGCTCAATGCCTCTGCATATAAAGATCAATTCACCCCAGAAGAAATGCTAGAATGCCTCTTAAAAATAATTGTTCCATTGAACACACCCTCCTCTGATCCTAGTGCTTTCTTGGCTTTGATGACTCTCTTGGAAGCCAAAGAGACTCTCCGTGATAATACAGGTCGACTAATTCTAGATCCCCAAGGAAATTTAGTACTTAGAAATCATTTACCTGCTGAAGCTCACGAAGCAGAACATGAAGCTAATCACCGTGAAGAAGAATTGCCCATTTATTTACAAAACGATAATGTCCTAGAAGGACCGATGGTTAACTTACAAAGCAATCAAGAAGAAGATACACCAATTCATTTACAAAACGATCCTGATGAAGTTAACCCTCGAATAGATCAGGAAGTGCCTCTCTCAATGTATTTACCAAATGATGTTAACCAAGCAGAATCTAAAGTTGAGCCGCAAGAAACTCTAAAAGACAAATCACGACTGAGCTTAGGCAGCAGTCCAGCTCAACCCGCTGAGTTAAACCCACAAGCTAATAATGCTAACCAAATTAAACTCACTACAATACTACTTTTAGTTTCTATAATAATTTTAGCAAACAGATATCTCTTTTCTGAAAATAAGACGTTATCTGTAGATTAACTGGCGACTAACATTCATTCTGAGCGCCTAAGGTCAAATTATTGACGGACAGAAATGGCCTGCCGGTGTAGCGGATGATATTGGTGTGAGAAAAGTGGGTATCGGATAGGAACCATTTATTCATTTTTTTCTTTCAGCTCAGATCAATGATCCCATAAATTTCGAAGGTTTCTATAGCTGGAAAGTATACGTCTCTTTGGAAATGCCGATATATAACTGATCCAAAGGAATAAGCAAAAATCGATTTGAACAAATACTAAATTGAAATTTAAAATATATTATGGTGCAATTGCGGTAAGATGACGCTCTCGAAATCAAGCGACAAATCAAAGTGGGACAGCATGAGCGGACAAGAAACACAGGTTGAAATTCAAAGTTTTAGAGAAGCGATAGGCAAAAATGCACAGCAGTTTTTAGAAGAAATAAGGCTTCACAACTACAAAACACTTTGGACCTATGTGGTTAATGTCATATTGGCGATATGGCTCATCAACCAGCCTTTTCTTTTAAATTATAAGAGCGCGGCTTTAATGAAGAGTGATATCATTTCTGGTGTCATTGTTATTCTTATAGAAATATTAGCATTTGTTCCTCGACTCGCTTTGCTCAGGTGGGGTACAGTTGCTGTAGCGTTTTGGTTATTGCTTGCACCACTTATATTTTGGTCGCCAACCCCTACTGTTTATTTGATCGATACATTAATGGCGTGCTTATTCATTGCATTTGCTGTACTCATCCCAGGACTGCCAGGACAAGCTGGTATTCAATTGCCTGGACCAGACAAACCTCCTGGTTGGTCATATAATCCTTCCTCATGGATTAGGCGTTGGCTTGGCATTGCTCTAGCACTGATTGGCTTTTTCCTCTCCCGATATTTAGCTGCTCATCAGCTAGGTTATATACCTCATGTATGGGACCCATTTTTTGGCGACGGCTCTGATCAAGTAACAGGCTCTGCATTGTCGAGATCTTTTCCCATATCTGATGCTGGTTTTGGTGCAGTTGCTTATGTGTTGGAAATGCTGACAGGTTTTATGGGTAGTCGTGCACGCTGGCGTACCGCCCCTTTCATTGCAGTTACGTTTGCTCTGCTAGTTATACCTTTAGGCGCAGTAAGTATATTATTAGTTATTATGCAACCGGTTGTCGTGGGTGCCTGGTGCGGATTTTGTTTAGTCTCTGCTACCGCATTATTAATTTCTGTCCCTTTAGCAGTGCATGAGTCTATAGCGGTAGGACAATTTTTGGTCCTGACATACAAACAAAAGAAAAACTTCTGGCAAACTTTTTGGTTGGGCGGCAATGTACTTGGGTTTGAAGGTAAAGATCCAGATCGTACACATTGGTCTATTAGACAACGCTCTGCAGCAAGCGTGCAGGGAGTTTCGTTGCCTTGGCTCATCATTGTGCAGATGATTGTTGGCGTGTGGTTAATGGCGCGACCGAATATCTTGCCTTTTACTACTGAGAGCGCCAATTGCGATCATTGGATGGGAGCGATTATAGTTACTGTAGCTGCAGTTGCTACAGCTGAAGTAACTCGAACAGCACGCTTTGTTAATGTAATTGCTGGAGTGATAGTGCTTATATTGACTCTCGTCTTTTCATCGAAATCTACAACAATATTGATTAGCGGTGTCGCCAGTGCCATTTTATTAATTATTGCCTCAATACCAAAAGGAGCCATCGTAGAACGATATGCTTCCTGGAATAGATTTATAAAATAGCTGAAAATTTTCAAGCTATTTCAATTCACCCATGCTCACCTATAATTAAATCGCAACATAGA
>Ga0207030_1088_pt1 | contig 12731 bp, 16 predicted proteins | sample Alteio_BWMinCont_40_FD_153260 | JGI IMG/M metagenome (GOLD analysis project Ga0207030, IMG submission 153260) | Enriched cells from forest soil in Barre Woods Harvard Forest LTER site, Petersham, Massachusetts, United States -... | ecosystem: Environmental > Terrestrial > Soil > Temperate forest >... | reverse complement strand
GTCATCCAGGCGGTTGACGTCCTGATAGGCGCGAGCGAGCCCATGCAGTGCTTCGGCATGCCCAGGATCGAGCGCTAGACACTGCTCGTATTCCGCGACCGCTTCGTCTTGCTTACCTTCGGCAAAACAGTCCAGAGCCTTGTAGTAGTGATCTTCCGCCACTTGCTTGGGATCCGCCATGAAGAAAAAAGTCTAGCAGCTTGAGTGGGAGTCGGTGGAATGAGTACCTCCTGCCACACCCGAAGTCTGTGAAGACCGACCGCTCCGCGTCTACGCAGCTCGTGAACAATCCAAGATAGGGAACTGTGGCACAGCCGTCCTCGGCTGGTTGGGACTTTAAGGATTTTTCGGCTTGGGACGCGCGTAGTCTTCCATCGTCGCGGTCCATTTCAGGAAATGAGCGAGTTGATGCCGCTCTCGCCAGAGGAATCCCCAGAATTCGAAAAAGCCGATCCTATCCATTTTCAGGCCGGTATAGGTTTCGATTCGCCAGCGTAGGTATGGACTGCGCCAGGGTGCCAGGCGATGGCCGCGACCAGCGATCCAGATAAACCGAAGGGTTTTTCGCATTTCAGTGAATTGTTGGTATTGGGCTACTTCGATTTAGCTCTCGCAACAAATTCTAAATCCTCGTAGTCGGGAATCTGATTCGCCGGAATGAACGTCGGGTTGGGTCCTTTGGATCGCAACTTGTACTCTGCCACCAAATTCCTGGAAATACCAGACCGTTTCTGGGTCATCAGCGTTCGATACCACAAGCCCGATTTCGGCAGGTTGCAAGTGGAATAGCACGTGATCACCTTTCCTTATCTCCTCGCCGGATCGGCAACGTAGGGTCATTTCTTACACCGCTCTTTGTTCCCTCCGCTCGTACGACGCTCTGAGGGACACAAACTCGTGAGAGCCCGCCTCTACCGAGAATGGTTGTTTCTGATGTTTTGGTGAAATCCAAGCTACCAATTCCGTCGCACAGCCGAGGGCGGTTGTGCCACAGATCGCTGGAGAAAAGTTACAGAGCTAGTTGACCGTCGTAGGTGGCGTTGCCACGGCAGCAGCCTCACCGAAGACCACGGCCACGTCGCTGCCTTTGTCTGCTCCTGCCACGCGGTTGGCGGCGGCACGATTGGCGGAGATCTCGAGGTATCCCATGCTGCCCAAAATTCCGAAGACCTCGCCGGGTGTGGCTTGTGCGTAAGCATTCTTCATCTTGGTGATCTCCGCTTTCCCCACCACGATGCGAAATGGAGGCGGCGTCGGCTCAAAGAGCTGCGGGATGTCCTTGGGGGTGATGTTGGTGATGAGGTTCCCGAACTTGTCGGTCTTCAGCACCACGCCTTTGAAGCTGCGATCATTGATGGGTTTGGGTTTCGGCGCCGAGAAGCGAACGAAGTCTGTGATCTCCTCGCCGAACTTGCTGGTCTCCACACCTTTACTTAGCCAGCCGGCGCAAGCGGCAAAGACGTCGCGACCGTGAAAGGTTTGGCTTACGGGCTGAAGGAAATAATGCTCAGCGGTCACGTGGCGCACGCTCAGCCGCTCCGCGCGCTCATAGACCAGCGACATCACGCCGTTGTCCGGCGCCAGGAAGATGTGTTTCTCATTCGTTACCAGAATGGGTCGGCGCTGCGAGCCGACTCCCGGATCCACGATCACCACGTGCAGTGTGTCGGCAGGAAAATAATTAGCCGCCTGAGCAATTGTCAACGCGCCATCGAGAACGTCGAAAGAGTGCACCGCATTACAGATGTCGACGATCTGAGCCTGCGGATTGATGCTGAGGATCACTCCCCTCATGGCGCCGACAAAGTGATCGTTCAGTCCGAAATCCGTGGTCAGAGTGATCAGGCGATTAGGCAAAAGAAATCCTCGTGGCGCACCAATTGCAAGGCTGCGCGAAGTTAACGCGAGCTAAGAGGGAAGTCAACACCCAGGTCACCTTAAGAGACATCTCCGACCATTTCGGTACAGGAAATCATCAATGATCGCTCCTGCTCTCTGTTTCGGATTCCAGTGCGGCAAGAACGTCATCGTCAACCTTCCAGAGCTTTAGGAGCTTGAAGATCGTACTCGACGAAAATCCAGCGCGAACCAGCATACGGAAGACACGAGCAGATTCGCGATCACTCTGCGGCTTCTTCAGCCGTTTGCGTTCGAGGAACTGCCGCGCGAGTCGCTCCTCGTCGACTTGATCGTAGGCGCTATTGACTGCCTGCTCGATGATTTCGGAATGGACGCCTTTTACTTTCAGATCGGTGATCACGCGCCGGCGGCCAAATTTTTCGTTTGTCTGTCGATATTGCGAGTAGACAGCGGCGTAGCGGGAATCATTCAGATACTTCTGCTCTTTGAGCTTTGCGATTACCGCTTCCACTGCCAGAGCTCCGTCTGCGTTCGATTCGGCCCGGGCGCGCAGCAGGCGCTTGAGCTCCGCCACCGTCCGCATTTTGCGCGCAAGGGAAGCGACTGCATAGTCATACAGTTCAACGTCGCTGAGCTTTCGTTTTTGCCTTGCGCTCGAAAACGACATGGGCAGAGGTTACCACTTGCGATGCGAATCAGATCGCAGATCTCCTGTAACTTTGTGAAACCGGATGCGAGATTCCGGCCTGCTTTGGCTCAGACTTTCCTGTGCCGGTTTTCGCATGGACGCCGCCAAACAAAAAACCCAGCCTATGCGGCCGGGTTTATAAATAAGAACTTGGCTTACCTAGGACAATTTTGTTACTGCGTCGGCCTGCGGGCCTTTTTGACCTAGAACGATCTCGAACTCCACTTGATCGCCTTCCTGGAGGCTCTTGTAACCTTCAGACTTCACGGCGCTGTAGTGGACGAAAACATCAGGTCCATTTTCCTGACCGATGAATCCGAAGCCCTTGGCATTGTTAAACCACTTGACTGTTCCTTTAATGCGCGTCATTTGCATACTTTCTGTAGCTTCCTTTTTGGGAGTCGGATACAACCGGACACCCGAACTTCCAGAAACTTCCCTGGGGACTGCACAAGGAGGCTTACTTGACGCGCCTTGAAACGGGAGGGGGAACAGCGCACTCGGTAATTCTTGGGGTCCTAGTGAGGTTGCTGGTTGGTTACGATTATCTTGTAGGTTACTACCGGTTGTCAAAAGCGCCACTGGCTCCCACAGACCATCCGGAGCGCCAATGTGTGCCTAAAACTAAGGGTCAGAGAACGGCTCTAAAGGATTGAATTTAGGAGGAATAGAGAACTTAATCCACTGGCTATTCGTGCAGCAATTCACCGTTCGCAAGCCGGCGGATGATGTCGCGGTCGGCGTCCAGGAAGTCGAATCGGGTCAGATCGCCTGGGTGTACCCAGCGTATCTGCTCGAAAATGCGGTTCTCCAGTTCGCCTTGATACTCGCGCACGCGATAGAAATGTAGCTCTACCGCTCCGCCTTTCTTGTAGTGATGCTCGACGGTTGCGACTTCCTTTTCGATTGTCGCAGAGATCCCCAATTCCTCTTCCAGTTCTCTGCGCAGCGCGGCAACAGGTTTTTCTCCAGGTTCAATTTTGCCACCGGGGAATTCCCATTTCAGGGCCATGGGCTGGTCCTTGGTCCGCTGGCATATGAGTATCTTGTTGTCGCGCAAGATCAGCGCAGCCACGACCTGCTTCATGCTCGGCCCTCGAAATTCGGGCGAAGTGGAATCGTGACCGAGCAGTGTAGCGATCCAATGAATCTAAGCATGTTCGAAGGAAGCAGCGAAAGCACCGAGGCTCGAAGCAGATTACGCAGAGTGAGGAGGACAGTATCTCCCGGCAGCCGGCCCGGAGCACATGATATCAGGTCATTTTGCCGGGACGGACGCGGCAATGCGACGAAGTCCGGCAGCTTCGCGATCGCCAATCGCGGCCTCCAAGGCGTGGAGACCAGCCAGCAGCGTGGGTCCCGGAGTGTTCAGGTACTCGTCATTGACGCAGTAAACGCGACCTTCGCGGGCTGCGGTTAGGGACTCCCAGCCGCGCTGGATGATGATTTTCTCCAGCGGAACGCGGTCTCCGGCGCCGCACCAGGCGGCAATAACGATTTCAGGATCGAGTTGGCGAACGGTCTCGGCGTCGGTCTGTTTTCCGGGGTCGCCAACAAACTGGCCGCCCGCAGCTTCCACGAGTTCGGCGACCCAAGGCTGCGAAAGGATCAGCGGCTTGCCCCATTCCTCGCAATAGACCCTTGGACGATCTTTACGCTCCGCGTTTCGTGAGCGAACGCGCTCAACCTCCATCTGCATCTCGCGGATCAGATACTGCCCGCGATTGGGCTCGTTCATAATGCCGGCAATCGCAGCGATGTCGGCGTAAACGTCACGCACGGTTCGCGGCGCCAGGCCAAGAAACTGAGCCCCTGACTTGAGGATTTCGGCGACCGCCTCCACCTGGTAGGGCACCGAGGCGATCACCAGATCGGGTTTGGCGGCTCGAATCTCCGTGGAATCCGCCGTCCACGAGTCCTCGATGATGGCGATGCCGCGTTCCTTTACTGCCGGACAAACCTCTGCGCAGTACCTCGTGCAAGCGACCACACGGTCGAGCAGGCCCAGACGCTCCATAGTTGAGGTAATCGAAGGCTGAAGAGAAACCACGCGCTTGGGAGTAAAGTCGCCGAGGCGAGAAAAAAGAGACATGGCTTGAAATCAAATGTACAACTGGCAAACTGCAAAACCAACAGCTCACGCCGATGAACACAGATGCTGCGGATTTACGCTGTCTGAGGGGTCAGGAGAGCGACGATGCAGCGGCTTTTCGCTTACCTTCCGTTCGTTCTCAAGGATCAAACGGCGGAACTGGGCTGTTGGGCCGAAATTGAATAGCAACCCAACTTCCAGGTTAGTGGTCTTCAGGTAGTTCAGAGCTGCTTCTCGTGAGCGATCTCGATACTCTGCGCGGCTTTCACTTCGACGATCACCGTTGAATCAACAACCAGATCAGCACGGAATTCTCCAAGAAGACCGCCGCGAAACTTTACTTCGAGTGGGCACTGTTGCTGGAATGGAATCGCTTTTTGAGTAAGCAAAATGATGAATGCCTTCTCATAAAGACTTTAAAGAAAGCCGTAGCCAAGCTCGTTGTAGACCTCAAAGTAGATCCCAATCAGTTGCTCGGCGAGTTCGGAATGTTTCAGAGTTTGCCTTGCCATTTTGGGTGAGGATAATACCTCTACCTTTCTCAGTCTCAGCGTGCATCCGCAGCATCGGTGTTCATCCGCGTGAGCTGTTGGTTTTGCTGTTCACGCCGTGTGCGTGAATTTATGATTGCTACTGAGTGAACGAAGGTACCTTCGCATGTACCCTCCCGAATTACTCGATCATTTCCAACATCCGCGCAACGCTGGAACGATGGAATCGCCAGACGTAAGCGTTCAAGCAGAGAACCCCGCTTGCGGCGATGTGATGAAGCTGATGCTGCGCGTCAACAACGGAGAGATCTCAGACGCTAAGTACCAAGTTCGTGGATGCGTCGCCGCAATTGCCTGTGGGTCAGTGTTGACGGAAGCCCTGGTCGGAAAAAGCATTCCCGAAGCGGCAGGGATACAACGGAAATGGCTGGTCGAAACTTTGGGCGGGCTCAGCCATGAGAGCATGCACGCTAGTCATCTCGCCATCGATTGCCTCAAGCTCGCACTCAAGCAGTTGGCGAAGTGAGTTTCGCGACCGCGGGCTGGTAAAAGCGCCATCCTCGATTCCGTGCAATCTTTTCAAGGTCGGGATTTGGGTTCACCGGGAACGGATTCCGCGCAAGTTCCAGCATCTCCAAGTCGAAAATTGAGTTGCCGAAGCTGACGTCGAGAGGGCTTGCCAGCGCTTTTTTCAACGCCCGCGCCTTGCCTTGACCAGAGGTGATTTCGCTGAGCCGATCGGTCGCAACTCCATTCTCGATGTCGACCTTTATCGCGAGCACGCGTTCACCGGGGATGCCTAGCGGCCGAACGGCTTCTTCAATCACCCAATTATTTGTGGAAGAGACGGCCCAGATGTCACATCTCAGGCGGCGCAGCTTTTCGACGACTGTTCGCATTTCCGGGAAAATGTGCGGCATCACGTTTGACTTCGCGAAGCGCGAAGCGAATTCACGAATCTTCGTATCCTGAATTCCGCGATGGATCTGCACCATCTCGCCACAGATCTCGTCTTCGCTCACGCGACCGGCGAGATATTCGTCATAGCGTTTCATGATGGTCTGCGTGACATCGGTTGGGATCAGACCTTGTTCGATCTCCCAGTAGAAGAACTTCATGCCTGAGTCGCCGAACCAGAGCGTGCCATCGCAGTCAAAGGCGGCTACTTTTGGGTTGAGCGCAAGAACCGAATCGATAAATTCTTCGGGACTGTTGAAGGAGCCGTACGCGGGAGTGGTCATTCGGTCGTTTGAGGAGCCCGGGTAAGAGCTGAGTAATCTTCCGGCGTGTTGATATTCATTATCACGCGGGGATCATCGATATCTACGTATTCGATCCGGTTCTGATACTGGTGCTCGATGTCTCGAGCGCTGCTCGCGGGATCCGCGCGCAGGAATACCTCGATCATCTCGCGCGCAAAGATAACCGGATGTCCATGTTTGCTGTTGAATTGCGGCACAACCGCCCAGGTCGTGTCCGGAGAAGTCTCCAGAAATCGCTCTTTCGCTCGCAGTAGAGTCGAGGGCAGCGCCGGTGGACGATCAACGAGCGTGACGCAAGCGGTGTCACGTCCGCGCTCAAGCACAGCCTGAAGGCCGAGACGTAATGAACTGAATTGGCCAAGCTCCGGCTGAGGATTCTGCGCCAAGTAGGCCGAATTCTCGTAGATCACCGGCTTTAGCAGCTCAGTGTTGCGTCCAGTGACTACCACCACAAAATCGCATTCGTTTTGCAGTAACCGGATCGCTCCAGCGAGGAAAGTGTGCCCAGCGTAAGGGAGCAGAGCTTTGTCTTGTCCCATGCGCGTGGAGGCGCCGGCGGCGAGAACCACAGCAGCAAAAGATGGCGAGCGGGGCACAGAACATAGGTTACAGGGAACAGGGGAGAGGGAACAGTCCGGCGACTCTGATTTTGTGATTTCGCGATTTAGTGATTTCGTGATTTGCAAATCGCAAAATCACCAAATCACGAGATCACAAAATTTCCGCTTCACTCTTTCGAGAGAGGTTCCTCGGTGCTACCCAGCAATTCGACCGCTTTCAAGCTTCGCTTATGAGGAACCGAAGTTGCGCCGCGACGAATTGCGATCATTTCCGCAAGGACAGCGATCGCGATCTCTTCGGGTGTGATTGCGCCGATGTCGAGGCCTACCGGAGCGTAGACGCGCGCCAGTTTTTCCGCGGCAATGCCTTCCTGCTCGAGCTGTTTGTAGATGGCAATCACTTTGCGCTGCGATCCAATCATGCCGATGTAGCGGGCTGGAGTGTCGACGGCCCAGCGGAGCACGCGCATGTCGTCACGATGCCCGCGGGTGACGATTACCAAGAATGAAGAGTGATTGGGCGCGAGTTGCGAGAGCACGCGCACGAAATCATCGGCGTACAGGCCCTTGGCTTCGGGGAAGCGCTCGCGGTTGGCATAGCTCTCGCGGTCATCAACGACGACGACCTCGAAGCCCGTCATCCGAGCGGCGCGATAGACATTCAGTGACACATGTCCGGCACCGAAGAGGTAGACAGTTTGGACAGGAAGGATGGGTTCCAGATAAACCTCGAGGGTGCCGCCGCAAACGAGTCCGGTGTCGTACTTGGGGTCGTGATTCAAGTTGAATGTCAGCGTACGCGGCTTTTCTTCTTCCATTACTTCGCGAGCCGCTTGCCAAACCTCGGCCTCCACGCAACCCCCGCCGATTGTGCCAAGGATAGTTCCGTCGTCACGCACCAGCATCTTCGCCGATTCGAACGATGGAATCGAACCCCGAGCATGGACGATCGTGGCCAGTGCCCCACGCCGCCCGGCACGCCTGAGTTCGACGATTTCCTCGAAGATGTCCATTGTTTGAAGACTACAAATCCTTTTCACCACGGAGAGGAGACCCGGAGAACGGCCGGGGATGAAACCACAAAGGACACGAAGGAGCACAAAGTAAAAGAAAAGCCATAGTCGTGTTGGTATCTTCGTGCTGTGCTTTGCTGTTTCTCCGTGACTCCGTGGTGAATAAGCTGTTTCAATTCTAAACTGGACCGCCTCGTTAAGCCGCAGAAGTGATATTTTGAAAGTTTCCATTTTCATTGTGTGAGAGGACCGTAGCTTGCCTAAAGGACCAGTTTCGCGCTTCATCGAGCACCATTACCGCCATTTCAACTCCGCGTCGCTGATGGACGCCGCCAAGGCCTACGAAAAGCTGCTGAATGACGGCGGGAAGATGTTTATGACCATCGCCGGCGCCATGAGTACGGCAGAGCTTGGCCTGTCTCTGGCGGAAATGATTCGGCAGGATAAGGTCCACGGCATTTGCTGTACCGGTGCGAACCTCGAAGAGGATGTTTTCAATCTCGTCGCACACGATCACTACGAGCGCGTGCCGCACTACCGCCAACTCTCACCTTCGGAAGAAGAGGGTTTGCTCAAGCGCCATATGAACCGCGTGACCGACACCTGCATTCCGGAGCACGAGGCCATGCGCCGCATCGAGTCGGCCGTGCTGGAAGAATGGGTAAAGGCCGATAAGGTCAACGAACGCTATTTCCCGCATGAATTCATGTACAAGATATTGCTCAGCGGAAAGTTGAAGGGCTCGTACCAGATCGATCCGAAAGACAGTTGGCTCATGGCGGCCGCGCAAAAGAACCTGCCCATGTTTGTCCCAGGATGGGAGGATGCAACACTGGGCAACATGTACGCGGGTCATTGTATTTCGAAAGATGTGAAGAATGTACACACGGTTCGTACCGGCATCGAGTACATGATGGAACTGGCTGAGTGGTACACGGACCTGACGGCGAAGAGTCCACTTGGATTCTTCCAGATTGGTGGCGGCATCGCCGGCGATTTCCCAATCTGCGTGGTCCCCATGCTTCACCAGGACCTGCAGCGCGAGAGTGTGCCGCTCTGGGCCTACTTCTGCCAGATCAGCGACTCGACCACCAGCTACGGCTCATATTCAGGCGCCGTGCCGAACGAGAAAATCACCTGGGGCAAGCTGGGCAAGGACACGCCGAAGTTCATCATTGAATCTGATGCGACGATCGTAGCGCCGTTGATGTTTGCGTACATCCTAGGGTGCTAGTGGGGATTTCACCACGGAGACACGGAGGCACGGAGAAAACCGGGGAAGAGTGAGTACGAGATTGTATCCTCAGCCGTAGATCTGTAGTTAGCGCTTGTTGTCAGGCTTGCTGTTATCTTTTTCTGCCTTTCTCCGTGCCTCCGTGTCTCCGTGGTGAAAAAGGTTTTCAAAGAATGAAGGCGATTCGCTTCCACCAATTCGGAGAGCCTGAGGTTCTCAAATACGAGGACGTTCCCGATCCTAGGCCGCGGGAGGATCAGGTGCTGGTCAGGGTTCGAGCTTGCGCTTTGAACCATCTTGATTTGTGGATTCGAAAAGGCTTGCCCGGCGTGAAGCTACCACATATCAATGGCAGCGACGTTGCAGGAGATGTCGTCGAGGTTGGTAGCTACGTCGCGAGCGTGAAACGCGGCATGCGCGTGCTGCTGGCACCGATGACTTTTTGCAATCACTGTGCGCAATGCACTTCGGGACAGCAGAGCTTCTGTCGCGATTTCTCAGTGCTCGGCTATCTGAACGATGGCGGAAATGCCGAGTTTATCGCCGTTCCGGAAGTGAATGTCATTCCCATTCCGGACAACCTCACCTATGACGAAGCCGCCAGCGTGCCGCTGGTGTTTCTTACGGCGTGGCACATGCTTATTTCGCGGGCACAAATCAAGCCGGGAAACAGCGTGCTGGTTCTTGGCGGCGGATCAGGGGTGGGCTCGGCGGCGATCCAGATTTGCAAAATGTTGCGAGCGACTGTGATTGCCACCGCCGGCGATGAAGCAAAGCTCCAGAAGTCCCGCGAACTCGGCGCCGATCATACGATCAATCATTACAAACAGAAGATCGCCGAGGAAGTTCGTCGCATAACGTCGAAAGCAGGTGTGGACATCGTCTTCGAGCACGTTGGCGCCGCCACGTGGGACGACAGCGTGCGTTCGCTGCGTCCCGGAGGAGCGCTGGTCACTTGCGGAGCCACTACTGGTCCGGAAGCAAAGTTCGATCTGCGGGTGCTTTTCAGCCGTCAGCTTTCGTTTCTCGGCTCCTATATGGGAACCATGGGCGATCTGCACGCAGTGCTGCCCCATATTTTCAGCGGCAAACTCAAACCAGTAGTCGATAGGGCCTATCCGCTCAGCGAAGTTCGCGCCGCCCACGAGCGGCTCGAGAAAAGCGAGCAGTTTGGAAAGATCGTGCTCAATCCATGAGCACGCTGCCTGATCGTGCCGATCCCAATCTGCGCAACGCGGCCAAATGGATTGCGCTGATTCTGTTTCTTCTCTACTGCGCCGATCTGGTCTGGAAGCTGGCGCATTGGAGCCAGTATGCTGCGGGACTGAGAATTCCGACCATCATCCTGCTTCTCGCGCTGCGCCTGGTATTCATGGCCTTCCTGCTGTGGATGTATCTTCGGGCCAGAAGAAATCTGGGTCAGCTTTAACCTGCAGTGCCCACTGGAAAACGTATGCGATCCAGAACTTCCCGGACACTTAACGAATAACAGGGGAAAAAACAGAGGAGTTTTGCAAGTCGCCGTCGAAATCGCCGAATTCTGCCCAAAATCTGCAATTTTGCTTTTAGGAACAGGGAAGAACAGGGTAAAAACAGGGGGGCCCTGCTTGGAGTCCTCATGAACACTGGCGATCCGATGGGCCGCGTCTCGTAAGTTTCTGATTTGGCAGCCATAAAGCTTCTGTATATTGCGTCCCATGAGCTTGTCTTTCACTGCCGGTGCGCTTGCTGGAAAGGTCATCGGCTCGACGGAAAATAGCTTCGTGATTGCGGAATGGCAGGATCCCGGAGGCCCGCCGGGCCCAGCGCGTCTGATTGCTCCTTTGCACGTTCACTTCAACGATGACGAAGCGTGGTATGTGCTCGAAGGAACCTTGCGTGTCCGTCGGGGAGACGAGGAGGTGGAAGCCAATGCCGGCGCGGCCGTATTTGTACCGAGAGGGATCCCTCACACCTATTGGAATCCCGATACCAAGCCGCTTCGTTATCTCCTGGTGATGACGCCAAACATTTACAGCCTCATCCAGGAGATTCATCGGATGAAGGAACGAAGCACGCCAGCCCTTCGCGAATTATTCAGAAAACATCACTCCGAACTGGTGGATTGACACGTCTTCATGAGCGCGCTCGAGAACAACCATTGGCAAATCGTGCCAGCGACCAAGATCTATGAAATCTTCCACAAGGTGGTAAAACTGCCGGAATTTGAGGTGGTCGGAAGGAATCTACTCGCGAAGCAGGTAAGCACCGATCTCGTTCACCTAGTCAACCTTGCAGCGTACAAAGGAGCCCTATATGGACTGCGCTGGGGAGTTTCGTTGAGCTATGTGCCGCATCGTTGGGAGAAGGAACTTCGCTGGCACCGTTCTCTCAAGTCTGCACGCTTGGATCTTTTCGATGAACCGATGGATCTTCCCCCGACTCTCAATCTTGCCAAGCAGCCGCTGGATCAATTCGCCCCCTGCGCCTTGCATGGCCCCGAAGCCTTTGAACGAGACTTAACGCGGGAGTGGCAGATCCTTCACAACACCATCACCTCATGGTTCGAAAGAGTCGCCGATCTACACGGCATTCTCGCCATGTCCGAGGAGCAGATGGAAAGGTCTTGGACGGGACCACACCACTGGCCCCCTCCGAGCTTGATTCATTCCTTCACACTCGCCCGAATGGGTAACCTGGAAAGGGCGACGAAAGAGCTTCAGAACATTACCGACACTGGAGTCCACGAAACCAAATTCCCTCCTCCCGAAGGCTCTGGAGAAGGTGTCATCTTGATTTGCAGGTTGGAACGACCGATGGTTTCTTTACACCGCGCAGCGTAAAATATCCACAACCATGAGCGAACTCGAGCGTTACCAAGAATCCCTGAAGATGCAGAACAACCGCCACCGGGTGGAGGAAGTGAACTTCGGCGAGGAAGTGCCGGAGGGCATTATCCTCACGTCACTCGACAAGGTTGTGAACTGGATGCGGAAGAGCTCCATCTGGCCAATGACCTTCGGCCTGGCCTGTTGCGCGATCGAGATGATGGCCATGGGCGCCTCGCGCTTCGATATCGCTCGCTTCGGCGCCGAGGTGTTTCGTCCTTCGCCACGCCAGTCAGACCTGATGATCATCGCCGGTCGTGTCTCGCAAAAGATGGCGCCGGTAATCCGCCGCCTCTACGAGCAAATGCCCGAGCCCAAGTGGGTGATCTCAATGGGAGCGTGCGCGACTTCTGGTGGAGTGTTCAATAATTACGCGATCGTCCAAGGCGTGAATCAGGTAATTCCTGTAGATATCTATGTCCCAGGCTGCCCGCCCCGTCCCGAGCAATTGATTTACGCGATCACGCTGCTGCAGGAAAAGATCATGGCGGAGAAGGGGTCGCTTAGGAAGGCGTTGAACCTGGAGTAAGGATTGTCATTCCGAACGAAGTGAGGAATCCCTATTGTCCCCAGGCGTTCTGGGTCCAATAGGGATTCCTCGCTTTGCCGGAATGACAAGGCGTGAACTACTTCTCTCGCCCCACCACAAAGTCAGGAATCCACA
>Ga0207030_1079_pt2 | contig 12911 bp, 12 predicted proteins | sample Alteio_BWMinCont_40_FD_153260 | JGI IMG/M metagenome (GOLD analysis project Ga0207030, IMG submission 153260) | Enriched cells from forest soil in Barre Woods Harvard Forest LTER site, Petersham, Massachusetts, United States -... | ecosystem: Environmental > Terrestrial > Soil > Temperate forest >... | reverse complement strand
GATTTGAAGGACTCAGGCGCGTTGCTGCCGGGACACGGCGGCATGCTGGATCGCATCGATGCCATGCTTCTGGCCTCTCCGGTGCTGTGGTATTATTGCTCTTTCCGCCTAATTCATTTCTGAAGACGTGAGTAACTCTTCCAATCCAGCTTCTCCGCTGGAAGCTTCCCGCGATTCCGCACGTCGCATAGCTGTCCTCGGTTCCACGGGATCGATTGGTGTAAGCACTCTCAGTATCGTAGAAGCCTATCCTGAACGCTTTAGCGTTACTTCGCTCGCTGCAGGCAGCAATGTTGATGCCGCTTTCGAGCAGTGCCGGAAGTCTCATCCCAAAATCGCTTCGATGGCGAACGAGGATTGCGCGTCGAAGCTGCAAGCCCGGCTCAGCGCCGCGGGCTTGAATATCCCGGTTTTTTCCGGATCGGAAGGAACGGTTCGCGTAGCCACACATCCTGAAGTCAATTTTGTGGTGAGCGCGATCGTCGGCGTGGCGGGTCTGGAAGCTACCTACGAAGCGGTGCGGGCGGGGAAATCCGTCGGTCTTGCGAACAAGGAATGCCTGGTGGCAGCCGGTGAGTTAATTACCGCCGAGGCTCGGCGTCAGGGCAAGCCGCTTCTGCCGATCGACAGCGAGCACAATGCGGTTCATCAGTGCATGCGTGGCGGGCGCCTCGAAGAAGTCACTGCGGTTTGGCTCACGGCATCCGGTGGACCATTTCTGAACACGCCGAAATCACACTTCGGCAGGATTACGGTCGAGCAGGCTCTGAATCATCCCACCTGGAAGATGGGAAAACGCATCACCATCGATTCAGCAACTCTCATGAATAAAGGCTTTGAGGTGATTGAAGCTTGCCGACTGTTCAACCTTCCTCCTAATCAGGTTAAGGTCGTTATTCACCCACAATCGACCATTCACTCTCTAGTGGAATTTCGTGACGGCAGTATCCTAGCGCAGCTGTCGGTCACGGACATGCGCTTGCCAATTCTGTACGCTCTCACATATCCAGAGCGGCTGGATTCAGAGTTGAAGTTCGATTTCAATTCATTGAAGAAGCTGGATTTCGAACCGCCTGACGTGGAGAGATTTCCCTGTCTGAGGCTTGCCTATGAGGCAGTCGATGCCGGAGGAGCCAAGACAATCGCTTTGAACGCCGCCGACGAGGTAGCCGTGGCGGCCTTCCTTGACGGTGTGATCCGCTTCGATGACATTCCCCGAACAATAAAGAAGGTGCTGGACGAAACTACTGCCCAGCGACCTGAATCTATAGGGAAGGTGCTTCAGATGGATGCCGAGGCCAGGGCTCTGGCGGCGGAGGTGATTGGAGTGGAAAACCCTCCATCAGCCGAACGCAGCGGTGTACACTCAGCCTCGGGCCACTCTGACTAGTTGGATAGTAGATGCAATCATTAATCAATTTCCTGATAGCTCTCGTAGCCGTCGCTTTCGTGCTCGGCGTAATGATCCTGGTGCACGAGTTTGGCCACTATGCGGTCGCCAAACTTTGCGGCGTTCGGGTCGACGTTTTTTCCCTTGGCTTTGGCAAGCGTCTACTTGGCTTTCGGCGCGGCGATACCGACTATCGCATCAGCGCCCTTCCGCTCGGCGGATACGTCAAGATGGCCGGCGAAAATCCCATGGAAGCTAGGACGGGAGATCCCGGCGAGTTCATGTCACATCCGCGTTGGCAAAGGCTGCTGATCGCCGTCGCCGGACCTTCCATGAATATCCTGCTCGCGGTAGGGATCGTGACCGGGGTCTTCATGGTCCATTACAGCCATGACTGGTATCTCGATCAGCCGGCGCATGTGGGATGGGTGGAAGATAACTCTCCTGCCGCCAAAGCGGGCATCAAGCCCGGCGACGTTATCGTCAAGATCGATGGCATGAGCAATCCGTTGTGGGAGGACGCTAAAGCCAAAATTGCTATCAGCCCAGGACAGCCGGTCCCTTTGTCGATTCAGCGCGGAGACGAGACGTTGACTGCGACTCTCATCCCGAACACTTTGGGACCAAGCCGGATCGGCGATGCTGGAATTGACCCTGCTGCTGGAGTCACCGTGGAAGGCCTCGAGCCCAACATGCCCGCGTCTCGAGCGGGCATCCGTCAGGGAGACGAACTGCTGACGATCAATGGAACTGAGCTACGCTCAATCCGCCAGCTCACGCATTTCCTCGAGGAAGACCGCGGTAAACCGGTGGAGATCACCGTCCTGCGAGGCGGTAAAACCTCTACGTTCCAGATGACGCCTGTCCTTGCTCCAGACGGCGAAGGAGTGCAGCGATATCGCATTGGTTTCGTGCCCGGTGTCCGACAGGAAGTGGACAAGCTCTCGTTTAGCCAGGCCTTGAGTCGTTCTGTCGATCAGAACAAAAAATACGCGATGTTGCTGATCGAACTCGTTCAGAAGATGGTCGAGAAGAAAGTCTCTGTGAGAATGATGAGCGGCCCGATCGATATCGCGAGAGTTTCTGGCGAAGCCGCGCGCGAACCCGGCTGGACCCCGCTGTTGCTCTTAATGGCTGGTATTAGCTTGAATCTTGGCATTTTCAATTTGTTCCCGATCCCGATCCTGGATGGCGGAGTGATTCTTCTGCTCTTGATTGAGGGTCTTATGCGGCGCGATATCAGCCTGCATATTAAAGAGCGGATATATCAGGCTGCGTTCGTATTCCTGGTATTGTTTGCGGCGATGGTGATCTTCAACGACATTACGAAGACGCTGCCAGGGTTATCGAAGTTGCTGCCTTAAGAAACCTTGAGGCTTTCCCGCAAAAACCGGCCGATTTCGACCGGTTTTTCGCGTCAAGGGATGTGTTGCCAGGGATTGAAGTGCGGTATGGCTGGGAAGATGTCCTTGACGTTTCGTGTGACAAAGACGAGGTCATGATGAAGTGCGGTGGCCATTAATAGGCTATCGATCACTGGCAACGTTCTTCCGAGTTGACGTGCGTTTGCCTGCAGAATGCCCCAGCGGTCGGCAACGTCCTCGCTAATAGGCAGAATTCAACCTTGAAACCGAAGCGGCAAGTCCTTGCGAAGCCACTGTTCTAAGCTCGTTCTCTTGAGTCCGGGGGATAACTTCGCAGTGCCTTTTCGAATTTCGCCTAGCGTGAGCACGCTCAAGAACATCAAGCTTTCATCGTTTTGACGAAACCATTCGCTTACCGAGGAATCACGATTCGGTTTGAGCGCTTCGGATACCACGTTCGTGTCGAGTAAGAATCGGCTCATAGGTCAATGTCACGACCATAATCGTCTTCCCGTTCCAAATCGATTCCAGATCCGGCCAGGGGTGATTTGGCGAAGAATTCGAGCAGGCTCTCAGGCTGTTTGCTTCGCCGGATCAAGCGGTCGAATTCTTCAGCAGGTACAATCACGACGGCTTCTCCACCGTGCTTTGTCACGCGCTGCGGTCCTTCTTCCCGTGCTTTGCGAAATACCTCGCTGAAACGCGCTTTTGCGGTTTGCAATTGCCATGTGGCGGGGGCGCGTGTTCGCTTCAGACTTGCCGATTTTCGCGTACTTTGAATCATTGGAGCACCTCTAATCAGACTAGTCAGACTAGTCTGATTATATCCGACTTGGCGCGTGATTTGGATTCCTAACCTCCAAGGCACCAAAAGGACATGACCGGAGTAACTAAGTGGTTTTCCTTCTGCTCCATCCAGCGTTTCTGGATTGACAATATTTGTCACTGAACATACGATTCGCCCATCCTGACGTACTACTAGTTGTCTCACTGCCCGTGACCGTCCGGGACGGAACCGGGCGTGTGAGCCTGCGGGTTTCGCCCTCGGTTTGGGGCCAAGAATCGACGAGAAAAGCTGTGGCCGCGGCAGATCCGGCCAACGGGAAAACAAAAGGTATGTCGCAACGACTGGGCGATCTTCTAGTTCGCGAAAAGGTCATTAACAACGACCAACTGGAAGAGGCGCTGAAGAAACAAAAAGAAACCGGCGGACGTCTCGGGTCGGTGCTGGTCAAGCTGGGCTTTCTCAGTGACGAGGAAGTCACTAATTTTCTGAGCCGCCAATATGGCGTTCCTGCCATCAATCTCCAGTTCTTCGAGATCGATCACAACGTCGTAAAACTCATTCCGCAGGACACCGCGCGCAAACACCAGATCCTTCCACTCAGCCGCGTGGGCGCGTCGCTCACCATCGCCATGGTCGATCCGACGAACGTCTTCGCGATGGACGACATCAAGTTCATGACCGGCTTCAACATCGAGCCGGTGGTCGCCTCCGAGAGTTCCATTATGGAACGCATCGAGCAGGCCTATGCGGCGCCGGAGAAAGAGCAGGAGAACCTCGACGAGATCATGGCGTCGATGGGCGATGAAGCCGACGTTGAGCTGCAGGCGGAAATGGAGGAGCTGGCCACCTCCGAACTCGAGAAGAGCGCCGAAGAAGCTCCTATCGTCAAGCTGGTGAATCTGATCCTGACGGACGCGGTAAAGCGGGGCGCCAGCGACATTCACATCGAGCCGTACGAGAAGGAATACCGCGTCCGCTTCCGCATTGACGGTCAGTTGCAGAACATCATGACCCCCCCTCTCAAGCTAAAAGACGCGATCACGTCGCGCATCAAGATCATGTCGAAGCTCGACATCAGCGAAAAGCGTCTGCCGCAAGACGGACGCATCATGCTGAAGATGCAACTCAACGGCCGCAAGAAGCAACTCGACTATCGCGTGAACTGCCTGCCCACGCTGTGGGGCGAGAAGATTGTTCTTCGCCTGCTCGACAAAGAGAACCTGCGCCTGGATATGACCAAGCTTGGTTTCGAGCCCGAGTCGCTGGAGAAGTTTCAACGGGCTGTGAAGAAGCCGTATGGCATGGTGCTGGTAACGGGACCCACGGGGTCGGGCAAGACGAACACTCTTTATTCTGCAATCTCGTTGCTCAACAAGCCGGATACCAACATCATGACCGCCGAAGACCCGGTCGAATTCCAACTTGCCGGAGTAAACCAGGTCCAGATGAAGGAAGCCATCGGCCTGAATTTTGCCGCGGCTCTGCGCGCCTTCCTTCGGCAGGATCCGAACACGATTCTCGTGGGCGAGATCCGCGATTTTGAAACGGCGGAAATCGCAATCAAAGCGGCGCTTACCGGCCACTTGGTGCTTTCAACGCTGCACACGAACGGCGCTCCGGAAACGATCAGCCGCCTGATGAACATGGGCATCGAGCCCTTCCTCGTTGCCACGGCCGTACACCTCATTGTTGCGCAACGTCTCATTCGTCGGATTTGCACCGGTTGCGCTGAGCAAGTGGATTTAAATCAGCAGGCTCTGCTGGACGCCGGTTTTACCGCCGAAGAAGCAAAGACCGTGAAGGTGATGAAAGGCAAGGGCTGCTCGGTATGCAACAACAGCGGCTACAAGGGACGGTGCGGGCTGTATGAGGTAATGGAAATTGATGATGAGATTCGCGAACTGATTCTCGTTGGCGCCTCCGCCGTCGAGCTCAAGAAGAAGGCAATCGAGCGCGGAATGATTACGCTTCGTGGTAGCGGTCTGAGAAAAGTAATGGATGGCGCGACTACCCTGGAAGAAGTGGCGCGCGAAACCGTTCACTAAGGCCAAGGAATAGAGCACAGGGAACAGGTGCGGTAACAAGATGTTTGTTAAGCGGGCTTAAACATTAGCCTCAGCCCCGAAAAGAGGAAACGCAATGAATGCAACATTGAGCGATCTGCTGAAGAAGATGTTGGAACTGAATGGCAGCGACCTGCATATCTCTACCAACTCGCCGCCGCAGGTGCGCGTGCACGGCCACCTGCAGCCCTTAGACATGCCGGTGCTCAACCCTTCAGAAACCAAGCAGCTTGCTTACAGCGTTCTGACAGACGCGCAGAAGCACCGGTTTGAAGAACATCTGGAACTCGACTTCTCCTTCGGACTCAAGGGACTGGCGCGCTTCCGCGGCAATCTTTTCAACCAGCGCGGAGCTACGGGCGCGGTGTTCCGCGTAATTCCATTTGAGATCAAGTCCTTCCAGCAATTAAATCTCCCCACTGTGGTCGCGAAACTCTGCGAAAAACCGCGTGGGCTGATTCTGGTTACGGGTCCCACGGGTTCGGGCAAATCAACCACTCTGGCGGCGATGATCGACAAGATCAACACAGAGCGCCACGATCACATCATCACCATCGAAGACCCGATCGAATTCGTTCACCAGAACAAGAACTGCCTGGTTAACCAGCGCGAAGTACACGCCGACACAAAATCGTTCAGTGACGCCCTTCGCGCCGCGTTGCGTGAAGATCCTGACGTCGTCCTTATCGGCGAAATGCGCGACCTCGAGACCATCGAGGCGGCGCTCCGTATCGCTGAGACCGGCCACCTCACCTTCGGCACCTTGCACACAAACTCAGCCGCATCCACTATTAACCGTGTCATCGATGTGTTTCCCTCGCATCAGCAATCGCAGATTCGCGCGCAGCTTTCCCTGGTGCTCGAAGGCGTGATGTGTCAATCGTTGTTGGCGAAGATCGGCGGACAAGGCCGTGCCTGTGCCATGGAGATCCTGATTCCGAATGCCGCCGTCCGCAACCTGATCCGCGAAGACAAGATTCACCAGATCTATTCGGCGATGCAGTCCGGTCAGGACAAATACGGAATGCAGACTTTCAACCAGTCATTGGCGAGCTTGTACTTCAGCAAGCAGATTTCGCTGGAAACGGCGCTCATCCGTTCGTCAATGCCGGACGAATTGCAAGAAATGATCAACCGCGGTCAAGCTGCCGCGAAGGCCGCACCCGCCGCCGGGCGCAAGTAAATTGCAAGAACGGGCGTGACCTATTGTGTCCGAAAGAGTAGTGAATCCGTAAGAGTGTAGTGAATCCGCTCGGGCCGGAAGCCCGAACCGTTCCAAGTGCCGCAGGAGAGAGCGATGCCAATTTACAAGTTTTCAGGAGTCGATGCAGCCGGATCTAAAGTCGCCGGTGAGCGCGAAGCGAGCAATAAACAGTTGCTGCAGGCAGCGTTGCGCAAGGAGCGAATTGCGAACGTCGTAATTAAGGAAAAGGGCAAGGAATTTGCTCTTCCCACGTTCGGCTCGGGTAAGGTCGCGGTGAAAGATATCGCCATTTTCTTCCGGCAGTTCTCCGTGATGATCGATGCCGGCCTGCCGCTCGTGCAGTGTCTTGAAATTCTCGCGACCAACCAGGAAAATCCCGCGTTCCAGAAGACGCTCACTGGGGTGCGTGTGACCGTAGAAGGCGGTTCGACCCTGGCGAATGCCATGCGCCAATATCCCAAAGTCTTCGACGATCTCACCACGAACATGGTCGAAGCGGGTGAAACCGGCGGTATTCTCGACCTCATCCTTCAGCGTCTCGCGCAGTATGTTGAAAAAGCGGTCAAGCTGAAAGCTGCGGTGAAGTCTGCCCTGATCTATCCCGTTTCGGTTATCAGTATCGCCGTCCTCGTTGTGGGTTGCCTGCTGAAGTTCGTCGTTCCCATTTTCGAGAAACTGTTTGCCGGCCTCGGTGTCGATCTCCCGCTGCCGACTCGTATCGTCATCGGACTAAGCCAGTTTGTGCAGAACTTCTGGTGGGTCGCGGGCGCCGCTCTCATTGGAGCGGTCTTTGGTCTAAGGCAAGTTCGTAAGGACGTGAAGGGCAGATACATAACCGACAGCATCATGCTCAAGATGCCGATCGTTGGAAACTTGCTGCGCAAGATCGCGGTCGCGCGCTTCACCCGCACGCTGGGAACCCTGATCACTTCTGGCGTCCCCATTTTGGAAGGGCTCTCGATTACCGCTCGCACTTCCGGCAACGCGGTGCTCGAGGAGGCGCTGATGAAGGTTCGCAAGTCGATCGAGGAAGGCCGAACCATCGTCGATCCGCTGAAGGAATGCGGAGTATTTCCCAACATGGTGACCCAGATGATCGGAGTGGGCGAAGCTACCGGCGCGATGGACAACATGCTCCAGAAGATTGCTGACTTTTACGAGGACGAAGTCGACGCAGCCACCAAGGACCTGCTCACCTTGCTCGAGCCCCTCATGATTGGGTTTTTGGGCGTCGCCGTTGGCGGCATTGTGATTTCGCTGTACATGCCACTGTTCGCCATGATCGCGAAGCTCTCTGGTTAGAAATGCGGCACTCGGCACTCGGCGTTCGGCCACCAGCACCTGGATAAGAGCAAAAGATCGAATCTGTTCGGTTGCCGAGTGTCCTGTCTCTTCATTGAGAGTGGTATTTGGCCGAATGCCGAATGCCGACTGCCCTCCTGATTTTCTTATGTTACGCACTTTCGACGAACGCACCTGGTTGAGCTGGCTGGTGAAGGTGAGAATTATCATCATCACCTTCCTGCTTGGCATTGGTTTGGCCATCGTACGGCTCACGCACACCAATGTGCCCGAGCGCGCGTTCGTCAGCGCCATCCTGCTGTGGTACACGGTTGCGGTTTTCTTCCTGGTGCTGAACACGCTGTGGAGTGACTCCAGGCTCCAGGCGCGTGTACAGGTGCTGAGCGACCTTGCGCTTACCACCGCCATTATCTACCTCACCGGCGGCGTTGATACCTCGTTCAATTTTCTTTATCCACTCGTGATCATTGTTGCCAGCATTCTGCTGCCACGATGGTGGGCCTATCTGACAGCCGCGCTCTCGTTCATCGCATTCGGCGCGATTCTTGATCTGTCGTACTACCAGGTGATCCGTTCGTTTTCGATGTCGCGCCCCGATCTCAAAGCCGTGCAATTCGTGGTCGGCATCAATTTCTTCGCCTACATGGCGATTGCCTATCTATCGAGCAATCTCAGCGCGAAGCTGCGGCAAGTCGGCGTCGAGCTCCATGTAAAGAGTGACGAGCTCGAAGACCTGCAGGCGATCCAGGAGAATATTCTCCACTCCATGCGGGGCGGGCTTATTACCACCGACCTGGACGGGAACATCACGCTCATCAATCAGCCTGGGTTGAACTTCTTCATGCGCAAGTCGAACGAAGTGTTGGGCCGGCAGATCTCATCCTTGTTCATCGATCCGATTCCCGAGCCCGATTCCTATCCGGTGCAAGGCGAGCTGCGCGCCGGCACTCCTGATGGAGAGAAAATTTTTGGCCTGACGATCACGCCGCTCACGATCCACGACGGCGACATCATCGGCTTCGTTTACACCTTCGCCGACCTGACCGATGTGCGCCGGCTGGAAAACGAGATTCGCCAGCGTGATCGCCTCTCTGCCGTTGGACGTCTGGCTGCTGCGATTGCGCATGAAATTCGCAATCCGCTCTCTTCCATCGCGGGCTCAGTGCAGATCCTCTCGAAGATGGCCACTCTGAACGACGAGCAGCAGGTTCTGGTGGACATCGTGCGCCGCGAATCGGAGCGGCTGAATAACATCATTTCCGATTTCCTGATGTATTCGCGAGAAAAGAACTACAAGTTTGCAAAGCACGACCTTCTTCTCCTCCTTGACGAGACTTTGCGACTCATCGAGAACCGTCCCTCGCGCACTGGCGGCGGATATCGCATCGTGCGCAACTTTGAGGTTCGTGAAGCGCTGGCGACGGTCGATACCGACCGGTTGAAGCAGGTCTTCTGGAATTTGTGCGACAACGCCTTTCGCGCCATGCCCGAAGGTGGGACGCTGAAAGTGAGTCTGCGTGCGGGGGGCAGCGGTTGGGTGCTTTCTTTCAAGGATAGCGGAATCGGTCTGCCGCCTGAGCGGGTGGAAAAAATCTTCGAGCCGTTCCAATCAAATTTCGAGGGCGGCACAGGCCTGGGACTCGCTCTCGTCTACCAGATCGTGCAGGCCCACAAGGGGCGCGTCTATGCGGTTTCCGCGCCGGGTGAAGGCGCGGAGTTCGTTGTCGAAGTACCGCAAGCACTCATCCAGACGCAGGCTTTGAGCGCGGCAGAAAGAAGAGTGCGTGCCGCGGCAGCGGTGCCGGAAAGAATCAATGGCTAACGTTCTAGTATGCGATGACGAGCGTTCGATCCGCGAGATGCTTGAAATCGCGCTTCGCAAAGAAGGACACAAAGTGGAGACCGTCAGCTCCGGAGAGCTGGCGATCCGCAAAATCGAATCTGCGCGCTATGACGTGGTAGTCACCGACATCAGGATGCCCAGCATCGACGGCATCGAAGTATTGAAGCACGCTCACCGAGTCTCTCCGGACTCGGCTGTAGTACTCATTACCGCTGCCGGCGACTTCGATTCCGCCGTGCAAGCGGTGAAGTCAGGCACTTTCGATTACATCCAAAAGACACCCAACGGACTCGTAGATGAAGTGAGAGTTTCGATCGCGCGCGCTGCGGAAGTGATCGAGTTGCGCCGCCAGAATCAAGCCTACCGGCGCGATGCCGCGAGCCGCAACTCGCTCGATAACATCATCGGATGCAGCCCAGCTCTCAATCAGTTGAAAGCGACCATTCGCACGGTCGCGTCGACGGGCAGCACGATTCTCATTCACGGAGAAAGTGGAACCGGCAAGGAACTCGTCGCTCGCGCAGTCCACACGTGCTCACAGCGGGCGGGGGAACCCTTTGTATCGCTGAATTGCGGGGCCTTTCCCGAGACACTGCTGGAAACAGAACTGTTCGGGTATGTGAAAGGTGCCTTTACCGGCGCAAGCCAGAACAAGCGCGGCCTCTTCGAAGTGGCGAATGGCGGAACGATCTTCCTGGACGAAATCGGAGAGATGAGCCTTTCGATGCAGGTGAAGCTGCTTCGGGCTTTGCAGGAGCGAACCGTGCGTCCGGTGGGAGGAAGCACAGAGACTGCGGTCGACGTGCGCGTGATTGCAGCAACCAATCGCGATTTGCAGGAGATGGTAGGAGAAAAGACATTTCGCGAGGACCTCTATTACCGCATCAGCGTCATCCCGATTGAGGTGCCACCGCTGCGCGACCGACAAGAGGACATTCCTTTGCTCGCAAACCACTTCCTGAAACGCTATGCGCCTGCTGCTGGAAAGAACATTCTGAGGATCTCCGAGCAATCGATTGCGGCGCTTACTTCTTACGATTGGCCCGGAAACGTACGTCAGCTTGAGAACACAATTGAGCGGGGAGTGGCGATGGAGAGTGGCGAGGACTTGATCGTCAGCGCGCCGGGTGAGCGCTCCAAGGCGCGTGCAGCGGCCGCCGCAATGGGGACTGTGGCGCTGGATTCGGTCAGCGTTCCCAGCGATGGCATTGACATGGAAGCATACGTAGCAGACCTTGAGAAATCGTTGCTGCTATCTGCCCTGCGCCAGTCGGGCGGAGTCCAAACGCGAGCGGCGGAGATGTTGAAGTTGTCTTACCGGTCTTTCAGGCATCTGGCGAAGAAGTACAAATTGTAAATCCGATCTACACAGCCCAAAGCGCCTCGTCCTGATCGCCGTGCAGGCTGCGGTCTTCACCGCTAATCCAGTCTTTGCGTGCGGGTGTGCAGACATCGATGGCTACCACGTCTTCCAGCACCTCCGACGAATGCTCCACGCCTTTCGGAATCGTTAATACGTGGTTGGGATAAAGTGTGACCGCCCCTGTGGGAAGAGTGAAACGCCACGATCCCTTCAGGAGAAAGATCACTTCTTCGTGGTCGTGGCGGGTAGGCCGAGTCACCGCGCCCTGCTTGGCTTCGAGGCGTGCCAGCGAGAGGTTCTCGCCGGTCGCGACCTTGCGTTTATACTCCCCGCTTACATACTCAGCCCGCATTTTGTTTAAGTCGTAGACTGCCATTTTGGGTCTCCTAGACTACCGCTGTGGCCTTTTGTCCGTCTTTGGCCGTTGCCGGCGGTTTTGCTTCAGGGTGATCGGAAGTCGCGTCGACTGGGTTGACGAACGGCATCATCGAGCGCAGTTTCGCTCCCACTTTCTCGATCAGGTGCTCACGGTCGCGTTTCCGAGCGTCGTTGAACCAGGGACGTCCGTTCTCATTCTCCGCGATCCATTCTTTGGCGAACTTACCGCTGCGGACATCGGCCAGCATCTGTCGAAGCGCCGCATAAGTTTCCTTGGTGACAATCTTCGGACCGCCCGTGTAGTCGCCATATTCAGCAGTGTCGCTGACCGAGTAGCGCATGAAGTTGAGGCCGCCGCGATACATGAGATCGACGATCAGTTTCAATTCGTGCATGCACTCGAAGTAAGCGATCTCCGGCTGATAGCCGCCTTCCACCAGCGTTTCGAATCCTGCTTTGATCAACGCGCTTACGCCACCGCACAGCACCGCCTGTTCGCCAAAGAGATCAGTCTCGGTTTCCTCGGCGAACGTGGTTTCGATCACGCCCGCGCGGGTGCAGCCGATGCCTCGAGCATACGAGAGCGCGAGCGCTTGCGCTTTGCCGCTCGCGTCCTGCTCCACGGCCAGTAGTCCCGGAGTCCCGCCGCCCTCAACGAAGACTTCGCGCACGCGGTGACCGGGCGACTTCGGAGCGATCATGATTACGTCAACGTTGGCAGGCGGCTTGATCGTCTTGAAGTGAATGTTGAAACCGTGGGCAAACAGCAGAGTCTTGCCCGAAGAGAGTCCCGGAGCGCTAGCACGACAAGTACGTCGCCCCAGCGAGCGGCGTCTTTGGGTGACAGGACTTCGAATCCGGCCTGCTCGGCTTTGGCGCGGGAGCGGCTCTGGGGTTCGAGCGCGATCTTCACTTCTACTCCACTGTCGCGCAGGTTAAGGGCATGAGCGTGACCTTGCGAGCCGTATCCGAAGACCGCTACTTTCTTTGCCCGGACCAGCCCCAGGTCAGCCGAGTTCTCGTAGTAAATCTTTGCCATTGTGAAGATCCCTTTCTCTTATTAACAGTTGCGCGGCAGCACAGTGGTGTCTGCCGGATCAAAACATGCCGCCAAGGCTTCAGGCGACGGCTTCAGCCCGGAGCGAAGGAATGCGGGAGCGCTGCCATGCGTCATCGCTACGCGCCCGGTACGCGTGACCTCATGAATCGCGTAAGGA
>Ga0207030_1087_pt1 | contig 12938 bp, 9 predicted proteins | sample Alteio_BWMinCont_40_FD_153260 | JGI IMG/M metagenome (GOLD analysis project Ga0207030, IMG submission 153260) | Enriched cells from forest soil in Barre Woods Harvard Forest LTER site, Petersham, Massachusetts, United States -... | ecosystem: Environmental > Terrestrial > Soil > Temperate forest >... | reverse complement strand
CGAAGGTTTTGGGACGGGCCGAGCGGGAGCATCAGATTCGCGAGGCGCTGGATGCCGCGACACGCACGGTTCCTGGGGCGCGATGGAGAGAAGATGCGGCACTGCTCGATGCGGTGGTGAATTTGACGGAGTTTCCGTCGGTGATTTTGGGCGGGTTCGATCCGCAGTTTCTGGTGCTGCCGGAAGAAGTTCTGGTTACTGTGATGCGCGATCATCAAAAATATTTTGCGCTGGAAGATGGCGAGGAGAAGCTGCTGCCGCATTTTCTGGCCGTGCTGAATACTGACAGTGATCCGCAGGGGCTGATCCGGCATGGGAATGAGCGGGTGTTGCGGGCGCGGTTCAATGATGCGCGTTTTTTCTGGGAAACGGATCAGAAGAAATCTCTGCTCGAACGGCTGGAGTTGTTGCGCAACGTTACCTTCCAGAAAGATTTGGGCAGTTACTACGAGAAGACGCAGCGGGTGCAGCGGCTGTGTAGTTGGCTGAGCGAGATTGTGAAGCAAAGCGGGATGGCGGTGCGTCCGGGAGTGATTCACAAAGCGGCTTGCATGGCCAAAGCAGATCTGACCACCGAATTGGTGAAGGAGTTCACCGAGTTGCAGGGCATTGTGGGCGGGCTGTATGCACGGGTGCAGCAGCTTGATCCGAGTTTGCAGGAGTCGACGCGCTTCGCGATTGCGGATGCGATTTACGATCATTACAAGCCGGAGTCGACCGAAGACTCTGTGCCGCGGTCGACCGAAGGTGCGCTGCTATCGCTCGGCGACAAGGCCGACACGATTGCGGGGATGTTTGCGTTGGGATTGGTTCCGAGTGGATCGAAAGATCCGTTTGGGCTGCGACGGCAGGCGAATGGGATCGTGAAGATTATTGCGGAGAAGAAGTTGCCGTTGCGGCTGAATGAATTGATGCGGGATGCGCGGGCGGGATATCAGGGGTCGGAGGCAGCAAAGAAGTTTGTCGATGATGAGAAGTTTGCCGAGTCTACGGCGACATTTTTCCGCGAGCGGCTGGAATTCTATCTGCGCGATGTGCTTGGGTATGCGCAGGACGTGGTGAGAGCGGTGCTGGGTGCGGACGCGGAAGATGTGGTGGATGCGGTGGCGCGAGCGGAAGCGGTGAAGAATGTTTTGCATATGCCTGAATTTCAGGCGATAGGCGCGGCGTGTAAGCGGATGCGGAATGTTTTGCGGCAGGCGGATGAGAAGGGAATTGCTCCGGCGGCGGAGTTCGAATTTCTTCTCGAATCCGCTCCCGAAGAGAAAAACCTGAAGGCTTACATTGATCGAAATGGTGAGCGTGTCGAGGAGCATCGAAGGAAGAAGGAATACTTCGACGCTCTCATATTGCTTTCAACCGCGCGCGAATCCGTAGATGCGTTCTTCGACAAAGTTATGATCATGGTCGAAGATGCGAAGTTGCGTGCGAACCGGTTGGCGCTGTTGCGGACGTTGTTGAGGGAATTTTCGACGATTGCGGATTTTTCGGAGATTGTGACGGAGGGGAAGGCGTAACCCCTTTCAGTCGTCCCTCCGGGACTTGTTCTCGATTTTGCTGCTTTTACCCAGCGCTGAAGCGCTGGGCTAATGTCGCGACGCCCCTCCGGGGGCTGACCGATGCGCTTTCGACGATTTGTCGGGGCTTTCGCGGCCCTGAAGGGCCGTTCTTCCACGGAATTATCGGCATGTCGGTAGCGCCAAACCATCGCTACTGTTTAATATAAGTGATGACGATCTGAAGAGAAGCTTTTATCGCAGCGCTGAAGCGCGGCGCCACCCAAAATCTCGAACCGACTTTCAACATCCCAAGAAAAAGGAAGACAAATGGCGACGATGACTCTCCCGGAAACGCAGGCGCAGCAAGGCAAGAAGAGCGCGACCAAGTATGTGTACTCGTTTGGAGGCGGCAAGGCCGATGGCGACGGCAAGATGAAGGACGTGCTCGGTGGCAAAGGCGCCGGGCTGGCTGAGATGACCAATGCCGGGTTGCCGGTTCCTCCGGGATTCACCATTCAGACCGAGGCTTGCCGCGAATATATGCGGACCGGCGGCGTGTCGAAAGATGTGGATCGGCAGATGGATGAGGCGCTGGCTAAGCTGGAAGCGTTGCAAGGGCAGAAGCTGGGTGCGGGAGAGAATCCGCTGCTGGTGAGCGTGCGTTCGGGCGCGAAATTTTCCATGCCGGGCATGATGGACACTATTCTCAACCTTGGTCTGAACGACAAGAGCGTGGAGTCGCTGGCGAAGCTGAGCAACAATCCGCGGTTTGCGGCGGATTCCTACCGGCGGTTGATTCAGATGTTCGGCAACGTGGTGCTAGAAATTCCCAAACACGCGTTTGACGAAGTGTTCGACGCGAAGAAGAAACAGAAGAAGGCGAAGCTCGACACCGATCTCAACGCCAGGGCGTTGCAGGAAGTGATTGCGGAGTACAAGAAGGTCGTCAAGAAGCACTCCAAGCGCGACTTTCCGCAGGATGCGAACGAGCAGTTGGTGATGGCGCGGGATGCGGTGTTCCGTTCGTGGCAGAACGATCGCGCGAAGCATTACCGGCGCATCAACAATATCGACGACATGCTGGGTACCGCGGTGAATGTGCAGGCCATGGTGTATGGCAACCTGGGCGAGACCAGCGGCACGGGCGTGGGTTTTACGCGCAATCCGGCGATCGGGACGAAGGAATTTTACGGCGAGTTTTTGATGAACGCGCAAGGCGAGGATGTGGTTTCGGGTGTTCGGACTCCGGTGCCGATTCTTGAGCTGCACAAGATCATGCCCGATGTCTACAACCAACTGCGGGAGACGACGACGCGGCTGGAGAAGCACTACAAAGACATGCAGGACTTCGAGTTCACCATTCAGGATCGCAAACTCTACATGCTGCAGACGCGCAACGGCAAGCGCACGGGCTTGGCGGCGGTGCGGGTGGCGATCCAGATGGTGGAAGAAGGATTGATCACGAAGGAAGAGGCGATCTTCCGCGTCGAACCGAATCAGCTTTACGATTTTCTTGTGCCGCGCCTCGATGAGAAGAGTACGAAAGTGGAAGTGCTGGCAACCGGACTGCCGGCTTCGCCGGGAGCAGCGGTCGGGCAGATCGTTTTCACTGCGGACGCGGCGGTGGAGATGGTTGGGCACGGAGGCAACAAGCCGGTGATTCTAGTGCGCGCGGAAACGACGCCAGAAGACATTCACGGGATGGAAGTGGCGAAGGGAATTCTCACGTCGCGCGGCGGCATGACCAGTCATGCTGCGGTTGTGACGCGCGGCATGGGCAAGTGTTGCGTGGCGGGAGCTGGCGACATTGAAGTGAACGAGAAGACGCGCGAGATGCGAGTGAAAGGACAGACCTTCAAGGAAGGCGATTGGATTTCGCTGGATGGCACGACGGGGCGCGTGATCAAGGGCAAGCTCAATACGCTGGATCCTTCGCCGGACGATCCGGAGTTGCAGAAATTTATGCAGTGGGCCGACCCGCATCGCACGATGAAAGTGCGCGCCAATGCCGATATCCCGCGGGATGCGGTGCAGGCGCGGGCGTTTGGAGCCGAGGGCATTGGATTGTGCCGCACTGAACACATGTTCTTTGGCGAAGAGAAAATTCCGCACATGCGCGCAATGATTCTGGCGAACAACGAAAAAGATCGGCGGACTGCGCTGAAGAAATTGTTGCCGTTGCAGCGGAAAGATTTTGCCGGAGTCTTTAAGGCGATGGACGGGCTACCAGTGACGATCCGCACGCTGGACCCACCGTTGCATGAGTTCTTGCCTCGTCGCGAAGATTTGATGGTGGATATTGCCACACTTTCGTCCGCCAGTACGGCGCGCAAGAAGGAACTCGTCAGGAACTATCGCGATTACGGCGTCAGGGGCGCGGGCGATCTGAAGAAAGTGTTACCTGGGCTGTTGAGCCGGGTCGAACAGTTGCATGAGTTCAATCCGATGCTGGGGCATCGCGGATGCCGGCTGGGAATTACTTATCCAGAGATTACGGAGATGCAGGCGCGCGCAATCTTCGAAGCCGCTGTAGAGGTATCCAAGAAAGGTGTGAAAGTGTTTCCCGAGGTAATGATTCCGTTGGTGGCGACGGTGAAGGAAATGGCGAATCAGGCGGCGATCGTGCGGCGCGTGGCCGAGGAAGTCTTCAAAGAGAAGGGAACGAATATCGAGTACATGGTGGGTACGATGATCGAGTTGCCGCGCGCGGCGCTGGTGGCGGACGAGATCGCAAAAGAAGCTGAGTTCTTTTCTTTCGGTACGAACGATTTGACGCAGACTACGTTTGGATTCTCGCGTGATGACGTCAACAAAGTGCTGCCGACTTATTTGGCGGAGGGCATTCTGAAGCAGGATCCGTTTGCGGCGCTGGACCAGGAAGGCGTTGGACAACTGGTGAAGATGGCGACGGAGCGCGGGCGCAAGACGCGGCCGAACTTGAAGGTCGGCATTTGCGGAGAGCATGGAGGTGAGCCGTCATCGGTGGAGTTCTGCTATCGAGTCGGACTCAACTACGTTTCATGCTCACCGTTCCGAGTCCTGACCGCGCGACTTGCGGCTGCGCAGGCCGCGGCGGCGGATGCGCTGAAGGTGGAGGGCGGGAGGACTAAGTAAAACCTTAAAACACAAAACCTTTAAACACAGGGGACACAGAGGATCACAGGGTAGATCTGATTGTGTCCTCTTGTTTTGCTCCGGCGAAATTACGCGGATCATTGAACTCGCTGTAGTCGAGCAATCAATTTCTGCGCCAGATTTTCTTCGGACTCGGACCAAAGCAGGCGCGAAGTGGCCCGCGTATTCTGCTGGGCCTTCACCGTGAATTCGACCAGCTTGCTGACGTTGTCACGAACTTTAATCTGAGTTTCTTCGGTCAGCGCAACGCTTTCCCGTAGAAACGGAGCATCCAGGCCGAAGTTGATCTCGATGTTTCCAGTCTGCTGAGCGGTAGCATCGTCGAATTCTTCGCCTTGCATGATGAATCTCACTGCGCTTGGAGTCTGCCGCCATGTGGCGCCGTTGTCGCTCCCTTCACCGCCAGGAGTCCAGAGATCCCAGTGGGCCTCGAAGGTATAGGCGTAGTCGTCGTGAATCAGATCGGCCGCGACTGTGATTGCCTCAGCGGGCTCAACCCCGGGAACGAAGCGGCGTTCCAGGATGCTGGCTTCGTTCCACGAAACTGGCTGCACCGAAAGATAAGTGATGCCAGGGCGCTCCGCGGAAAATGGAAACTGCTGCAAGACCGCCAGGGTGTAGGGCAGCATTGCGGGGCCGGAGAAGTCAGGGAACCAGAGGCTGAGATAGAGAGGATCGGACATAGGGGTTATTGTAATTGCCGCGGTCGCTCCGCTTTCACGCGGGATTCATCGAAACGGCGCTCGTCGTCGCGATCTTCCATTTTGCTCCCTCCGCCATTTCAGGCACAATGGCGGACGGGAGCGAACGCATGGATTCGTCGGTCGAGGTGCAGGGCAGGCACTTGAAGCTGTCCAATCTTGAGAAGGTGTTGTATCCCGCCCCCGGCTTCACCAAGCAGCAAGTGATCGACTACTACGTGCGCATCGCGCCCGCGATTATTCCTCATCTGGCGGGCAGGCCGCTTACGCGCAAACGCTATCCTGACGGCGTGGACGGCGAACCATTCTTCGAGAAAAACGCTCCCATGCATCGGCCGGATTGGGTGAAGACGGCACCCATTTGGAGCGATCACAACCGCCGCACTATCCATTACGTTCTCGCCAACGACATGGCGACGCTGGTATGGCTGGCAAATTTAGCGGCGCTGGAATTGCATCCGTCGCTGGCGCTGGCCAAAGACGTCGAGTGTCCGACGATGATGGTCTTCGACCTCGACCCCGGCGCTCCCGCGGATATTGTGCAGTGTTGCCAGGTTGGACTTTGGCTGCGCGAAATCTTCGAGCACTTTGACTTGCAGAGTTTTGCCAAGACCTCTGGCTCGAAGGGATTGCAGATTTACGTACCGCTGAACACTCCGACGACCTACGACGTGACCAAATCGTTCGCGCATACGCTGGCGCGTTTGCTGGAAGATCAGCATCGGCAGCTCGTGGTCTCGGAGATGAAAAAACAATTGCGCACCGGCAAGGTCTTCGTCGACTGGAGCCAGAACGACGAGCACAAGACCACGATCGGCGTGTATTCTCTGCGCGCGCGCGAATATCCCACGGTTTCGACGCCCGTGACTTGGGACGAGGTGGAGCGTACGCATAAGAAGAAGGATGCGAGCAAGTTGGTCTTCGAGGCCAAGCAGGTCGTCGCGCGTGTCGAAAAGTTAGGAGATATATTTGAGCCGCTGCTGGAGCTTAAGCAGCAGGTGCCCGATCTGAAAGCCATGGCGGCCGATCTTGCTCCGCCGGAGCCGGAGAAGATTGAAATCGCGGCTGAGGCCGATGAAGATTATCCGCAGCCGCGGCAGGCAAAGAAGCCGGCGGCCAGGAAAAAGGCCAAGCTATAATTACCGTTCGTGCGAAAGATTTATGTGGCGCGGGCGCCCATTCGACAAGCTCGGGGCAGGCTCTCGCCCGCGATGCAGCGGCAAATGAATCGCTCCACGAGCACGCTCTATGCCCCAACTCTTCACAGGAACCTCCGGATGGGCGTATCCAACCTGGAAGCCCGATTTTTATCCCGCCAAGCTGGCGCAAAAGAAATTCCTTGGCCACTACGCCAAGCAGCTGAACACGGTCGAAGTGAATTTCACGTTCCGGCAACTCGTGAAAGAAACAACCATCCAGAACTGGATGGAAGCCACGCCAGGGCATTTTCGCTTCGGCATCAAGGCGCATCAAGTCATCACGCACATCAAGCGCTTGAAGGATACGCAGGATTTCGTCCCCCGCTTTCTGGCGACGATAGAGCCTTTGGCCGCGGCGGGAAAGCTTGGACCTGTACTCTTTCAACTTCCACCGAACCTGAAAGTTGATGCCGCTCTGCTGAAAGATTTTCTGACGCTGCTGCCGCGCACCTTGCCCGCGGCATTTGAATTTCGCCACGCGTCATGGTTTGAAGATTCCACGTACGAGGCGCTCAAGACAAGTGCGGCGGCGCTATGCGTAGCCGAGACCGAAACTCTGACCACGCCAGACGTGCCGACCGGCGGGTTCGTCTACTACCGCTTTCGCAAACCGAGTTACAGCGGGGAAGAGCGCGAATCCATGATCGCTCGCATCCGCGGACACATTGCCGCCGGCCGCGACGTATTCGCCTACTTCAAACATGAGGAGACGCCGGAGGGGGCACTGTACGCCGTCGACCTTCTGCGCGAAGCGAATGCGCAGCCTCAGGGATAAGAGTGGCACCTGATGGAACCCGCCGCGGCACTTTTCCCGAGCCTCCGATAACGCTCATACTACTTATCCAGCAATGGCCTCTGAAGCTAACTCGCGCCTAGTCTCCGGGTTTCTCGACTACCTGCGCATCGAGAAAGGGCTCGCTCCCCTTTCCATTGCGGCTTACAGCACGGACATCGTCCAGTTCGCCGAGTTTCTGGAGAAACGCAAACGTTCGCTACTCACCGCGCGGCGCAGCGACGTCCGCGAATTTCTGCAGCAGCTGTTTTCTTACCAGGTCGACGGACGCAGCGTCGGCCGCAAGCTTTCCGCGTTGCGGCATCTTTATCGCTACCTGTTGCTCGACAAGAAAATCGAGCACGACCCCACGCTGAATATCGAATCGCCCAGGCAGTGGAAGGTGCTGCCCAAGTCTTTGGCGCAGGATGAAGTGCGGGCCACACTCGCGGCTCCGCAGTCGGCGCGTTCCACCAATCCACAAAACCCGAAGCAGGCTGCGGCGCTGGCGCTTCGCGATCACACCATGCTGGAGGTTTTCTACGCCGGAGCGCTGCGCGTTTCGGAAGTTACGAATGCGAAGCTGGAAGACTTGAAACTGGAGTCGGGATATATGCTGGTGCGCGGCAAAGGCGACAAAGAGCGCGTTGTCCCGCTGGGGCGTTCGGCACAGGAAGCGTTGACGGAATATTTGAAACAATCTCGTCCAGTGCTGGCGACAGGGACGACAAGTGGAACAGCGCTGCCGAAGAGCTCGCCTCTACTTTTTATCGCTCGCGGTGGACACGGGTTGACACGGCAGCGCGTATGGCAGATGGTGCGAGCGGCGTCGGCGGCTTCGGGGCGCAAGGCATCACCGCACATGCTGCGACACTCGTGCGCAACTCACATGGTCGAGAACGGCGCAGACCTGCGCACGGTGCAGACTATTCTCGGTCACGCAGATATTTCCACAACTCAGGTATATACGCATCTGGCGCTGGACCGGCTGCGGACGGTGTATCAGAAGCATCATCCGAGGGCGAAGGCGAGATGAGGATTGCAAATCATTCACCACAGAGTCACAGAGGCACAGAGATCACCCAAACCCAGAAAATTGAAAGGCCCCGGCTGGCGCCGTTCGCCAATTAGCTAAAGAGTTTTGATTAAGAATTTCTCTGTGTCTCTTTGGCTCTGTGGTAAATAAAAGTTGAGCTAACAATGAGGGTTGAGCGAACAACAACTGTGGTATCCAAAGCAGTCGCCGACTTTCTGCGCCACCTGCGCGAGCGCAATGCTTCGCCGCATACCATCAAGGCCTACAGCGGCGACCTCGCGAACTTCGCCGCCTACGCAGGTTCGCGGGGATGGAAGCAGATCGACCACATCGTGATCCGCGGCTTTCTCTCGCAACTCTACGAAAAGGGATTGGGCAAGACCTCGGTTGCCCGGTCGCTGGCAGCCGTCCGTTCGCTCTATCGGTGGCTGGCGCGCGAAGGCGCGGTCGAGCAGAATCCGGCAAAGCTGGTCGCTACCCCGAAGTTGGCGAAGAAGTTGCCGCGCGTTCCTACGATTGAAGAGATGAATTCAGTGATCGATGGCGCGATGCCAGAAGTCGCGGCCTTTCCCGAACGCGACCGGATCATGTTTGAACTGCTCTACGGATGCGGAATCCGTAACTCGGAACTCACCGGCATCAACCTCGACGACATTCGCCTGAGCGCGGAAGCGATCCTTATCCGCGGCAAAGGGAAAAAAGAACGTTACGTTCCCTTCGGCGATTCGGTAAAAAGCGCGCTGGCCGCGTATCTTCCGCTAAGGCAACAGACTCTCGCCGGATTTCGCAAAACCTCGCCCGCCTTATTGATCAACCACCGCGGAGGACGCCTCACCACCCGCAGTGTCGGTCGCATCATCAAGAAGATTGCGGTTGCCAAGGGGCTTTCGCCGGACGTTCATCCCCACACCCTGCGCCACGCCTTCGGGACGCATATGCTGGAGGAAGGCGCGGACCTGCGCGCCATTCAGGAACTGCTGGGCCATGAGCGTCTCGCCACCACGCAGCGCTATACGCAACTCACGATGAAGCATGTGCTCCAGGTTTACGATCAGACTCATCCACGGGCGAAGTAAGTTGCATCAACCTGACACGTGATTCGACTTGTCTCTAAGCCCTTCCCACATTTCCACGACTCGCGCTTTCAATTCCGCAGTCAGCTTCTCATACGCCGCCTCCGACGCCTCGCTCTCAGCCGGCGGCATGATCGGCTTTCCAATCCTGATTTTCAGCGGCGCGAATTTCTGGAACGATTTGTTCCTTGGCCATGCGTCGTAGAATCCATCAATCGCCACCGGCACGATCGGCACCTGCATGTGAATGGAAAGAATCGCCGCACCCTTCTTGAATATTCGCGGAGTCCCATCGATCGACCGTTCCCCCTCAGGATAAAGAATGAGCGGACGCCCTTGCCGCAATCCAAACGCGCCCGCACGCATGGCGGGAATCAGATTCGCATCGGGATCGACGACCACCACTCTCAGAGTACGCGCCAGCCACAGCATCCATCCTTCGCCAAAGATTTCGCTCGTGCCTACGGCAAACACCTTTTCAAACACCGAGGGCGGCAAAACACCCGCCAAAATGAGCGGATCGATATAACTCTGATGGTTGGAGGAAATAATATAAGCACCGCTCGCAGGCAAGTTCTCAATGCCCTCGACACGCAAATGAAAGCGATCCAGAGAAATAACCTGGATCAGCCGCGACACCATGTACCAGAACGCGGCGCTCACCGGCTGCGGGCGGACCAGTGAAATCACCGCGTCGGGATCGGGATCTTCGGCTAGAATCGCCTTCCACCCGGCGAATGCCGGGCGCGTTCCCGGCCCACCAGCGCCGCTGGCTGCGCTCTCCAACACGGCATCGAGCAGATCGCGGACGGTATAAATCTCAGCCAGTTGCGATTCTTCGACGTCGCCGCCGAGTTCTTCCTCGATGCGGCTGAGCAACTCCACTCGCGTCATCGAGTCCAGGCCGAGATCGAGTTCGAGATTGTGAGTGGGCCGCAAGTTTGAGGGCGCAGTGCGCGCGGCGTCGCGCACAACTTTCAACCCGCGCTGCACCTCGGGCCGCTCAAGCCATTCCGACTCTTCAGCGGTGAGAGGCTTCTCCGCGGGCAGGTCGGAATCGTCCGCAAGTTTGCGCGCCTGGTTCGCCTTTACTCGCTTCTCGACTTCGAAGCGTTTGATCTTGCGCGTGGTGGTGCGGGGAAGGTCGTCCTGCCAAATCTCATAGCTGCCGATGCGCTTAGTCGATGCAATTTGCTGTGACAAGCTCTCGATGTCGAACCGCACCGCTTCTTTCGCGTTCACGATCTTCTTCTGCCGCAACGCGTCGAAGTTCGGAACGACGACGGCGTGCAGTCGCTCGCCTGACGCGCCTTCCAGCCCCATCACCGCCAGCTCTTTTATGAACGGTGACTTCAGGTAATGCGCCTCAATCTCCTCGGGATAAACATTTTTTCCGTTGCTGAGAACGATTACTTCTTTCTTGCGCCCCGTGAGAAACAGATTGTTGTCGGCATCGAAATAGCCGAGGTCGCCGGTCAGAAACCACCCATCGCGCATGACCGCGGCAGTCGCGTCAGGACGGTTCCAATATCCCTTCATCACCACCGCGCCGCGAACCGCCACTTCGCCGACCGCGGGCCCTTCTTCCTGCGGCTGCGGGTCGACGATCTTGCCTTCCACGCCTTTCATCGCCTTGCCCACCGAGCCAATCACGTTGTCGTGCGGAGAATTTACGAAGATGGCCGCGGTCGTTTCCGTCAGGCCCAGCGCCTGCAAAATGTCGATGCCCAGATCGTGAAAATCCCGCATGATCTCAGGATCGAAGCGCGATCCTCCCGTGGCCAGGTAACGCATCTTCGGTCCCATGGTGTCGTGGACCTTGCGAAATAAAATCGGCCCGGCGTTGATGCCGACTTTTCGCAGGGTGCGATTCATGGCGACCATCGCGCTGAAAATCTTTTGCGTGATCGCGCCGCGTTTCGCGATCTCCTGGTGGATGCGTTCGTGAATCAGGTAGTAAAACTGCGGCACCACGGCAAACGCCGTGATGTTGCGTTCGTTTAATGCCCGCAGGAGTTCCGTGGTATTAAGAGTTTCGAGATAGACCACGCGCGAGCCCTTTACTAGCGGCAGGAGCAGATTTGCCATCTGCGCCAGAACGTGGAAAAGTGGCAATACGCCGAGGAGCGCATCGGTCGGCCCAAGATCGACCCAGTTAAACACGGCCTCCACTTCGCCGAGAAAATTAGCGTGGGTCAGCATCACGCCTTTCGGGTCGGCGGTGGTGCCAGAGGTGTAGAGCAGGGAAGCGAGATCGTCAGATTTCGCGGGTGCCGGCTGGAAATTGCCGGGGCCTCGTTCGAAGATCGACGGCAGATTCGCCAGCCATGTCTGCTCGGCGACATCGCCCGTCGCGCGGTCAGGATCCATCAGCACCAGGCCGAGTTTCAACTCTGTGGCGGCCGGACGCGCCACCGCAGCGTGCCGCCAATCGCAGAATACGGCCGACGTTCCGCTGTCCTTCAGCAACTTCGTGACTTGGTCGTCATGCAGAGCGGTGTCAAGGGGCACCGCCGCGCAACCCGATGCGATGATTCCGAGATACGCCGCGACCCATCGGGGATGATTGTCGGCAAGAATCGCCAGCCGCGCCCCGGCAGGGAATTTGTTTTCGCCGATCCATCTCCCCACCGCTTCAGCCATCTCGCGAAGCTCGGAGTAGGTGCAACTTTCAAGATGGTCGTGGCGTTGAATCTCCAGCGCAACATTCTGCGGCCAGCGCTCGGAGCATTCGACAAAACGATCATAGAACGTAGGCATTCGTCGTGGCGAATATACACGAAAAGCGGGTCACTTGGCTGTGCGCGGCGTGTCGACGAAAAACTTCGTCTGTGCCGATCGTGGCGGCTCAGGGCTGCTTGGGTACTTGCGGCTTTTCCGCCTCTGCGAGGGCCTTCCGGAACTCTTCGACGGCGGATACCGTTGGCGCTCGCAGGCAATCCTTGGCGACATAGCGCCAGACCGCGGGCGAATCCAGCGGATCCGACACGCCACCGCGATACACCTCGAACGTGTCTTCGGTTGCACCGATTTCGTTGCCGATATGAGGCCCCCCCTGCGGATCGCTGCCAGGGTTATTAACTGGGGGATGACCTTGCTGCGCGCCGATCCGAGTCGTACTGTCGGTTCCCTGGCCAACTCCACCGCGCTGGTCGATGGGGCCGCCCTTGATCGTGGGTCGCATCATCTTGCCCGAGCCGGTCCGCACAGCGATCACGAGATCCGATTCCTGACCGTCCAGCACCAGGCGGAACCGGCCCCACTCGCTGAGCGCCTTCTCTACATTCTCCCGCGCCGTGGAGTTCGCCATGGGTTGATCGATCGGCTCCCCTGCACCGGGGCTCACGACTACAAGCACCGTGCTGGCTCTCAAAACGTATTCCGGCAGGGAAACCTTCTTCTTGTCCTTCGCTGCGGCGGGAAGGGTCAGTAGCGAGGCTATTGCGACCAGTGAGAAGAGGCGTGCAATCATGGGACTCCCTGACCAGCGTCTACGCGCCAATTATACTTAAGATGCATCAAC
>Ga0207030_1086_pt1 | contig 13009 bp, 12 predicted proteins | sample Alteio_BWMinCont_40_FD_153260 | JGI IMG/M metagenome (GOLD analysis project Ga0207030, IMG submission 153260) | Enriched cells from forest soil in Barre Woods Harvard Forest LTER site, Petersham, Massachusetts, United States -... | ecosystem: Environmental > Terrestrial > Soil > Temperate forest >... | reverse complement strand
CACGAATTATATTTAGTATTTCAACAATAGCCTTATTAGTTATATTTAGAATATTTTCGGTAAGTTCGCACGGGATTTGATCTTTATTTTTATTAATAAACCCGCCAACTGTAGGCATGTAACCCTGAATTTTATTTAAAATAATCGCATATAGCATCAGTTGCTTCTTATATTCAGGTTTGTCACATTTTGTGGAATTTTTTATTTCAATTGGCGCATAATAGTAATCACCGAAAAGTGACTTACCCTCGTATTTTTTTAGGAAATCAGGACGCCCTTTAAATTTAACATCGCTTTCAACACAGGAAATAACACCCTGATATATCAACTCCGCTCCTGACTCCATATATTGAAGCGTGAGTTTTTCTGCTTCTTCTTCAGAAAGAGTTTTATCAATTGTTACTTTTTCCATCCCCTTTACACATTCTTCTTCATGAAGCAGTCCGCCTTCAATCAGTTTCTTTGTTAATTCAGGCAATTCTGCTTTCAATGATTGATCACCATGAATGTCATACCAAATCCAATGCGGCGATTTAGCGTATTTGAAAAATAATGATGGGCTAATTTCTAACAATTGATTCATAATCTACCCCCGCCAAGATTCATCAGGATCTTCTTGTAACTCTGGATCATTCGCATCCATCTCTTGATAACGTATAAAAACTTTCCGCATCCAACCTGGCATCTTATCAAGGTGCATTAGAACCTCATTGAAATATTTATCCTTCAGGCGCTCATGAAGCTTCTTAACTATGCGAGGTTTTAAATATCTCTTTCCCTCATACCATAAAGCAGTGGTCACATGACATATTACTGTATTTGGCATAACTATTTTTTTAGAATTAACATGCACAAGCCTAACTCTCTTTACGCCATCTACTTTTATGTGACGCGAACGGCCTGTTGTGTAGTAAATATGTCGCATAGGAACTTGTGTACTTAAGCCAAGCTGATTTAGCGCTACCGCAGGATGAACTGATATAATCTCACCTGTTTTTTTAGCAACAGCCTCAATAATTGTCTCTGCACCGGGTGGAATAGGTTGGCCAGGAAAAAAACGACTTTTCCCTGGTCGATAATATAGATCATGCGATATAACACCAATCTCGTTCTTTTTCTTTAATCGACTTAAAACATATTTAACAGCTTTAATCGAAAAATCTCCGCAAATGGATTCAGCAGAAAAAATTTTTTGCCTAGGGATTTTTTTAATCTTTTTATCAATTAACTGGATTTCTTCCATAAGAACCTTTTTATCTTAAACTAATATAATCTTCTGAATCTCTGGTCGACAATAATCAGCTTTACCCACTTCAATGACTAAATTATCGTAGCAAACATTTGCCTCACTGTGCGTATGGCCACATAACACTAAAAACTCAATTTGTGGGTTTTGTTGGGCAGCAGTAATTAATACATCCCCAATGACTTTTGAGCTAAAATATGGCAACCAATCATCACCACTTATTTTACCCTCATGCAAGCAAGCTTCTTTAAAAGGTGGAACATGCGTCAGTACAATTATTTTCTTAAGAGCTTGACTAACCGCTTGCTTTAAATCCTTTTGTAATTTTATCGCATCTGCATCAGCTAATTGCTGCATCTTTTCTAGCAATTGATATTTACCTAGAATCTTCTCTTGGAATAAGTCAGCAATCATTCTGCTGTCATTGAGCACCACTCGGCTATTTTGATAATCGCCCAAACGACCATCAGCCCATCCATCTTGGCCAATTAAAAATGTATTGTTATCCAATTTTTGTATTCCTGATGCTGACAACCAAAACAACTTATCATGTTCTTTGGTTAAGGCTGTCATTGCGTCATGCACTTCTTGAATTTGACCTCTGTAATAGTCGTGATTACCTAATACAAAGTAAATTGGCTTATCAATGTATCTCATCATTTCATTTAAGATATCTACCAAACATGGGGCTTCTGCAATATCACCACTAATCAATACACCATCACATCCAGTATTAACAATTTCTTGATAAAATTTTTGACGCGCAACATCATCAATAAAGTTAAGATGTATATCTGTTAGCCAAGCATATTGCATACATTACCTATTTATTATGTCTTTAATTTTTTGCTCTACTATATTAATGCGACCATCGGCATAACTACCATACTGAACGAAATGACCAGGAATAGCGCCCTTAAAAGCCGGGCTATTATTAATTTCCGTAAATGAATTAATTAAATGATCTCGCAATTCACTATCTGCTTTATGAATTTCATCAACTATCTCAATCCTACCATCCAAAATCGACACAATATCTTCAAAGTCATGACTTACGTAATAATCCGATTTACCGCGAGTCTTGAAAGCTTCTAATTTAGTTGCAAGAAAATAGGGAGCGGTAACTATTTTTATATTTATTTTATCCGTTAGACGATGGAGTATTGAGGCAGCAATAGCTCTTTTATACCAACGATTGCCAAATCCTAAAATATTTTCATCCGTAGGCATTACATCTAAAGTCACATCATCATAGAACCAACGACAAATGACTTCTTCAGATAACGATTTTTTAAATCCCTGTTTAGTTAACTTCTTTTCTAATTGATGATATTGATTCAATGAAATAACATCGACGATGCAGTCTACATCCACCGTATATCGAACATCTGGAAATTCAGGATCAGTGATAAAAAGCCCTGTAGTACATCCGCCTAAAAATACGACATCATCGCGAATTTCTCCTAATTTCGTTGCTACAAATTCCAACATTCTTAAGTTGGCCAACATTACTGATTTATTATTACTTTGCATGTTTTAATTTTTCCTTCAAAAGAGATGCGGCCAAATTACGTTCGCGCGGGCGGCCTGATCTTATTGCATCAATTAATACTAACAGCTCATAGAAAGATTGATCTGGGCTTTCACGTAACGCTTTAGGAATTGACGGGTGAAGAGGCGCTAAAGCAACCCCTCTTTTCTCTCCCATTGCGTCTGGCCACACAGGGATGGGGTCATTACCGAGAGGAATCTTATCGTGAAATATAGGTGCAGCAATTGCCGTTGGCATACCACGAGTGTATTCGCCTAGTTTTACTGGAAAGAAAAATTTAATCCCACTTACTAGAAACTCTTCTGCTGCGTTAATGTTGGGGAAAAGCCTATCATCTTTATCTTTTCTTAATAATCCAGCATCGCCTAAACGCTTTATGCCAGCATTAATTTCGGCCAGACTAATGCATAATGCTTTAGCTAATTGGCGCTGTGACCAATCCATTCCAGGATTAGCCAATAGCTTTATTAAGATGATACAATCTTGTGGCTTTAACATCTCAGTACCCCTGTATTATATATAGATTGAGTATAGCAGAAGTGTTCGCTGTTCGCGAACAGAGAACGCGCGAAATAAATGCTATCAAGGGTAAAATATCGTTCGCGATTCGCGAACAGCGAATGGATAAAACAGTGGGACCTCGGTTCAATTCCTCCGTCAGTACGGAGTTTTTGGGGGCCGATTTGGGGGCCTCGCAGAAAAACCACATTAAGATTATATATTTAATTCAATTAGTTAATTAATAAATGTGATAGCCGCCGCCCCAACTTATTGATTTTTAAAGAGTTTTTTGCAAAAAAGCCGCGGGTTCCGAGTTATAGTCCGCTGAGCTAAGCTAGTTCAAATTCAAACTCTGTGTCTAATACAACCACATGAATTTAATCGATATTTTTTCCATTGCACTGGCTTTATTAGCTTGTGATTGCGCAAAAATGCTTCGATAGGTATGAAAAAAATGAGTATTGTCTTCCGTAAAAAACTACCCAAAATATGCCCAAAAATATGGGGGGTTAGCAAATACTGCATGTGAGATATGCGCTGTTTGAATTGCCAAATTTACTGTGCGAATTACGAATTCGCACAGCACAGGGGTTGGCAAACTCTGCTTCGAGGCATACCTATAAATCTAGGTCCTTATCCAGTTAGCTCTGTATTAATATTCTGTTAAGCATTCATTCAATATAATTGCCAAAAACCTACAAACGAGAAAGCATCCCATGTTTAGCAAACCAACTGGCTATTTGCCAGTGCATTCATCAAACGCTGCTGAAGATATAATCCCTAATCAATCCAGCACTTCATCCAACTTATTAGACCCATCTCATTCCTCAGAAAAAGTGACAGCCGTTAGTGATGGTCATGTGTATATTGTCGGAGGCGGAATTGCGGGGCTAAATACAGCGCTCCTTCTATTACAAGAAGGCGTGCCCGGCAATCAAATCAGTATTTTTGAGGGAAATACAGAGTGTGGGGGAATATTCTACAGAGCTGTATCAAATCATGGTAAATCGTTTTATGCGCATACCCTTCGTACTTTTGATGAACCCTCTTATCACTATACTCAGACTGCATGGAGACAAGCTGGAATTTGGAATTCTGATCACTTAATCAGTCGAAACCTAGCTCACCCTCGCGAAACTATTCCTGCCGACATGCGAAAAACATTTTTCGCCGTCGCTATGAAAAGCGATGCAGCATTAGAGAACATGGCAATCTCAGACCTTTTACCACAAAGAATATTAGCAGCTGCCGCCTTTAGATATTTTTTCCATCTCACGGGACTTTTCGAACACCACTCCGCACTAGCGTTGAAACGCTATATAACCCACACTCATGCACATATTCCACATAACTGGGTACTTAGATCCGCTACGAATGACTATGAGTCTGTAGTGGAACCTATTGTCAGTCATTTACAACATAATGGAGTGCACATTGAAAACGAAAAGTTCGTCGCTAAACTGCATATAGATCACAACCACGTCTATGCAATAGATGACACAAAACTAGAACCAAATGACAAAGTCATCGTTACAGTTGGCGCAAACGTGGCAACGGGATTATTCCCAGAAGGCGTATTGATTCATGATCAGACGGAAGATCCCCTGAGTCCGGACACCCCTTTAGCAACAAGTGTGAAACAACCGCATAGTTCTGTCTGGTTACTTGCACATGCGAACCTTGCCTCACAAATAGAAACGCTTTTCCCTGGCGCGAATGAAAGAGATTTCATCCATGTAGATGTCACGCATCCCTGGCAAATTACCCTCATTTCTTTAGGGGAAAAGTATTACAAAGATCAACCAGAAAAACACCGTCTTTTCTATCTTGCATTGAATGACTTAAGCAAGAAAGGCATATGTCTAGACAAGGCTGGCACAGCGTGCACTGACAACGAACTGGCTGAAGAAGTCTTAAAAAGACTAAATATTTGGGATATTGTTCAACAGTCACCTGATCAATATACTGCAACAGTTGATTCGCGAGCGCGTCAATTTGCAAATCGAGATTCTGCACCCATAGTACGCTTCATGCCGGGTGAATCAGAAAAAATTCTTGTATACCCGGATACGAATTGTGACAACCTGGCTGTCATAGGCGAACGTGTCAAAGCTTATCAAGCTCCAGTTCCAACGACTGAATGGGTAACTGAAACAGGCCATAGGGCAATCCAATATCTGTTACATGGTGCGAGATACAGAATGTCGCCAAAAGAGTTCAGCCAACAAGAAAGCCATCATTCCAAGCAATTTATCTGGCATTGGCTGCGATACAAGCTGAATTTGTGCGGTGCTCCAAACTTCAGAAGCTCTGTCAATAATACAGAGGATAGTCATGGTTCAGTAGCCCAAGCCTTTGCTGAGCGACGCCGGATCATCCCCTCGCCTATTCATGCCAGCAACCAACCGCTCACGCAGCCACTCTTATCGGCAAATAACAACAAACACAGCGCAGAGGATGATAAAAGCAACGACAAGTGTTGTCGCATCATGTAACCCATTTTAGATTTGCGACCTTGCGGCAAGCCTATTTGGCAGTCGTTCGGGTTTGCCTTAAACTCAGTGTAAAAGAACGCGTATCAGGATAAGTGGCGCCCATAATATGAGCATCACTTACTAGATAATGTCGCCAGAGTGCATATTTTCCTGACTTCGAGCATAGTTTAAATTAACTCATTGAAAAATAGGCATATGCTTCTCAAAATGAGGCAACACATTTCTAAAATTCAATAAAACATCATTTCACCTAATTTATTGATAAATATATCAATTATTTATTTTATTCGTGCTGCCTCAATATAAAATAACTTTTGCATTGCATTGCCTCTGGTGGTAATATTTTCACAATAAAGAAATCATGAAGTGAATCAGAGGTGTTTAATGAGAAATAAAATCTGGCTGTTACTAAGTCTAACTGTCTTGATGGCAACCGGAACAGCTGCAAAAAACATTGATTTTAGCGGTAACTGGTCTTGGATGAACTCCGATAGACAGCTAAATACTACGCAAGTTACATTACAACAGAATGGCTCTGTGCTAACCGGGAAATATAACAGCGAATGTGGGATAACCACGATAGCTGGAGTCGTCAATAAAAATAAAATTGGCATTCAATTGGTTATTAAAACGAATCAAAATGATTGCCCATCTTGGATTCAACTAATTGCTTCATGCGACAATGAGGATTGCTCTACAATTCATGGAACATGGTATAACAGCAATTCTCTAGTAGGTGATTTAGTTTGGATAAAAACCAGCAAAGATTTTTATATCAGCTTTCCAGAACAAAATTATAAATTCATTATTGATGCCAAACCAACCATGCCTGCTATGAAATTTACCGTAGCCAGCACTGATCCTTCAACTCCATTGGAGTGGTCTCTTACCACTAAGTTTCACTGGCGTCGCGGTGGAACTGCCGCTTCACTTCCAATTATTATTACCAATACGAATGAATACGTACCTGACCTACACTCATGGGGTATAACCGGAGGCAATCTAACTACAAAGGTAACGTACAGTCCCTCTCAGAAGTACAGCAAAACTGCAGTTGGTAATTATGAAATCTATGGTACCAATCCTGGTAAGGCACTTATTGAAAAAGAAGTAACTGACCCGCTCCAACTCAAGATCGCATGTGTTGAAAGTGTTTATCGACAATTTGAAGCAGAGCAGGAAAGCGGCAATGGATTGCCATTAATAGGAAGAAATCAACAAATGGAAAAAGTTGGTGGTGTTGGCATTATGCAAGTACGTCACAAATATATTATTCCTGAAACAGTGTGGAATTGGCGTGAGAATATAAAAGACGGGTTAAAAATATTAAATGAAAAACGTTATTACGCAAAGCGATTTCATCTTAATGAAAGAATCCGATTGAACGTTGAAAGAAAAAAACTAGGCTTACCAAGTTGCCCGCAAGGAATTCCTTCACCGCTCACGCCAGATCAAATAACAAGAGAAATTCTTCGCAGGTATAATTATGGAGTGGAATATCGCTGGGAACCTCGCGATGGAAAAAATTGTGCGGGTAAATGGGTTATTTCTCCAACTTGTATTCGTCATCCGCAATATGGATGTGATAAAGATTATGTTGATAAAGTTTTAAGATGCTCCATTTGATAAGGAAGTGGCTCAATGAAAATAATATATAAAATAATTACAGTGATTTTGTTTTTTTTCACACAAAATTCTTTTGCCTCTAAAGAAATATTATCCACGCATGTATACAACAACTTTGCTATTCAAAGTATAGGTATTTCAAATGCCAATGATGAAATGCATGCTGATAAAATAGTTATATCAAAATCACGATTTGTGCCGAACCCTGTGAGCCCTAAGCTTTTTAGTATCCCAAAAATTGATAAACCAATTTGGACAATAACAGCTAAGGATTTGCACGTGTCAGAAGAAGCCTGTTTGGAAATTGATGCTTTGTTATGTCGTGATTATAAAGAAATGTATAAAGCTGGTGAAACCATGTGCTATGACACTTGTATATCAAATGGGCCTTATTTTGTCGCTTATGATGCATCAGCGAAAAAAGTTTATCTCGATGCGGGCACTGATGTATCTGGTACTGGAGGGATTCCGAAATTTTTATTTGTTGCTGATATAGATAAAAAACAAATTACATATCTCAATACTGTTGTTGCTCCATATGATGCTTATTTATCTACAAACGGAACATATCTAGCTCTCTCCCAAGGTTATAATGGAATTGAAGTATACAATACACATACTGGGAGTAATATAGAAATTAATGGAAAAGAAAACGAGTTAACTAAGCAAGCACTGCATGTTAGCTTAGGAAATATACGTTGGCTCAGTGATACTGAACTGCAATATGAAGACATGTTTTTTGATGATAAACTTCAACGTAATTTTTCTACTACAAAAAATATATTTAATGTTGAGAGCAAAAAAATTGTTGATACACACATGATGAAATAATTTATGTATATTAGAACTAAGAAAATAGCTCGAACAAGACATGTTGTTGTACAGCTGGCTGAGTCTTTTCGTTATAAAGGAAAAACAAAGCAACATGTTTTACGCCACATCGGTACTGCTCATTCAGACGAAGAACTAAAAGCGCTAAAACAAGTTGCTCAATCAATAAAAATCCAACTCGAACACGAAAAATTAAAGAAAGAAAAAAATATCACGCCAAGTCATTATGCGCAACAACTTGGCCAGGTTAAACCATTAGACAAAAATAGCGTGGTTGATTTAATTTATCTTGAAGAAGAAGCTCGACATATTTTAGGTATTCACGATGTTTATGGTTATGTTTATGAACAATTAGGTTTTGCCAATCCATTTTCAAGACCGCGACAAAGAGAAAAATCCGCTAAAATATTGCGTGAAATTGTCTTAGCACGAATTGCAAATCCACAAAGTAAACGCGCCAGTGTTGAGCAATTACATGCTCAATTTGGTGTGACTCTCAACTTAGATCATGTTTATCAAATGATGGATAAAATAGATGAGATATTCTGTGAGCGAATACAAAAATATGCATTGGCAGCCACCTTACAACTAACAGGAGAGAAATTACGGGTATTGTTTTATGATGCAACCACTTTATATTTTGAATCATTTACAGAGGATGAATTCAAACAAAATGGCTACAGCAAAGACATGAAATTTAATCAACCGCAAATATTATTAGCAATATTTGTCACAGATAAAGGACTTCCTGTGGGATATGAAATTTTTCCTGGTAAAACATTTGAAGGTCATACTTTAGTGCCAGTTTTAAACTCCTTAAAAAAGAAATATGACATTAAAGATGTAATTTTTGTTGCGGACCGCGGCATGCTGAGCAAGGAGAATCTACAATATTTACAAGAAAATAATTTTAAATACATAGTTGGCGCAAGATTGCGTGGTATGTCAGCAGCAAGAAAAAAACAGATATTAGACTCTGTTAATTATTCACGAGAAAAAGATAACGATGACTTAAGGGTAGCCAAATTTGAGATTAATAACACACAAAAATTAATTGTGAGTCATAGTAAAAGACGCGCCTACAAAGATTCACAAGATCGTGAAAAGGCCATTCAAAAATTAAGAATAAAATTATATAAAAACAAAGATCCGAAATCACTTATTGCAAATTTTGGGTACAAAAAATATCTGATTATCTCTAACGATTCCAAGATATCAGTTAACGAACAAAAAATTATTGATGATGCAAAGTGGGATGGCCTGCACGGTATTATTACTAATATAACAAATTTAAATACTCTTGAGGTGTTGAACCATTATAATGGTCTGTGGCAAGTAGAAGAAAGTTTTCGTATTAATAAACACGATTTAAAGATTCGACCTATATATCACTGGACGCCACAAAGAATTAAGGCTCATATAGCCATCTCATTTATGGCTTTTGTTTGCGTCCGTTACTTAGAATACCGCGTTGCAACACAATCCAAAAAATTATCACCACAAGTGATCCGAGATGCACTTATGCGGGTTCAAGCTAGCGTAATTAGGGACCAGAAATCTGAAAACATTTATTTATTGCCATCAAAAATAAATTCCGAAGCAAAAGAGGTATATCGAGTTGTGGGAATAACTGCGCCTAAATCTATAATGACTTTAAAAATGTAGTGCCTCATTTGGAAGCTCAGATTTAATATAATCAATAAGTTGGCTGTTTAGATTCTCGAAGTCAGGTGGCGCCCATAATATGAGCATCACTTACTAGATAATGTCGCCAGAGTGCATATTTTGTTTATGCTAAGCATGTTTTTCTTTCAAATCTTTTTTAGAGAATGGCTTGAGGTGAATTTCTAGCTTACAGCCGACAGCATGTGCATATTTGCGCAATGTGCTGACACTAGGGGAGTGTTTGTCACGAGCCCCTGTAGCTTCTAAACGTGCAATAGCAGGCGCTTTAGTCCCCATCCGTTCTGCTACATCTTCTTGCGTTAGTCCTGCCCGTTTTCTGGCATGAAGCATTTCTCTTAATAGCTGAAATTCTTCTTCTAATGCATCATACTCTGCTTTAAAAGCAGGATCATTCATCCACTCTGCTACCATGTCATCGTGTGTTTTAAGAGCAGGAATTCTCTTATCTTTTTTGTCGCTCATTTTTCACCTCTTTCATACGCCGTGTAGCAATTTCTAACTCTTTACGGGGCGTTTCCTCGGTTTTTTTAATAAATCCGTGCAAAACCACAATTCTTTTTCCTACTAATGTACAGTAAAAAATACGAGCAATACCTTCCCTGCCTTTTGGGCGCAACTCAAACAATCCATCGCCCATTGCTCTTGAATGTGGTAAGCGTAAATCCATACCAAACTCAACTAATAAACCGGTTAGTTTTGCATAAGCTGCCCTAATACCTACTGGCATTTTGCTCACCCAGTCTTGTACGTTTTCGCTGTAATATTCAACTGTCCATTTCATAAATTATATAACAAATTTGTTAAGTTTTCCAATTAATAGGAGAATTAGCTCGGAGGTAGAATATAGAATAATGAGAAAGACACAAGCTTTTATTTTATAAGGTATTTTTACCAAAAAATGTAAAATATACCCAAAATGTGCCCACAAAATCTAAGGCCCGAGAATAGTCCCAATCTATCAAAAAGTTACGCTATTGGGACGCCGGTTCAATTCCGGCGTCCCAAATCGTATAACTTCTTGATAATTCTAACTCATTTTATGCTTCTCAAAAGTTGCGGGTCCAAATTGGGTCTTTTTAAAAAATCTCATGCTCTTTGTTGATTTTAAGGTAAAAAATTCTTGTATGTAGCTTTATCAATTCTAATGCCAGTTACTGTGTCTGCAACAGCTCCTACTATTTCGATGAAGGCATCCGAATTAAAAAAGTTTTCAGGATAAGCAGCCAGTGCTTTTTTATTTGTTTTCACAGAAGGATAGAGGATGGCTTCAATTCCTGCTGAGTGTGCAATTTGTCCTAGTATCTGAGAATTTGCCGGAACATCAAATTGCATCGGCATCAGTCGCCAGTTTTCCGAAAATAATGTTTTCCATAGCTCATCTAAATTTTTAACTGGAAGCATGGGGGATATTTTTAGTTGAGTTGCTTTTTTTCTATAGTAGAAGGGAAGCTGTATTGCTTTAAGATGTGTATAAAACTGATGTAATGATTTTGGGTCTGTTAAATCTAAAACATTAGTTAGTTTGCCGCGTATAATAAAATGGCTGCTATTTCCAAGCGCAGCAAGTTCTTTTCCTGTAAGTCCATCAGTGACAATGTCGGGCTTAATCCCCGTCATTTCTAAAATAGCTGTGGCACTATCTTCAGCTAAATATAGTGCTGCAAATTGCGGAAATCTTTCTATATCAATAATGCCTACGTTGAAACGTCCGCCAGGAAAACTTTTAACGCTGCCTACAGTCGACAGCGGAGTATTTGAAAATTGTTGAGATACAATTCTTTTCCAGTCATCAAATTCAAAAGAGATTGTATTCTCAAGTAGCGATTGTTTTAGCTCTTCCATAACTTGCGATCTTTTATGGGCAAAATAGGCGAAATGCTCTGCCGTATAATCAATTACATTTTCATGGAGTTTGATCCAGGTTTTGATAGCGCGAGGAGGTACGCTCTCTAGAAGAGTAAATATTCTGTGATCGAATGGTTTCATGATTTATGGATGTATTCCTGCTAACGCATTTCGTATAAATAACTCTAATTTTTTATAGCGACCATAACGGATCATATCGCGAGGAGAAATGCCTCCGAGTGCAGGATTTTTTATGTTAAACCATAATGCAGTTTTTTTAATATCACCATCGAAGTATCCAGCCATGAGTTCGCAAATATTGGCGATTTCATAAAGGCGTCGTTTCAAGTCTTTTGTTATTTGATCATCCAGTCGAACGTGTTCTTTGTCCATCTTCATGGCTTTGGAAATGTCGTTTCTACTAAGATCCAGAAACTCCGCTACCTTTTTTGGGGTATTTCCATCCATAAGGTGTAAATAGTTATGAGTTGGAACAGTATTTAATAATGCATTTGTATTCATTTTAATAACCTCTACAGCTATTATAGCTTATAATCCTCTACATATCCTCAAAAAAGCCTCAAGTTAGGCTCAGGCCTGACATTTATTTGCTTATTTTAACTTATTGAATATAAATGAAAAATATTAAAATAAAAGAAAGTATATGGATATTTCATAAATTTTATATGTTTTTATAGTAAATATCAATGCTAATGGCACCCTGTTGTAAGTGGGGCGCATCCCTATTTCTTGCTCTTAGCTAGTTTTTCATCCAATACTAAATTCCAATTATTTATCGGTGTATAACCCGTCACCGTCGATTTATCCGGTATCCATCGCCCGTAATGTTTAATAATCATTTCGGTATCCTTATGTCCCATTTGCTTAGCAACCCATAATGGGTTTTCTCCTGCTGATAACATCATTGAGGCATATGTATGACGAGTCTGATACGGATTGCGATATCTTATACCAACTTTTTTTAAAATATGTGTCCAGCACGTTTTGCGAATTTGTGCATCAGTTTCCCATGGTGTGTTGGTTCGGGGATTGTAAAATACTCTTTTTCCTTTGCGAAAGGTAAATGATTTTTGTAATTTCAATGCTTCTAATGCGGGCGGTAATAACAACACTTCACGAATGCCAGATTTTGTTTTTGTACTTTTCTCTTGTTTTAAGACAATTGCACGTGATACGCGAACTGTGCTTCTAGTCCAATCTACATCA
>Ga0207030_1064_pt1 | contig 13024 bp, 13 predicted proteins | sample Alteio_BWMinCont_40_FD_153260 | JGI IMG/M metagenome (GOLD analysis project Ga0207030, IMG submission 153260) | Enriched cells from forest soil in Barre Woods Harvard Forest LTER site, Petersham, Massachusetts, United States -... | ecosystem: Environmental > Terrestrial > Soil > Temperate forest >... | reverse complement strand
GGCTGGTGAAAAGTTTGCGCGCGCTGTATGAAGCCGACAGCCGGCTCAAGTCGGGAACGAAAGACGATCGTGCGGTGATGGAATTTCTGGCTGTTCAACTGGCCGGTGGTAGGGAACCGGCAGCGCGAGGCGCCTGAGGGCCTAAGCCTTCTTTGCCTGACTCAACGCGTTGCAGGCCAGCGACAAGCGGGACTTGTAGCGATTCGCCGAATTTCTGGTCAGCACGCCCTTGGAGACAGCGCGATCAATCGCCGAGAGCGTCGGGCGCAGCAGAGCTCCCGCCGCGGCAGCGTCGCCTGAACGGAGGGCCGTGCGCAGCGATCTCATCGACGAACGAACACGAGTGCGGTGCGCGCGATTGACGTCGGCGCGCACCAGCGATTGAGCGGCACGCTTTAGAACCGACTTCTTACGCTTCTTGACCTTCGTAGCTGTTCCCTGAGCCATCCTCAACTCCTATCTCAGTTTAGAGTGAATGAAGTACGGTAGCCGAGGCGGCGTGCTTTGTCAAACGAGCCGCCGTCCCGATGGTAGGTCAGTTTCCGATAAGCCGACTCATCAGGACTTGACCATGGCCTATTCGGAAACAGGGCGTAAGGATGCGGTTGTGACGTAGTGGTAATCGAAGTACCAAAGACCAGAGCGCAGCGGTGCTGGATAATTGTGGTATGCCGCTGATTGAAGGAAAGGCCAATGAGTCCCGACTATCGGGAACATTCACAGGTCTGCTTATCGCGTTCCCGTTATGGCTCTTGATGTTGTTGGGTGCCTCGACCATTGGGCAGTCCATACCCCCCCGTCTCGCGCCCATTGCTGTCATTACCCTGTTTTTCCTTCCGCCGTTAGCGATATTGCTGTTCGCGGTGCGTCAACGTCGTAATGGACATTCAAGGTTTGCTCAGGGGCTTTTCATTTCTGTCCTGCTGCTCGCGCTGTTCGCAGGTGGTTGCCTTGCAGTGGGAATAAGCTCCTGACGGCTATCCGGACTGCCAGCAGCTGTCTTCTGTTCACGCGACTGTCGGCAAAGACACATCAACCAAGATGCTCGCCGGGCCAAGTCCGGCAGGGGTTATCGGAAACTGGCCCACTGGCGCCGTCCCTAAGCAAAGCTCGCCGGTTGCTTGACCGCGCCATGCCGTTCCGATACGCTCAATCGCTTGGCGGGGAATAGATAACCAGCGGCGGCCTCGGAGCCGTCGCTTCCTCCATGAAACGTACTATCCAGATTGCCGGTCAAGTAGAAAGCCTGTTTGGCACGCTCGACGAAAACCTCAAATTGCTTGAATCGGCGCTGAAAGTCACTACGCAGCTGCAGGATACCCAACTGGCCATCGAAGGCGAGCCTGCCCAGGTAGATCGAGCGATGCACATCGTTGGTCAGTTCAACGACCTGGTGCGCGAGGGACGCCGGCTCGATAACGGCGCGGTAAAGGATTTGTTGCGCGTCGCTACGCAAGACCCCGGCACCAGCCTGCGCGGCATCCTCGATCCTGGCCAGCCGGCCAAACCGCGCCAATTTGGTAAAAAGCCCGTGACGCCAAGAAGCCCAAACCAGCGGCGTTACATGGAGGAGATCGACCGGAACGACATGGTGTTTGGCATCGGCCCGGGCGGAACGGGCAAGACCTACCTGGCGGTGGCCATGGCGGTGTCCGCGCTGCTGGCCAAGCAGGTCAATCGCATCATCCTGGCGCGACCGGCGGTGGAAGCGGGCGAACGCCTCGGTTTTCTGCCCGGCACCTTGCAGGAGAAAATCGATCCGTACATGCGCCCGCTGTACGACGCCATCTACGATCTGCTGGACGCCGATAAGCTCGGTCGCTTTCTGGAGAAGGGAATCATCGAAGTGGCGCCGCTGGCCTTCATGCGTGGCCGGACACTCAACGATTCCTTCGTGATTCTGGACGAGGCGCAAAACACTACCAGCGAACAGATGAAGATGTTTCTGACCCGGCTGGGATTCAACTCCAAAGCGGTGATCACCGGAGACATCACGCAAATCGATCTGCCAACGGGTCGCCGCTCCGGCCTGATCGAGGCCCTCGAAGTCGTCGGTAAAATCAGCGGGATCGGTTTCATTTATTTCAACGAGCGCGACGTGGTTCGCCACAACCTGGTGCAGCAAATCATCAAAGCCTATGATGAGTACGGATCGAACTCAAACGCGCGGCCGGCGGCTGGTTCGCCGGAAGACGGCTCGGGAAGAGGGCGCGGCGGACCGGAGTAGCCGTCAGTCGTCAAACATGGTGTCGAACCGCCAGCGTCGCGTCGCCGTGGCCGTCCGCCCTCTGGCTCGCTTCCTCGAACGAGCGCGCGTGGAACTTGGATTTCCGGAAGAGAGCGTCGCCGTGCAGCTCGTGAGCGATGCGGCCATAAGCCAGCTGAACTGGACCTTCCGTAAGAAGCGCGGACCGACCGATGTGTTGTCGTTTCCCGCGCGCCAACCGGGCGGCAGGCGCGCGCGCCTTACCACGAAAGCCGCCGGGAACGGACACATCGGAGACATCGCCATTTCCCCAGAGACGGCTCGGCGCAACGCGCGCCGCGATTCGCGTGCCTTGCCGGATGAACTGCGCCTTCTGCTTTTGCACGGCATGATTCACCTCGCGGGATACGACCACGAAACCGATCAGGGCCAGATGCATAAGATGGAGACGACCCTGCGCCGGCGGCTGGGATTGCTTGGGCGATGACGATTCTTGCGTACACGTTCGGCGTGCTCGGGCTGTGCCTGTTCCTTACGGTATTTGCCTACCTCGACCTGGTCTACCGGCAACTGGGCCGGGTGACCACGGACCGCGTGCGCGAGCACCTCGAAAGCTTTGAAACCGAGATCGAACCTCGCCTGAAGCAGGATCGGCGGCAGGCTGCGCTGGGATTTTCCATCCTCGCTAATGTGGTTCTGGCCGCCGTAGCCATTGAGACCGCTCACGGAGTCTTGTTGTTTCTACCCAGGCTGCTCGATGCGGTTGTTGAGATTGGGGTGTACGTGCTGGCCGAGGTGCTCATTTTCGCCCAACTGATTCCGGCGTTCCTGCTGGGACGCACGCGGGCACGCTGGCTGGTCGTTCTGACGCCGTCTCTTCGCGCAGCCCTGGCTCTGACCTGGCCATTCCGTACGCTCCTGGATGCGGCCATTTCCTTCGCCCACATCTCCGAAGAGGAAAAGCCTCGCGGATCGGAGAATCAGGCGCAGGGGATCGAGGCGCTGGTTGAAGCAGCGCAAGAAGAGGGCATTCTGGCCGAGGGCGAGGCGGAATTGATTGAGCAAGTGGTTGAGTTCAGCGACAAGCGTGTCCTGACGTTGATGACGCCTCGCCCTGAAATTGTCGCTATTTCCGATAAGGCCACGCTCGAACAGATGCGGCACCTGCTCATTGAAACGAAATTGAGTCGCGTGGTTGTGTACCACCAGAACCTCGACGATGTCGTCGGCATCGCCAACGCGCAAGAGCTGCTGGGCATTTCGGAGGAGGACGCGCGCCGGCGGACGGCGGGCGAACTCGCGCGGCCGGCGCTTTTCGTTCCGGAAACGAAACTCGGGTCGGAACTGATGCGCGAGATGCGACGGCGGAATCAGCCCATGGCCATTGCTGTGGACGAGCACGGGCAGGTGGCCGGGGTTGTGACCATTGAAGATTTGGTCGAGGAAATTGTCGGAGAGATGGGCCAGGACCGCACGCCGCCCGACGTTGTGCGCGAGAGCGACGGCGGGCTCATTCTGCGAGGCAGCGTGTCCGTCGAGAAGCTACAGGAGTTGCTGGGTGTCGACTTGGCGCAGGGCGAGGAGGAAGCGACGGCCACCACAGTTGCCGGCCTGCTCAATCGCATTGCGGGGCATGTGCCGCGGTCCGGCGAGCGCGTCGATTACAACGGGCTGCGCTTCGAGGTGGTCGAAGCCAATCAGCGCAAGGTTCTGCGGCTGCGCGTGCGGCGAGGCGCGGCGGCCGTCGCTCCGGCCGGCTGATCTGCAAATTCAGCTATTTTGGATCAGTCGAGCCAGCAGGAACGCGGCCGTAGCGGCCAGTCCGCCCGTCAGGATCGTTTGCAGAGCGCCCTTCCACGGTGAGATGCCGACAAATCGGCTCTTTACGAATCCAAAGGCAGCGAGCGCCACAAAAGTAATCGCCGCAGAATAACGCAGCCCGCCCGTTACGCTGGACATCGTCATGTACGGCGCCAGGGGAATCAGTCCCCCCGCCACGTAGGCCCCTGCGATTGTGAGAGCGCTGCGGGTGGCCCGCTTGGGGTCCGGCTCCTCCAGGCCCAGTTCGAACCTCATCATGAAATCTACCCAGCGTTTCTGATCGCTGCAAATGGCGTGGACCACGGGCGCCATCTGCTGTTCGCTGAGCCCGTACTCGCGAAATACCTTGGCCACCTCTTCGGTCTCGACGTCGGCCAGTTCCACCGTTTCGCGCACCTCGCGCTCCCGCTCGGACTCATAGTGCTCGGCATCGGTCTTCGCAGCCAGATACCCGCCTAGGCCCATGGCGATCGAGCCGGCGGCGATTTCAGCCAGGCCAGCAGTGACCACCAGGGTCGCCGCTGCGGGATTGTTGGCAATCGCGCCAGTGATGCCTGCGGCCAGAGCGAAGGGAACCGTCAAGCCGTCGGACATGCCGATGACCACGTCACGGACGCTCGCGTTTTCAGTGAAATGTGACTCAACATGAGGTGCGGTTGGCATTCACCTGCTCCGAATTAGGCAATTTTCCGCGACAGGCCGCGGAGCGTTGCAGTCTAACACGAGGACTGCGCGCACTGTGTCAGCTAGTCGGGGGTCCGGCAAGAAATTCCTTTAGGAGGCCGAGAAGCCGCAGCTACTTGCCCGTCAGCTTCACCACCGAGGCTGCTGCCGCAAATCGCACGTCGTCGACTTTGTCCTGCGTGGCCAGGTCGACCTGCGCCAATATCCCGCGGTCATTCCGTAGCGCGATCGCTTTCAGGGCGGCCACGCGCACGATCCAGTTCTTATCCTGCAGCGCCCGGGCAAGTGCCGCGCCGCTGGCAGGGTCCGGATCGTTTGCCAGCGCGCTGGCCGCGAACGCGCGCACCGGCGAAGGATCTTTCTTGGTTAGCATCTGGATGGCCTCGAAAGCCGGTCCGCCGAAGGGCACAAATCCGATGCCCTGCTCAAAGGCGAACTCCGTCGCTTTTTTCGGACTCTCCAATTGGTCCAGTTGCTGCTTGATCATCCCCTCGCCGCTCTTACGCTCTCCGGTCAACACCTCGTAGTAGACCTCGTATCCCGTGGCGTTTTTCAGTATGACCAGGGATTGCGCTGCGGCCAGCGCTACGGAGATGTCGGCATCATGTGCCGCCCCTTCGAGCTTGGGAACCGATTTCGCGGAGCGCATCTCGCCAAGCGCGTGGGCCGCCGCCACGCGCACGTCCGGCTCTTTGTCCTCCAGCGCTGTCTCTGCCATCCCCACCGCCGCGGGTTCCGACGCCAGCGGCCCCAGCGCCCGCACGGCCTTCGCGCGTTTGTCGCGGTTTTCCTCGCGAACTCCTCGCTCCAGGATCAGCCAAGCCCTCTCCCTCGGTGTCCGGCTCGACGCGTCCTGTTTTGCGTCTGCTGGTGGCGTCGGCGCCGCTGGCGTCCTGGTTTGTGCTTGTAACGAGAAGGCAGCCAACATACAGCTCAGCACTAACACCAAGCCCGGCAGGCCAGTCACGCGTCTCATCGTGTTCTCTCCCTGTTGTTCCTCTTCTTGTCTGGAAGGGACATAGTTCGAAGGATACCACTGGCCGAACCCCTGCAGCGAAACCAAGCGCAGTGCGCCGGTGTCCGACCGGTCACTCGCCCGACTTTAAGGCCGGGCGAGCTATTTACAGGATGCCGGCCTGGCCTTCCTCGCTCAGTCGCTCAGGGTAAACGGCATCGATAAAACAACACGTCGCGGAAGCCTGGCGGTTTCCGCGACGTGTTCTGCCTTGCCTGCTGGCGGGAGCTTTTATTTCTTGTCTTCGTTTTTGTCCTTACTTTTTTTGTCCGCGCCGTGGTCTAGCTGTTGTTGCTGTACCTTCGGCTGATTCTTAGCTGCGGGAGGAGGTGCAGGCGGCGCCGCCGGCGCGGCTTGATTGGGTTGCGGAGCCGTCCTTGCGACGGGTGTTGCTGGCGGCTGGTTGCGGATGTTTCGGTCGTTCTCTCTGTCGTTCATTCGCTCGCTTGTAGGCTGCGGCCGCGGTGGTGCTGCGGTCGGCGGAGCCTGGTTCGGGCGCTCAAAGCTGGCGTTGTTGGGATGTTGAGGTGCTGCAGGCTGCGCTTGGGGCGAGGGCTGATTACGGACGCCGCGGTCATCTCTGTCGTTCGCCTTGTCGTTCGCGGGTTGCGGCCGCGGTGGTGCTGCGGTTGGCGGAGCCTGGTTCGGGCGCTCAAAGCTGGCGTTGTTGGGATGTTGAGGTGCTGCAGGCTGCGCTTGGGGCGAGGGCTGATTACGGACGCCCCGGTCATCCTTGTCATTCACCCGCTCATTCGCGGGTTGCGGCCGTGGTTGTTCAGTGCTCGGGGGAGCCTGGTTCGGGCGCTCAAAGCCGAGGTTGTTGGGATGTTGAGGCGCTGCAGGCTGCGCTTGGGGTGAAGGCTGATTACGGACGCCCCGGTCATCCCTCTCATTCACCTTTTCATTTGCGGGTTGCGGCCGTGGTTGTTCCGTGCTCGGGGGAGCCTGGTTCGGGCGCTCAAAGCGAGCGTCGTCGGGATGTTCAGGCCTTGCAGTCTGCGACTGGGGTGAGGGCTGATTGCGGAAGCTGCCGCGATCATCTCTATTGTTCATGCGCTCATTCGCGGGTTGCGGCTGCGGTTGCTCGCCGACGCGCGGCGGTTCATTCCGCATACGAGTAGCCTCAACGCGGGCGCGGTTTTCGTAGGTGACGTCGTGATGCACGCTGTTGTAGCGCTGTACGTTGTCATAGTCCACGTGCCGATCCACAACAGCTTGGTTCACCCTCACGGTTTCGTACCGGTTGTTGACGTAAACGTTGGTAACGTGGACATAGGGGCGCGACCGCTCCCGCCATCCATCGCCGCGCTCGTCCCAACTGTTGTAAACCACGCGGTGGGTACCCCAGTCCATGTCGTAGTTGAGCCATGCCCCAATGACAAGGCCCGTGCCGAAGTTGAAGAAGCCGCGCCGTACGTAAATGACTCCAGGATCATACACGGGGACGAAAATCACCCGCGGTTGCGCCGGAACGATCTGAATGTAACCACGGTCCACGACAACTTGCTGCTGTGGCGTCGGGACCAGGTTGCCTTCGGAATATGCCATGTTGCGGAGACGCTGCACCGACATCATGATATCGGTCGACTGGTAGACGTAGGCTTGTCCGAGAGCGGTGGTCCAATCCAACCGGTCATTCAACATGCTCAAGACCGTCGGATAGTGCGCCACGGCTTTGACGCTGACGTCCCAGGGCTGATAGTCGATGCTATCGGGGTCGTGCACACGGACCCACGGAGCGGCGTCCTGAATCTGGTCCGGGAACGTCGCCGCCACCAGCACTTGCGCGAGCAACGGGTCCGGATAGAGCGCGATCGGCGCCAGCAAGTTATCGAGTTGTTCCGGTGCGTAGGGCTCGTAGTAGTCGGAAGCCTGCTGTTGGTTCTGCGGCTCGGCTACTTCGGTCGGCTCCGCAGCCGGGGCTGGGGCCTCCGCTTGCACAGGTGCAGCCCCGCCGGCAACGACGAACGTGAGTGGAGTTTCCGCGCGCAGGATAATCTCCTGCTTGCCGGTTGCAGCGGCGGTCGCTGTTCCCGCGCCAGCCCCGGCTGCGGCGCCAATCAGCGCGCCTTTTCCGCCACCGGCGATACCGCCGAGGACGGCGCCCACGGCGGCGACGCCGCCGATCAGGGTGGCGTTGCGGCCTGCGTGGGATTGCCCGTCAATTTGCGCCGTCTGGGTCTCGACGGGGGAGTTGCCGACTTGAGTGAGCCGCAGCGTGATCGAAGCGGGCCGGCTGAGCCGCCCGGAACTCACTACGTCGACCACCTGGCCTTTAACCTCCGTGCCCGTGGGCCAGACCATCCCGTTGTCCAAACGAACGGGTTGCGCGAGGGTGGCCGAGAATTCCTGGCCCGCCTCAGTCTTTCCCGTGTCCAACTGACCCAGCAGCTGCACCTGGATTTCAGTTCCCGGGTTGATTGACTGCGCTGAGCCCGTTGGGGCCAGGCAGGACAACAGAAGCAAGAGCCCAGAGAACAACGAGAATAGTTTTTTCATACTGGCCGCTCCTCCGGCTGGCCGAGTTCCTTGCCCGGCGGTCGTAGAAACGCACGGGCGCACTTGCTCGGCCTGGTCAAGTAAAGGTTAGGGTTCCGATCGCGGCACGGGAATGGCCCGAGGGAACAGGCGCGCTCGATTGGGTACCTGTTCTTGCGGACAGTCCAACCACGGAAAAACTGCGGCAGAAACCGGTTTCTTTGGATTCAACGTCCGATAGCGCCCGACAAACATTGGCCCTTGGCAGCGTGGCTCGAACGGCGCCGCCCATGTCCCCCAGAGCACTCGGTCGAAAAGTTAGGGGTGTCGAGGAGAGGCGGGGTAGCGTAGGATGCGAGAGAGGTGCAGATCGGAACTGCCGATTTAAAAAAGGTGAATGATGGACCTTTCAAGCGAGCCGTCGAGCCCGACAGAGCCAGAGCGCCCGAATATTTCTGCCAATAATCAAGGGAAGGCGGGGTTGGTTCTTGGAGCGATTGCGGTCGGGCTGGTCTTGGTTCTTGGTTTTTGGTTGCTGAGGTCGCTCGGGCGGCTGAACCGGCAGATGGCGCAACTCAGCCAGCAGACGGAGCGGCTCAGCAGTCGCGTCGAACGCGCAGAGCAGCAATCAGAATCTTTCGCTCAGCGGGCTTCACAGGCCGCGGCCAGCGCCCAAGCGGCTGCGCAGCAGCGCGATGAAGCGAAACAGTCGGAGGCAAACTCGGCAGCGGAGGCGCAATCGGCCCTCCAGGCGGCAGCCGCCGCGCAACTGCAGGCCAATCAAGCCGAGCAGAAAGCCGAAGAATACCGCAAGCAGCGCGAGGAGGAGCTTCAGCAACTCCAGCAGGTGCTCGGGCAAATTGCCGAAACCCACCGCACCGCACTTGGACTGGTGATGACACTGGGCGAGAAATCGATTCGGTTCGACTTTGACAAGGCGGACATCCAACCGCAATACCGCGACATTTTGAACCGCATCGCGGGCGTCCTGATGACGCTCAAGGGATATTCCATCTACGTTTACGGGTATACGGATGACATCGGCACCCAGGAATACAACCTGAAACTCTCCGGCCGCCGCGCCCAAGCCGTCCGCGATGTCCTGGTCCAGACGGGGATTGATTCGGGTCTCCTCACAGCCAAGGGTTTTGGCAAATCCGACCCTCGCGCTAAGGGCGAGAGCGCTCAGGCGCGTGCGGCCAATCGCCGAGTGGAGATCGGGATTGTTGATTCGAGGCTGCTCTTCGACAGCGAGACTCTCCCGGCAAAGTAGGCTCCATCCATGGAGGCGACCGTGGTTTCTTCCTTGGCCCGGCCAGTTTCCGATAATCGGAAACTGGCCTACCTGCTATAGCCCCGAAAGCCACATTCCGATAGGTTGAGACTGGGGTCTTATTTCATTCTTTGCCATACATCATTCGGATGCGGCTCACGTCCGCGTCAGACAGGCCGGAGACCGTCGCAATGTCGGCCCTGGAGTGCAGTTGCGCGCGATAGTGGCCGAAATACGCGACGATGTCTCCGCCATACCCGAAGAAATACATGATGTCTCTGAAATCGTCGGTGTGCGCGAGCCCCAGCGCGTGGCCCAGTTCATGCAAACATGTCAGGTAGACGATGCTGTCCCGCAGCAGAGGGTCTTCACGTGCGCGCATGGCGAGGTCCGGCCCCAGCGATTCCACGTCGGGCCGTATGAATACGGCTGCTCCCAATCGGCCGTCCACGGCCAAGGGCTGCGTCTCCCCAAACTGGCCCTCGCTCGGCTCGGCCCAGTAGACCCGCACAACTGCGCTGGCTTCGCTCGCGGCGGTCGTAAATCGTATGTTTTTTGGGGCGATTCGCTGCCATGCCTGCAGAGCCCATAGCGCCAGTTCGCGATCCGATGGATGGTACCCCGCCTTCCCGCTCCCGTCCGCGATGAAGTAGGGAATAGGCTCGCGTGCATCCAGCGTACTCAGCGGGGTCGACTCCCGGACGCTCGCCAGCACCGTGTGCAGTGCCAGGATGAGCAGAACGAGAGCGGTCCCGACCGCGGCGATTTGGTAAGCGCGCCGGCTCATACCCGCGAATGATAACGCCAAGCGTCTGTTTGCGCAGCGTGAATCGCACGAGCTATGGTCGCAAATTCGTTGTATCCGACTAAGGAGAAGCATACGATTGTGGGAATTGGAGGTTCCCAGGCGACGAATTCCGGTTTCAATCATTTTTCAATCGCGAAGGAGGAAACATGGTGGTCAGCTTTCGGATTCGTTGGCAACATGCGCTGGTGGCTCTGGTGATTGCGATATTTGTGTTGCTCGCATCGGAAATGGCTGCGGATATCGACCCCAGCGCGGTAGTCGTCAAGCTTCCCAGTAACATTCAATGGTCTGGCTCGCCCACCTCACCCTCGCAGAACGCTGTCCTACTGGGTGACCCTTCGAAGCCCGGCCTGTATATCCAACTAACGAAGTGGCATCCACACAACATGAGCCGCCCGCACTTTCACCCCAATGACCGGTATATCACCGTCATTTCTGGTACTTGGTGGAAGGGCACCGGCACTAAATATGATCCCGACAGCACTGTTCCGATACCAGCGGGCAGCTTCGTCACCGACGTCGCCAAGGGCATTCACTACGATGGGGCCAAGGATGACGAGGTTGTGCTGGAAATCGTGGGGATGGGACCCGCGACGGCAACCTCGGCAGAGGTCAAGTGAAGTCCCGGTGACGGGAATTGGCGGAATTCGACCCGTTGAGCTAGCAGGAATTGTCGGGAACTGGGACGTGAGGTGGGCCACATTCCGCTAATCAGCACTCAGCGCAGGCTGTCCATGCTATCCGCTCATCTCGATGAAGTCTTGTGACCCAGAAAGATGATGTGGTGAGGGCCGCCCTTCTTCAACCGACCGCGCACGCGCTCCACCTGTACAGCGAACCCACCATAGCGCAGCCGCTTCTCGAATTTTCGATCCTCTCGGGCGGACCAGACGGCCAGCACGCCGTCTTTTTTGAGAGCATCGAGAGTGGCGGCTATTCCCCGGTCGTCATAAAGCCAGGCGTTGTCCGATGCCGTAAGCGCGGTCGGGCCATTGTCCACGTCGAGCAGCACGGCATCAAACTTGCCGGGGCTCGATTTGAGCGTGACGGCCACGTCACCTATCTCGATCCGCACGCGCTTATCTTTCAGCGGGTGTCCCGCCAGCGGCCCGAGAGGGCCACGGTTCCACTCCACTACGGCGGGCACCAACTCTGCGACAACAACCATCGCGTCCGGTGGCAGGAAATTGAGCGTCGCGCGCAGCGTGAACCCCATTCCGAGGCCACCGATAAGCACGCAGGGCTGCTCCAGCGTCCTCAGCCGAGGGCAGGCGAGCATGGCCAACGCCTCCTCCGAACCGTACATGCCGCTTGACATGAGGCTCTTGCCGTTGGCGAGTATGATGTACTCGTTGTCGCGACGGGTCAGCTTCAAAACGGTGCCGTCGGGCGTGAGTGTCTCACCGAGTAATTCCAAGTGCCTCACGAGTGCATTCTCCGAGGAAAAGAGCACTGAGTCAGCTTTGACATGGAAAGTGTGTATCGTCCGACAAAACTAGATCATGGGGTCAATTGGATGCTTCCGCAATCAGAAGATACGGCAGGAACGTCGCGCGACACCCACATCCTGATAAACCACTTGTCGGGACTTGGGTGCATTTTTCACTCGAACGCGCAGCCACGTTGATGACCGGTCGAATTTCTATCTGATCACGCCCCCAAGGCCGTACCCATTGGGTCGCCGGTGGAAAACTTTGCGTTCTTCACACGTGCTTGACCCCAATTGCCGGAATATTTATGATTAGCAACGACCCGCAAGTAACCTGACAGTTATTGCTGTCGGTGGGCCCTTCGATTAGGAGGGTAGCGTGTCCCGAACTGTTCGCTTCGCCTTTGCTTTGGCAGTTGCGCTGTCTATTCTTTTTGTTGCCGGCCGCGCCGGAGCGCAGAACCAAGCCAGCGCCACGCGACGGCTGATCACGCAGGCGGTCGACAGAGGCAGGATGGTCATCCTGCCGGGCAACACACGCCCTGAAGCAAACTCCACCAACGACCGCGGACGCGTTCGCGATGAGCTACCGCTGGACCATTTGCAGCTCCAGTTGCGCCTCCCGGCTGAGAAGCAGCAAGAGTTGGACCAACTGACCCGCGACCAGCAGGACCCGCAATCGCCCAACTACCACAAATGGCTCACGCCTGCGGAGTACAACCAACGATTCAGCCTCGCGCAGCAAGACGTTGATTCCATCACCAACTGGCTTCGCTCCGAAGGCTTCACGGTGAACGCCACCAGCGCCCGGACCATTGATTTCTCCGGCACGGCAGGCCAAGTCCGCAACACCTTCCACACGGAAATACACAGCCTCAACGTCAACGGCGAATCCCATATCGCCAACATGTCCGACCCACAGATACCTGTTGCTTTGGCGCCGGCGATTGTAGGGATCGTGTCGCTGAACGACTTCAAGCCAAAGCCGCAATTCCGTCGCCGTGCCGACTTCACGTCAAACGGCGAATTTTATGATGTTGTGCCGGCAGATCTAGCGACGATCTACGATCTTAATCCGTTATTTGCCTCGGGCATTTCAGGGCAGGGTCAAACCATCGTGGTACTTGAGGATTCGGACGTCTATAGTGCTGCTGACTGGAACACATTTCGAATCGCGTTCGGGTTGGCGTCCATTTTTCCTCAAGGATCCTTCAGCCAAATCCATCCCGCCCCTCAGAATGCAGCAAACGATTGCACCGACCCCGCAAGTATCGCGGGCGACGATGCGGCGGAAGCTGAGGCTAGTTTAG
>Ga0207030_1085_pt1 | contig 13098 bp, 13 predicted proteins | sample Alteio_BWMinCont_40_FD_153260 | JGI IMG/M metagenome (GOLD analysis project Ga0207030, IMG submission 153260) | Enriched cells from forest soil in Barre Woods Harvard Forest LTER site, Petersham, Massachusetts, United States -... | ecosystem: Environmental > Terrestrial > Soil > Temperate forest >... | reverse complement strand
CTGCCAACTGCATGGGCTCCCTTCCGTTTGCCGAGAAGCACTTTCCCTTCATGCCGAACAACACAAGCCACTCCCACACGAGGATTTTTGACTATGGAAGTAGACGTTGGGCTCAAAGAATAGGACATAAGCTCTACCGAAAATAGAGTGATCGCCATGAATCATGGCGATCACTGACTTCTTATTGAATCTGAACTAGATTGTAATTATTGTCTGGACGGCGATACATAATCTTGATCTTTTGATCCTCTTCCGAGCGATAGATCATGAATGGATCACTAGAAAATTCCATTCTCATCACAGCTTCATCTTGCGTGTGCGTCTTAATTGAAACAGACTCTTTCGCAACCACTTCATGAAGATGATATCGTTCATATTCACGATGTGCATTTTCTGCTTCAATATCTTCGTTAATGAGTTTTAAATTTTCTTCAGAAGGCTTAAGGACATTGACCTGAATATCTACAACACCTAGATGCTCGCCATGCTTTGATTGAAGCTTGGATTTATATTTAGAAACTAATGCAAACAACTTATCTGAACATTTGTCGATCGCAGAATACATATTGTCCGTGCTAGAGTGAACTCTGATGTGGAAATGGAGAAAATTCATCAGAATCGAACAAGAATACTCAAGCTTTTGCGCATCTAAAATCACGTGTACATCAATGATTCTGTGCGCCATGTGGTCCACCTTATGAATTTTCTCAAAAACATAAGCTTCAATAGGAGCTGTAATATCAAAGTGTCTTCCTGTTACGGAAATTGGATATTCAGCATTTTGAGGAACGTTTGGTTTTGTCATAAATCACCTCTAAAAAAGTAATCTTTCACCTTAGCACCTGGATGAGTTTTTTGTATACAATGCGCGAGAAAAAAAATCACCTACGTGATAGACTGTCATCGGTATGAAAGAAGAAAAAATAGTCGGCCTCCTCCTTCAATCCATCCCCTATCTCGGCAATAAGAAAATTCTAAAGGTGTTAACTCCGGAAGGGCTTCTTTCGTTCATCAGTGGAAAAAAAGCACTTACGGCGCTTACAATGCCCTTTGCTTGGGCCGAATGGGTATATAAGGGCAATAAAAAAGAGATTCAATTCTTGCAAGATGGGACGATGTTAGATGACTTGTCAGTTCTAAAAGAAAATTATGCAGGCTTGAGTATGGCAGGCCAAATGGCTCAAGATTTGCTTAGAACGCAAATGCCAGGAAAACCTGCAACGGAAGCGATTACACTAACCCTTGCTTGCTTTCGGAAGATGCACCTGTTTTCTGAACCACGCATTCTTCTGGCAGCATTTCGCCTAAAACTGCTTCATTGTGAAGGACTGATTGGAATTGAGGAAGCCCCCGCCTTTGAAATGCTGCTGCTTTCGCGCTCTTTTGCCCAGCTCGCCTCCTTGCCAAAAGAAGAAAAACTCCTCCAGCAAATAGATCTCTTATTCGAGGAACGGGTGAATTTCTAAAGGACGAGAACAATTTTTCTAACTATTTTTCAGGAATCGGTTCAATTTCTAATGAGTTAGTATCTAAAAAGTTAGATTTACTAACCACCTTACGGCCGCTTTTTCGCTCTAGTTCGATCCGTGCATTACCGGCGATCTCCCCGCCTTCTTGAGCTGCTTTTCTATTCTGGCGGAATCCTTGAGCATCTTTCTGAACAGCGATTTCCGTTGTTGAAGCCTCTCCCAACATTGTGAAAATCAATTCAAGATCAGTCATGTGATCTCTAAGGTTTTGTTTTTCCAGACCTTTCAACTTTTTGTAATCTGAAGGCTTGAGACCAAATGTCGCCTCAGCAATCTCAGCAGTGAGAATTGCATATTCTTTTTCTTTTTTAACTCCTCGTTTTTCCCACTCATTCGTCAACTGTTCGCGAATAGCTATGCCTCGCATCCGCTTCTCAATCCAATTCTCTGGATAACCTTTAGCTTTATAGATTGCCCGACCTCGTTTTGCAGCTAATTCGGGGTCTTCTATCTCTTGAATGCGCTCATAGCCCACCTTTGCTAACCACCGCTTGAAAGGCTCGGCTTTGGGAGATGAAATAGATTGAATAATTCGGAAAATGATCTCTGTATTTGCGGTATCCGTAAGATAATTTTTCCCATCGGACGATTCCATTTTCAGTTGTACGATTTTTTCGTACAACTGGTTAAAACCTTCATTCTCAATTAACTTTGACTTTAAATCAGACCAATACCTTCGAGCATTGGAGCTCTCGGTTAAGACTTCGATAACATCAACGATCGAAAAATACCATTCATCCTGGTGAATAGCTTTTCGGATCTGCTTCCCCTTAAAAATCGCAATTTTAGATGTTTTCTGTTCGAGTGGAATATCCGTCATATTTTTTTTCATAATGAACCTTGAGTAGCCAAAAAGACCGCTAGAACTCAATATCTTGCCCGAAAAAAGAAAAAATACATACTAAAAAATTGACTTCTAAACGCCTTCTAATATTACTGGGAAATCAAGAACTTAGTGAATGAAAAAATAAGAGTCAAATGTGCGCCGGAAGGGACTCGAACCCCTAACCGCTTGGTTCGAAGCCAAGTGATCTATCCAATTGATCTACCGGCGCAAGGGGAATAGATTGCGAAAGAGGGGACTTGAACCCCTATGAGTTTAACCTCGCTACCACCTCAAGGTAGTGCGTCTGCCATTTCGCCACTTTCGCATAAAAGAAAGAAACAACTATACTGCTTATTCGACTTTTTACACAAGCAGAAGTAAGTGGCAGTTACATTTAGACATATCCCCTATGACACCCTGCCCAATGGTTCGGGCTGCCCTATTTGCCTAGAAGAATTTAAACAAGAAGAAATTCAGGTGGGACATGAAGGGGTTGCAAGCCACGCTGTGCATGAATCTTGCTTTAAAGCCGCTATTCTCACACAGCATAGGAATGACGCGGCCCTAGCAAAATGCTGTATCTGCCGAAAAAATATTTTAAATTGTAAGGACTACTTACCACCCCCTTCTTGCCTTAAGAAAACAGTTCAAGCCATAAGGGAATTCACCAATCAACATAGGACCATCAGCGGTCTCGCTTTGGGGGCTATTTCTGTCTTTGCAACTACCTATTTATCAGAAATAGCAGACATGGGTGATTGTGACAATTCCATTTTTAATACTTTATCTTCCATTAACCGTTTAAAATATATGTTACCAATAAGCGGTTCATTTTTATTTGGAGTAGGCTTTCCTGCGGTCACACTTTCTTATCTTGAGAACTCTACAAAACCATTTTTGATAGGCATGGGAATGGCCCTTGCGACAAAAGAAATAAACCCAAGTTTTGGACTATCTCTCTGGGCATTAAGCACGGGTGTAATAATGGAATTAAGTTCAGGAAACTCAGAGTCATTTAGTGTAGATCAGGTTTATTAAAATGAGTATGTCAATGTCAGTCACCTTCAGAACTATCCCCTATGAAGCTTTTCGCAACCCACCCGCTGACCCTAAGGACTTAGAATGCCCTACCTGCTTAAGTGAATTTAATGAGGAAGAAATTCTCGTAGGACACGAGGGAATCGGAATTCTAGGCCATCCTTTGCACGAATCCTGTTTTAAAAAAGATATTCTCCGTCAACATAAGTTGGGTCTCGAAATAGCGGCATGCAGTAGTTGTAGACAATCTATTTTAAACACAAATGACTACTTACCCCCTCCCACATGGTCAGAAAAGACCATTCAATTCGTAAAAAAATTTGCCAATCAACATAAGATCATCGCCGGAATTGCCGTGGGCGCCATTTCAATGGGCGGAACCTTTGGACTAAATAAACTATTACTGCCAATGATTTCAAATCACTATTCGATAGTCGAGTTCGTTGTTCGCGTTGCGACTGCATCTATATTTGCCGGACACGTTCCTTACTCTGCAGCGCCTTTTCTTGGTAGTAACACTGTAGTTACAAAAGAATTTTTCACAGGAATGGGAGCGGGCTCTCTGATCGCAGGGATTACAACTAGTGATGATGCTGGCCTTGCAGTGGTCTCTTCAGCTCTAGGAGTTTATTTAGCAATGCAAGGAGCTAGAAGATGACAGTCATATTTTGTTGTTATTGGTAATCAAACGAGTATAACTAACAAATCTGTTAATTATTGGCGGTCGGGGGGAGCTTCGATTGGGGGTAATTTTTGTCACAATTCCTCATTTGGGTAACGAGTTGCCTTCGTTAAAATTATAAATATGTTAATTATAATAAATTGCAAGTTATTTGCATTTTATTATATAATAATAACTTAATAACAAAAGGAAGCCAAAATGACAGTTACATTCAGAACTATCCCCTATGGAGCCTTTCCCAACCCACCGGCTGACCCGCAGGACTTAGAATGCCCTACATGCCTAAATGAATTTAAACCGAAAGAAATTCTCGTAGGACACGAGGGAATCGGAATTCTAGGCCATCCTTTGCACGAATCCTGCTTTAAAAGAGACATTCTCCGTCAACATAAGTTGGGCCTTGAAATAGCCACATGCAACACCTGTAGAAAAAATATTTTGAATACAAACGACTACTTACCAGTCCCCTCTTGGACCGAAAAAACCATTCAAGCAGTGAGAGAATTTTCTTATCGGCATAAGACAATCACTGGAATTGCTTTGGGTGCTGTTTCTATGCTTGGAACCTCATTGCTGAAAATTAATATTTCTCACTGGATATCCCAGAGATTTCTACAAGATGTAATGCCAGTTATACTAGTCACCGGCTTTCCTCCATGCGTGGTATCTTTACTGAGGTTGCCGGGAATGGACTCTGTCAATACAGAAGATTTTTCAGGAGGCATGATACTGGGCGCTTTGGCAGTAGGAGCAGCAACACAGGAAATAGGATTCGATTTTATGGGTAATCTATTTTTAGTGAATTATTTGTCAGCGGCGCAGGTGATAGCGAACGGTTAAAAAAAGATTAATATCGAAAAAAGAGATATAATAATCGTCTTAAATCAACAAAACTCCTTCACCCAAGCATCCCCGGCTAACGGCTTTCCTGTCACATGAGAAACCAACTCATTCCACGGCATTTTATTTCCCGGCGCAAATAGTTTTTCTTGCAGGAACTGTCCCGTCTTCTCATTGGAAAGGCCGCTGTCTCCGCACTCTTTTGAAAGGGATTCTTGGATGGCTGATGCGAACATTTCTCCGAGTAGATAAGAAAAATAATAGACGGGCGCTAGGCCTATGTGGTACTTGCAGGCCCAATCAAAGCTGCCGGATCTTTCTTTTGGCGGGGTGATTTTCTGATGCTTTTCGACTAGGGTCCACCAGAGTTGATTTAGGTCTTGTGACGGATTGCTGTAAAGCTTGCTTTCGAATTCGGTCATGACTAGGACCCACCTGCTAAAAATTAATTGGCGCCGTTTTAGGCCTCCTTCTACTTTTTGCAGTGCGGGGTTGTTTGAGTCTCCAAGCAAGCAATGCAAGGAGTCGAGTTTATAGGCTTGTCTGCCCGCGAGCAGGGCCATTGCTTCGGTGGTGATCATATGGGGTGGCTCGCGTAGGAGCCAGGGCAGTGTGGGGTCAAAGCCGATTTCGTAGATGGCATGCCCAAGTTCGTGAAGGATGGTTTCTAGCCACTTTAGGGAGGCGCAAACGTTGTTCAAGGTGCGCACGTCATTTTGGCGGTCCATATTGATGCAAAAGGCGTGTTGGTTTTTCCCCTCTCGTTCAAACATGTCGCTTCTTTTCAAGATCGACTCGACATCGATGTTTAAACGGCGGTAGAACGAAAGGCTAGCGTTAGCCATATCTAGTCCGTCGACGAGCGTATCGAGTTCTTCATTATCGAGAGGGTCTTCTTGGCAAAATGGCTCGCTCCAGGCCCAAGGGCCCAAGTCGGTTGTGCCAAATTTGAGTGCAAGCGAGGCGTTGATTTCAGATAGTGCTTTGGAATACGCTTTTTCGGAATGTTGGGCTAGATCGTCGAAAGTTTTCAAAAGCCATTTTGGGTCTACTTCTTGCAGATCGAGTTGTAATTGAAAGTAGTCGGAGTATCCCAAACTATGAGCTACTTCATTGCGCAATTTGACCAGTTCGAGAATTTGAGGCGCTAGGATGGTCCCTATTTTTTTCGATGCTTCCCAAGCTTTTTTTCTTTTTTCAATATCGCGCTCTTCTTTTAAAATGGTTCTAATTCCATTTTCTGATACTTCTTTTCCCTCTAATTCGGGGCGAAAAGCGGCATAACTTTGGGTCAGAGCGGCTTCTTTTTTAGCGAGTTTTTCTAACAGTTCTTTAGGCACCTGATTGAGCTTAAATGCGCGAATTAAACAATTAAGTTGCCTTTTCAGCAAAGGATCTGTCACCTCTTTATCCCAAGCCAAAAGCTGCTGATAAACTGCCCTATCACTGAATAAAATCCGGAATTCGCCATCTAAGTCGGCCTTTAAATCTGCCGCATCATCGGATCCGGTTGTTTCTAAAATCCAAAAGGCCTGATTGAGTTGCTTGGATTTTTTAGCGATGAGGGGGACAAATTCGCTTAAGAAATGGTGAAATGGATGTTCTTTCATGCTATGATCCTTTTTAATGAAACGAATCTGTATTTTTCTAATCGATTTCTACCAGGCCGCAATCAGCCCTTTTATGGGGCATTGCTGTAGGTTTCATCCCACCTGTTCCGAATACGCCAAAGAAGCAATTAAAAAGCACGGCGTTTGCTCCGGCTGTCTTAAAGCAGGCTTCCGAATTCTTCGTTGCAATCCTTTCTGCAAAGGCGGCTACGATCCTATTTAGGAATTTGCAACGTCATTCCGGGATATAATTTATCTTTTTCAATCCCATTTAATTGCACAATGTCTTCCACCTTTACTTTGTATTGGCGGGAAATTTTCCATAAACTTTCCCCATCACCAACGGTGTGATACTGAACGGCTATTTCGGGTACAGGTTCGGGCGCAGGAGTTGGTTCAGCGATCACTTCGGCAACAGCGGCTGCCCCACCCCACTGACGAGCTTTATTGCCAGCTGTCATTCGAATCGCGTCGCTTCGAGTCGATTGCAAAACGGAAGCGCAGAAAATTTCTGATGGGACAGTTTTTTGGTTGAGTAGGGAAAGCAGATCGAGCATGCCTTTATCGTCGAGGCGTTTCAGAGCAAAGGTGGAGTCGGTCTTTACGAGGAGTTCAGCGGCAGTCGATGATTTATGAGCGAGATAACTAAGCAAAAGGCGTCTGCGCTTTTCGACGGACAGATCTAATAGCTGAGTTTGTTCTTTCGTGAATTGATCCAACAGCTCAAAGCTCCCTTCGGCTGCAAGGCGGACCAATAGATCTGGATCTTGAGGTGCTCCTGTTTTTTGAAATAAGACTTGGAGAGCGAAAAATTCAGGGGTTAAAGAAAAGGCTTGCTCGAGGCTAGTGTCTCGAGGATGTGGCAGTGTTTGTAAAAGAGCGAAGAGTCCCTTTGAAGTCAGGGGCCATTTTTCTTGATAGGCAAAGCGGATCACCGCCTCAAATTGTGGCTCGGAAAGATCGGGATAGAGCTCTATTTGCCCATCTTGAATTGTTCTTTTCTGAACGATCGGCCCAATGGCTTTTTCTAGGTTAAAATTGTGAAAGGAGACAAGAGTTGAAAGGGCTAAATCCCGTTTTGAATATCCCTCTTCGATGAGTTCTCTATTCGTCAAAAGGGCAACCAACTCTCGAAAGGAAAGTTTTGACATCTCTTTAAGGCATGCGAGATTAGATACTTTCTGCTCTGCGGTTGGCGAGCGTAACCCAAATGTTCCGAGGATTGGACCCTCTTGCGCAGCGCTTGCAACCATCGCTGCTAGCAGCCCCATATTTAGAGCGCCGCTAAAAATCAAAGCAAACGTCAATACTCGAAATTTCTTCACTAAATTCTGATCCACTTTCTTCCACCCGAAATTACCGTATAGATAAAACTATCCTTTTGCGGAGTTTTTGAAAAGAACTTGAAATTGCTCCCCTCATCGGGTTAGAATCGTTCGATATGAAACTCCCCCTTTCTTTTATCAAATCATTTATTCAAACCGACCTAACACCGGAAAAAATCGCGGAAACATTGGTCATGCTTGGAATCGAAGTGGACGCGATCTACTCGCCAAAGCCCCCTTTTAGCGGCGTTGTTGTAGCGGAAGTGAAAAGCGTGGAGCGACATCCAAACGCTGAAAAGCTGCAGGTGGCTCAAGTATTTGATGGAAAAGAAACGGTCCAAGTCGTTTGTGGAGCTACCAATTGCAGAGCTGGATTACGCGTGGCTTTTGCCAAATTAGGCGCGGTTATAGAAGGAGAAAAACCTTTAAAAATCGAAAAAGCGACTCTTCGTGGCGTCGAATCAAATGGAATGTTGTGCGCAGCGGAGGAATTGGGCTTAGTCGATGACCAACCTGGGATTATGGAATTGCCGTTGGATATTCCTCTCGGCACAGATTGTCTAGAAGTCCTATGGGACCCGGTGTTTGAAATCTCTTTGACGCCTAACCTCGGTCATTGCATGAGCGCTATCGGCATAGCCAGGGAACTTTCGGCCGCCCTTCAAATACCTCTTAAACTCAAACACAAGAAATGTCAGGAAGTAAAAGGGTCTTTAACAGTCACAGCTACTGTTGAAGACGAACCTCTTTGCCCTCGCTATACTGCGCGTATCATTCAACAAATAAAAGTTGCCCCCTCCCCTTTTTGGCTTCAACATAAACTCCGCTCTGCTGGCTTAAATCCAATCAACAATGTGGTTGATGCAACAAATTACATTTTGTTGCAATACGGTCAGCCACTGCATGCCTTTGATGTAGAAAAAATCGAAGGGAAATCGATTCATGTCGGTATTTCTAAAGAAGTATTCCCTTTTGAAGCACTGAGTGGAGCTACAGTGGAGGTGCCAGCCGGGACCTTGCTTATTTCCGATGCAAAAAAACCGATTGCCATTGCGGGAATTATGGGGGGAGCAAATAGCGCTGTTTCCAACAACACACACACAATACTATTAGAAGCTGCAAGCTTTGAGCCGATTGCCATCCGCATTAGTTCGAAAAAAATTGGCCTACGTACAGATAGTTCATTGCGCTTTGAAAAAGGGGTAGACCCATCAACTGTTAGGCAACTGTTGGATGAGGCAGCGCAACTCATCGCGGAACTAACAGGTGGCGCAGTTTCCTCCGATCCGATCGATTGCAAGAAAAATGAATTTCTCCCAAAAAAAATTGTTTGTCGTTCTGCGCGAGTGAACAAAGTTTTGGGTACAAAATTATCCGAAAATGAGATCCACGATATTTTCCACCGGCTAGGGTTCAAAATAAACGGCGATACAATCGAAGTGCCACTTTATCGCTCAGATATTTCTGAAGAAATCGATCTCATTGAAGAAGTTGCTCGCATCTATGGCTATAATAATATTGAAAGACCTCTGCCTCTTTCTACGACGCCGCAAATCCCTCACGACCCAGCGCATTTAATGGAAGTAGAGCTTCGGCGCAGGCTCATTGGACTTGGATTACAAGAATTTCTCACCTGCGATCTCATCTCACCAAAGCTTGTCGATACTTTGGATGAATTTTCGACGGAAAAAAATAAATTCCTGAAGACGCTTCATTCCAAAACGGAAGATTATTCGATTTTACGACCCTCGCTTCTTCCTGGATTGCTTCAAACAGTTCGCTCTAATTTGGATCAAAAAAATCCGAACTTAGCAGTATTTGAACTGGGAAGGATCCATTTCTTAGATAAAGGAAAGCCCGTTGAATTTCCTATGGTGGCTATTCTCCTAACCGGCAAAGAAAATCCAAGACATTGGGACCGGAAGCCTGTTGATTTTGATTTTTTCGACCTCAAAGGATTTGTAGAAAACCTCCTCGCGGGACTTAGACTGACTCAACATACGTTCTCTCCAGGAAAACACCTTACATTCCATCCAGGAAGACAGGGAGACTTGACTATTCAGGAGATCCGAATTGGAAGTCTTGGAGAAGTCAATCCAGAGCTTCTGGCTAAATTCGACATCAAACAAAAAGTCTATTATGCAGAACTCAACGCGCATCATTTACTTTCTTTGCAAGCCCCTCAACCAAAAATGAAGCCGCTCGCTCAATTCCCCGGTTCCGAGCGCGATTGGACCCTGCCTCTTAAACCGAAAACAAATATTTCCCTCATCTTCGATGCGATCAAATCTGTTCAACCCCCGCTCCTTGAACAGTTTCAATTAATCGATCTATATAATTCCGAACAAATTTTCAATGTAACTCTACGCTTCCTCTACAGAGACCGAAATAAAACCGTATCTTTTGAAGAAGTTGAATCTGCTCATGCAAAACTTGTTGAAGAAGTACTTGCAAAAACGTTGGAACATCGATAAGATCATTTCTCTATATCTAGAGGTCGTAATGAAACAAGCTACTACATATTTACTTTCAGTACTTACTACATCCTTGTTATTGGGTGGCTGCTTTTCGGGCGATGGCGATGAAATCGTTTCGCAAAAATTCATCCATAAATATGGATTCGATGTTAGCGAATCTGAATGGGATGCTCGTGAAAAAGAAGGACAAATCGTTTCCCTTCTCAAAAGTGGCGAAAAAGTGAGCAATTCCTACGAAAACGGGATCTTACACGGGGTATCAACGGTTACATTCCCTAATTCATCAATCATTCAAAAGTCTCTTGCCTATAACCAAGGCGTTTTACTCAAAGAAATTGTCAATGACGAAGAAGGCATACCAATCAGTGAAGATGTCTACGAATTCGACGATCGCAGGGTTGAAACTTGCTGGGATGAAAAAGGTTCTCCTTTAAGCATTGAAGAATATGACAACGATCTATTAGTTGAAGGAAAATACTTTACCTCGAATCATGAACTCGAAGGGCAAGTAGAAGCAGGCTTTGGAGAACGCTATGTTCGCGACCGAATGGGCCTGCTGCTATCTCGTGATTTGATTGAAAATGGGATCGTATCAACACGCACGAACTACCATGCAAATGGACATATCCACTCTGTATCCCACTACCATGACTTCCAACTTCATGGCGAGCAAAGAAAATTTGCCTCTAACGGACAGCCTTTGATGGATCTGAACTGGAATCATGGCATTCTCGATGGAATGAAAATCGTTTATAGAACTGGACATAAAGTTTCCGAGATTCCTTACATCAATGGGCAGCGACATGGCCTAGAATATCACTTCGATGAGTCAGGTGAAATCACCGCCAATATCGAATGGAAAAATGACAGGAAACATGGTTGCAGCCGTTTTTCAACCAATGACACAACAGAAAATGAATGGTTTTATAAAGGGGCTGTTGTCAGCCAAGACCGATTCGAAATGTTAAATACGCAAGAAGGTTTGCTCTCCGAGTTAACTTTTGATGACTGATCTACCAACTATCGCCGTCCACTGCTTTGCGGACGGCGATCATCTTTTAAGAATATCGCTAGAACTTGCCAACACCTTTTCTTTCCATTGCCACAACGCCAGCCCTTCACTCGACTCTTTGCTCGGCTCATGGACAGAAAGCTATCTGACGCGAAAAGAGGTACCTTTTAGAACCATCCCTGATGGCACACTCTTTCAGCAAAAAGTTTGGGGAAATCTGGTATTAATTCCATTTGGCGCAATCTTGTCTTATGGCGAACTTGCTCAAAAAATTGGAAACCCGAATGCACAGCGTGCAGTCGGAGGCGCTTGTCATAGAAATCCCTACCCTCTTTTTATCCCCTGCCACCGAGTGGTTCAAGCGAATAAAAAACTTGGAGGATTTGCTTTGGATCTAGAAATTAAAATTAAATTATTGGAGTTCGAGAGAGGCAATGCCTCTCTCGAAGAATAAAGAGATTACGGAGTTGTCGTTGTTGTTGTTGTTGTCGTTGTTGAATCCCCTTCCATCGTTGTAGTTTTAGTATTCAACGTTGTTGAGGTATCAGGTGTCGACAATTTTTCTGAAACAGTAAGGCCTTGAGCAGAAGGCGCAATTTCTTCAGTTTTAGAAGAATCTTCAATTTCGATGACGTACGTTGAAGGCTCCTCGACTGTTCGAACAGCATTCTCTTGTACAGCAACAGCACCTTTTGCAGGAGTTGCTTCAGGAGTCACTAAAGAAGTGCATTCGCTATTATTTGATGAAGAGTCATCTTTATTAGACTCATCAGGTGTCTTTGATTGACATGCAAAGGCAACAACGAGTGCTACGCTTGCTAACATCCACTTAGATACTATTTTTTTGTTCATAAACGTCCTTGGGTAAAATCTTTGATAAAACAAATTGCAACAGAGTACGAACATCCATAAAAATATCAAGATCGCAACTGTATCCAATAACCAGATTGGAGACCTTTTTCATTTCTTGCAACCGTTTTTTTCTTGCTAAATTGGTGGCACGGTTTTTGCATCTTACTTTAGTGCCGAAGATAGGGAGGCGATATGAAAGAACAAAACTTACTTAAGAAAATTGCGAAATTGGAAACAGTAAATGACCAATTATCTGCAGAACTGAATTACCTTGAGAAACTTACGAGTTCATTAGGATTTGCTGAAGGCCTTAAAACCTTAAAAGCTGCCGCAATCGATATGATCGAAGAAGATCAAAGAAATGAAGAATGCGAAGATTGTGAAGATTAAGTTGTTAGTAGATCTAATAGATCATTTGGAGCCCAGCCTGCATTATCTTCGGTCAACAGTTGATCTGCAATGTCGGCTTTGCGCGCCTTGATGCTTAACATCTTCTCTTCAATCGCGTCTGGAGTTAGATATCTACTCACGAGAAGGGCGTTTTTCTGACCTATTCGGTGCGCCCGGTCGATTGCCTGGCGCTCAACGGCTTCGTTCCACCAAGGGTCCAAAAGAATCACAGATTCAGCAGCTGTCAAATTAAGACCCACACCTCCGGCCTTGAGGCTTAAAAGGAAAAGGTGCGGTTTTTCCTCTTCTTGGAAGCGACGGACGAGTTCTCCCCTCGCTTCTCCTGAAATCGAACCATCTAGATAGAGAGGCTCAATCCCTATCTCTCGTAAATCTTTTTGTAAAACTCGGAGGAAGGAGGTGAACTGACTAAAAATCAATCCTTTCTTCCCTTCTTGAACAAGTTCTTCCGCAATGAGTTTAAGCAATTCCGCTTTTCCGCCGGGAGAGACCCCAC